>Ga0209181_10001448_pt1 | contig 41562 bp, 29 predicted proteins | sample MAT05_FD_187208 | JGI IMG/M metagenome (GOLD analysis project Ga0209181, IMG submission 187208) | Freshwater microbial communities from Lake Fryxell liftoff mats and glacier meltwater in Antarctica - MAT-05 (SPAdes) (version 2) | ecosystem: Environmental > Aquatic > Freshwater > Ice > Liftoff... | reverse complement strand
GCCACATCTTCCGGTCGCTCACCTTCTCTCATGCGCTGCACGGCAAGTACGCGCATCTCTTCAAGAGTGTTGTGCGCAAGGCTTCGTCCATCTCGCTTCATGCGGGTCGGATTCTGCAGCATCGTGAAAGTTCAATTTTTGTCGCCTATATTTCTGACTGATGAGTAAGTGGTCCTTGGCATGGACGCACCACCTGCCTGCCTGGGGAGTGTGTCAGGCGGGAAGACTCTCGCTCGAGGAGCCACCGCCCTGTGCAACCTGATCCCGCTGAATGAGCAGTTCGAACCTCGGATTGATGCGGTAGATAGTTCGCGTCCCACCTCCGGCTGTCGCCTCTTCTTCGATGTCGAACAACTCGGTCGCCTGAAGCAGCTTCTTGAGCGTACGGTGTTTATAGCGTTGGGCCATGTGCTCTAGTTCGTCCGGCTCCTCCCGCGCAACGATCTGCCCGGCAGTCGCCAGAACGATCCAACCGTCGACTCGGTTTGTCCGCGTGGCCAGCTCACCCAAGAGAAGCACGAGACGACTATGCCTCAGCCACTGCAATTCGAACTGACGGACGCCTTCGAGCGACGCGATGAACTCCGCATGCGCTGTCGCCGCATCCTGGAACGCCTTGGGGAAGCCCTGCAAGCGATCGCGCATAGGCAGGGCTCTTGCTCGCTGCTCGTCCAGGTACGTCAATGCCACCCGAGTGCTCTCTTCGGATGCTGGTGACCATCGCGGCAAGAAGTGGTGGATCAGATCGTTCCGCGCGTCCACGACGGCCTTCATCTCGGCCGTATGCTGCTCGACGAACGCGCTGTCAGTCTGAATAGTGAAGGTGAACGAGAACCACGCCTCGCTGAGATCCTCGGGGGCATCACGTTCCACGGCATCGGCTAACACGTCGTCGGCAAACTGGCCCGCCAGCCGGCCGAGAGTCTGCTTGTGGATCTTCGCCCGACGCTCCTCCTGGTTGGCCTGCGCCAAAGCGATGGTCCCTTCGAATCGCGTATTGCTCATCAGGTGCTTGAGCAGGTGCTCGATGTGCTGGAAGAGGAGCAGATTCCGCCCGATCCTGCGGAGCACTTCGTCCACGTCAGGCGCGCGTCCGGCCTCGGCTATTCCCGTACCGTCTGTCATTGCTTCATCCCTTCTCCCCGCTGCCAGAGCGCGGCGACCAGCATGCCATCGTAATGAATCGCCGGAGGCGCATGAGCTGGGCGCAGGTACCAATGCTTGGCCGACAAGTGGTTTGCTGCGGTATCGGCGTGCGCGCTGACGCACGCGAACTTCGTATCCACGTCCTTGGTTGCTGGGCGACGGAAGAGCTTGCGATCCGTAGGTTGCCAGGCGAACATTCGGGGTGTGATGCAACCCACCTTCATGGACCGAATCAATGCGATTTCGAACAGGTAACCCTTCTCCGTCAGGGGCGGGCAGTTCACATTTGCGGCGTTTCCATCAGGAACTAACGTCCTTCCATGCTCCTGTCTTCGGACCGTTGGCTGCAGGGGATTTCGGCATGCAAGACCTCGTCATCGAGCTGCACAAGTGCCCGAGCGAGTTCCGTCGCCGAGTGCTGATACTGATCGACCAAGTGCGGGCAAGTTTCAAGCAGATTCGCCGGAAGCTCGCCAACTAGGCCGCGACGTGGCGGAGGGGTCGTCTTTGAGCACCTTAGGTTGGCCGCCGCCGCTGCCCAACCTTCCGACGCTGTTCCCTGACGAAACGCTTTACAGCTGGGCGGGCTTCGCTCACGCGCGGAACGGGGTCGCCGATGTCAGGGAGTTCAGTCGTCGACTTTACGGATCCCCCTACACCGCGCTGCTACACGACTTTCCTGCGAACCTGAACACACTGGATGCCAATCTGGATGGAAGCCTGGGCTCGCCGCGCACATTAGCGCTTCGCCACACCCTTCTCGGCTACTTTCTGCCAGCCGCACCTTCGGATTCTGCCGAAGCGATATTGCGCCGAACCCTAACTGGCGCGTATAGCGACATCAAGTTCAAGCTGGGAATCCCTGCCAGCCGGGTTGGCGGGTATCACCCCCTGAAGGCCTGCAGAACCTGCATGGAGGAGGATGAGAGAAGACGCGGCCGCGCGTACTGGCATGTCGAGCATCAGCTTCCTTCGGTACTAGCCTGCGCCAAGCACCTTGTACTGCTGCGGTGGGTCAACGACGTAGCCACACCCGTTCACCGACGTGGCTGGATTCTTCCAAGAATGGGACTCGACCGTGAGTGGATGGAGCTGCCAAAGGTCAGCCAAACCCAGCTCGAACGATTGACCCACCTCGCCACAATGTCTTCTGCATGGGCGGGGCTCGAGCCTGGTTCACTGGACAGGAGGCAACTGGCGCGAACGTATCAGTCTGCGTTCCGAGCGCGCGGATGGGTCACTTCGGCGGGTAGCCTGCGCCTCTCAAGCCTGATCGGCGCTGTGCGATCGCACTTCGAGGGGCTCGAGTCCCTACCTGGACTTGCACCGCTCACATCAATCCGCGCTGACTGGCCCGGACTGGTGGGCTCTTTGGCTCGCAAATCACCGAGGAGCGGGCATCCTTTAAAGCACTTGCTTCTGATTTCGATGCTGTTCGACGAGTGGGGCGCGTTTGCAAAGGAGTACTCGCAACATAGCGCGGCGGTGTCGCAGCCCGAGCCGGAGATGCCGGCCGCGATCGATGAAGGCGGGACCGCCATTGCGGAGTTCCGGCGGTTGGTACAACAAGAGGGCAGATCGGTCACTGCAGCGGCTAAGCAACTGGGCTTCTCCGTCTCGACCGGCGTACGGTGGGCAAAGTTGCTTGGCATTCAGTTCACATCGCGCCGCAAGTACATAACCCCTGACCTACTGGAATCCACCCGTTCGCTGCTCCGCGACGGCAAGGAGAAGGACGCAGTCTGCCGGGCAAACGGAATCTCGAAGGAATCGCTGAATCGCCTCATCTCTTCTGAGCCAGCGGTCGCAGAACAATGGCGTAAGGCGCGCGAAGACGGGGCTCGGGTCGAGAATCGCGCACGATTCGCCAAGGCCGTCGCAGACCATCGAGGCTGGACAGTGAAGCAAATTCGCGCGCTGCCAAACAATGGGTACATGTGGCTTTACCGGCACGACGGCGCTTGGCTCTTGGAGCATTTGCCAGCTATGTGGGTCACAACGCGCAGCGACTGAGGCGTCTCAGGCAACGGGGGATGAGTTCTCGCCTTGCCACCCTCGCCACTTGCATATACTATGCAAGCATTATGCAGCTCGACAGCGCACCGCTTCTGCCAGACCAAGAAGGGCTCCTGTCTTGGCTGTCTGCCGAGGTTCGCGCTCGACGTCTATCCCAACCGGAGATTGCTGCCGCAAGCGGCGTGCACCAGAGTCAGATCAGCCGCATCCTTGCGGGAAAGGCAAGGCGAGAGTCGGCGAACGTACGCAAGCTATGCAGATATGCAACCTCACTACGTCAAGCGGCCGGTGCGCGGAAGCTAGTCGGGCCTGAAACGAGAATTGCGATCGACCGAGCAGTGATGCGGCTGTGGGATGGATCCTCCGAACACGCAGGCGCTCTGGTGGACCTGCTTGAGGCGGTAGAACGCGTGCAGCGCATCGGAAACAGGGAGACCTGACGGATGCTGACCGACGTGCGGCTCCCGGTGCCTGATCAGACGATCGAGAGCTTGGTCGCCGCGACGTGGCTACGCAACCCGGTGCCTACGTGGGAAGAGATGGCTTCCATCGTATTCGGCTCCGCGAAGACGAAGTCACGAAGGCTCGTACACGGCGGCTGGCGCGAGGCATTTGCAGCACTTGGCGGAGCTGGATACAGCACTCCAGATGAGCTCGTGGCGGCACACTCGTATCTGCCGCTCTTTCAGCCATTCATGGAGGTGGCGACCTATGAAAAGCTTCGATCTGCGCTCGTGGAAGGCCAAGTTCCTAGGCTGTCAGCATTGTCGCGCTCGCGCGTGCTGACGGCCGGGCCAGTTCGATTTTGTGCTCTTTGCTCAGCCCGCGAGACTGTAAAGAGTGGATACGCAGTAGCCCACCGCTCGAACCAGGTGTCAGGTGTGGTCGCATGTTCCGAGCATGGCGCGGGTCTGATCACCTTCTCAGCCCACGAACGGTTCACCATCAATCTGAGCGAAAGGGGGCTGCACATTCCCTCCCCGGCGCTTCGTTCGCCTGACTCTCAAAGCTCACGGAGTCACCCCTACAGAGATCCGAAGCCCGCTGAACTGCGATACGCCCGGCTCGTAGATGCTGCGCTGTCAGGTGAGATAGCACCCGCCTCGCTTCGAGTGCGCCAACTGGCTTTCAGCGACAGGCTCGACGAGCGCTTCCAAGGTCGCCGAACGCCTGGCTCGACTCTTTCCAGATTGATTCGCGAAGGGCACTCGGCCTCCGCCCTCCATGAAGCAGCTCTCGAGATTCCATTGACCCGAACAGCGGTCTGGCCCGCTCTCGTTGCCGATGGGGCCGCTTTTGCACACCACCCAATTGCAAATCTGTTGGTCATCTCAGTGCTCTTTGATGACGTCGACGACTACAACCAGACCATCGCCAAAGCGGCAAGCATTGACCCACATCACGTACAAGAGCCTGTCGGCCTGCGGCTTGGCGCCCTGAGGGATGGGTTGAACTCTGCCCTCATCAAGGACTACCTTCGCGACATCTCGTTGGCAGAAGTTTCCCTTCGCCACAACATGGATCTGGCGACGGCAAAGTCAGTTCTCCGCCAGTTTCCGAGGCTTGCTCATCATCGCAAGCGTGCCAGCTTCAGGCGTCGTCGCAGCTACCACCGCGCCGCAGCGCTCACACTGAAGCATTCGCATCCCCGCGCCGCCCGGCAGGATTTGAAGAATCTGGCCAACGCAGATTACGCCTGGCTCTCGCACCATGACCGAGAGTGGCTGGACGGCAACTTCCCATTGAAACGCCCGTTGCAGAAAAGAGCCTCGCTTTACGACGTGAGCTTGGACATCAGTACAGCTGCGTCCGCAGCGACTGTTGGCGAGCAGTTAGCGCGTGAAGGACGTCAGCACTTAAGGAGGAATTGGTCATTGCTGGTGGATTGCTTCTGCAAAGAGATTCAGCGCCAGCTGCGGACAGGGCGGCTGCCGATCGCAGCGACTTCCCTTCGCGAACAAGAAGAGTCCAAGTCGCAGTACCGGGACCGTTGCCTGCTCAGAATCCGCGAACACGTCGAAGCCGGCTGTTTACGCGAAGCAAGGCTGTGGGCCAGCGAACTGCTACTGACCAATCCGGGAGATCGCACAGTGATGAATCGTGTGCTGTCCTGTCTACTGCCAGACGCATTGCCCCCGGCAGACGCGGCCGGACCTGAAGCGGCCTATGCCTCGTCCTGACCTTGAGTCTCCTTGGGCTCTTTGGCCGCGAGACCCCTCCGAAGCGCATCAAGGCCCGCAGCCAAAGCTCCCTTTGTCACGGCACCGGCCGCGTCGCCAGCAGGTCGCACCCCGGCTCTGCGGACGCTCTTGTTCGCGGTCCGCGTGGCTTGAGCGGCAGCAGCTGCTCGAATTCGCTGGTGAACGGATCTCAGGGCCGCCTTGCCTTCCTCATCGATGCTTGGGTCCGTAGTCTCTGTGGCATCCCTTGACGCCTCAGCGATGTCCGCCAAGGAAAGCTTTCCCCAATCTTGGCCATACTGCTCCCAGGGAACATCGAGGTACTTCATGAGCTTCAGGGGGTCCTTCTCAGCGAAGCCCTCGATGAGACCGCGGTTCATCGTAAACGTCCGCGATTTCTCGCGGTATCGCTTGAGATGCGAGAGGTCAACGGCCTGGGCATCTTCCCCCATGGCTATCAGTTGAGCGCCATCAGTCGCTTTGCGGACATATCCTGGGAATCCGGCAGAGCAGGCATGCAGCTCGCTACCAATAGCTGCTGACCATCGCGTGTGCCGCGGCATCACGTTGTGACTCCACATGCCTGGACCAAGCCCCTCGGTCCACTCCTTGTCTGCGATGTCTGCTGGCATCAGGTGAATCGGCTCGTTTTCTGTCAGACGGTTGATGTCTTGACTGAACTCGTCCAGCCCGACAAACCCCAACGGATTTCCGACCAGAACTACCGGCACGCCGAAGTTGAGAACCCGCAGAATGAAGAGAAGCATCTCTTCGCGATTTGGGGCCATGCTGAAGTTGCGGGCCTGAATCTCCTCAATGATCAAGACGCCGACTGCATGCTGCACGAGGATGATGCCCACCTCGATGGCCAGCTTCTCGATCGGCCATCGCCTGTGGTCCGCGTACTGACTTCGGAAGGTCGTGCCGATCGTTGAGTCGAGCGCTGCTAGGATGGCATAGAGCAAGCCACCACGATGAACAGGCATCGGGACGATGAGGTAGGTCACCTGGATCTGGCGAGTCCACTCTGCCTCTTCACATCGAGGATGTACGTAGAACTGATCAATCTGAATCACGTAGCGCTTGATGGCCGTCGACTTGCCGACCGCCGTGCACCCCATGACCATCAATGCATCGGCAAAATCCGGCAGCCAGGGCGCGTCCACTAGCGATTTACCTCTTTGTGCAAGCGCCTGGACCGTGCGGAACCTGTTCGCCGGGAGCAGGGGGTTCCCGAAAGTGACACGCCCCCAAAGCATGTCCTGGATCGAAGAGACTATGGCAATCGACCCTTGGGTCGGCTCGAAGCGAGTTCGACTTTGCTTGAGAAGCAACTTGCGCTCGCGCTCTGAGATACCTCGACGATCTACTCCTGCAAGCGGATCATTCAGAAGCTTTTCGCCCCATTCTGCAAGGTTGATGTAGTCGCCGAGCGGTTTGAGGTGCGGGTTGGCGGCACGGATGAGTTCGAGCCCATTCATGCCTCTTTTCTCCGCCGCGCTCGGAGTGCTGCCAGAGCGTCGGCAACGATAGCTCCAGCAGATGCGCCACTGGCGAACTCCGTATCGCCCTCACCAACCCCCGATGTGACTGAAGGCTGACATGGAAGCACTCCTGGCTGTGTGGCACGAACTGGCGCCGCTGGACTTGATCCGGCCGAAGCATCGACCGCCGAACCCGCTGGCGGCGCAGACACAGGATCAGCCTTTTTAGGCTTTGGTGCGCGCGTAATCGGATCGATCATTGCGGCAATCACAGATGCTTCTCTAGCGCGATTTGACATGATGTTGCTCTTTAGACGCTGCTTGCTGACCTTCCCGCCGACCTTCTTGATCTCATCTCGCTTGGCTTGGCGGAGAGCGAGATTCTTGTTCTCCCGATGGCTCACGAAGTCCGATTGCGCTTGGTCGGCGTCGCTTTGGGCAACGATGTTCCGAACCAGCCGCCCATCCTGCATGGCCAAGTAGTCATCGAGCGTGGCCTCGCGCTTGGCCGTTTCGTCGTCGGATAAGTTGTCCAAGGCGTGAATGCCCATGTCATCCGAGTACCAGATGCGGTTTGGACTACTGGGATCCGTTCGGACATCGATGGGAAAGTCTGGACGTTTGCCCTCATGCCAACCGAGTTCCACAGCCCTGCGGCCGGTGTACCTCGGCCCCACAACCAACTCAGGCTTGTCGCCCCGATCAGGACGGTAAAGGTAAATACCACTTTGCTTGACGACGGCCTTGTAGGCTGGCAGAGACTTGGCACGAATGACCTCGACGTCGTATGCTGGGATGCCGACCCTGTTGTTCTTGACGCACCACCCGTACATCGCTGCGCGACGCGGAAGAACTCCATCTCTCTCCATCTCAGTCCGAAAAGGATGCCTGGCCATCACTGAGGAAGCGTCTGCGTCGCAGTTGAAGTAGATGACAGCACGCAGGAACTCGACCATGTAGTCATACCAAGTCCAGCAAGCTGGGATCGCTGAGTGATCCTCGCCACGGTCTGGAGACTTGCCCCGAGTTGCGCCATCGAGTCTGTCTTCCAGAAGCACGTGGATGCTGCGATGCCCAGACTCCGCTTGCTGCTTGCGCTCTGCTCGGCCGCGCTCGACAAACTCCAGCGCTGCGCCTGCGGCCACGGTCAGTTGCATGAAGCCTGCATTCCGACCCTCGCCGTTGTCCAGGCGGAACTTTCTGTAGTAGCAAGCTGGCACCTGATCACTGGTGATTTGCAGGCCGAAGCGAGCAAACAAGTCGACCTTGTCGATGGCAGAGTTGTACACGGCAAGGTTCGCCGTCCGCTCGCCCGGTGCTTCCAACCCCACATAGAAGCCCGTTATGGTCTCTGTCAGCCCGTCGTGCACCACGATGCGGTGCCCTACGCCTAGGGCATCCAGCATTGAGACCATGGACACAAAGGTAACGTGCGTGCCAGTGGCGTCCATAACCGCCATCTGCCCGACGCCGTTCAGCCCGTGCATGGCGGAGCCCACCATGGACCTGTACTTCTTCTCCCACTCGCCGTCTTTGAGCAGCAGTTCGAAAGCGGACTTGCCTTCCGGATCTCGAGGACCCCAGTATCTGAATTGAGCCAGAGTCGGGCGTTCGTGCGCAGGTTGAAGGATAGGGACCTCGATGCCGTCGTCAATCTTTGAGCCTGACGACCACCATGCCCCCATCGTCAACGAGTATGCTTCTCGTACGGACAGCCCTTGCTTGAGGAACTTCGAGTGGCCGATCGCCAGATGGCGCTTGTCTTCGTCATTCAGGTGAATGCCGGGAGAGGGCACCTCCCCCTTGAGGTATGCACTGTTCACACGGCCTAGGCGACTGACCTTTCTGGGTTGTCGTGACTTGCCCTTTCCACCGCTACGGCAGTAGGCCGGCAGGATCGAGTTCTTGCCCGCCGCATGGGCGAGCACGCGATGAACTGCATCGTAGATCTCGACGGGCTCCCGCCCCAGCTCCTGAGCACGCTCCTTGACCAGGCGTGCCAGTTCTTCGGCCTCAAAGGCATCTTCGCGTTGCTCGTCGATGTAATTGCAAATCGGCTCGACCCACGCCCAGCGCTCATCGCGATACTGCAGGACGGCACAGTCTGTCCGCTCCCGCTTCTTTTTCATCGGCTTCTTACGTCTTGGGTATCTCTGACGAATCTGTTCGTCGCTGAGGCCCGCAACTGGATGAGGCATGACTCTGGTGATTACGATATCCCCCTTGTCCTTCAAGCTCTCGTACTTGGAGAGTGAGTGCTTCCGCGGACCCTTGTAGTACCGGGGAGCAGGTTGTTCCTTTTCCCATGTGGGAATCTCTATCGTGAAAAGGCGATCGGCTAGAACGTTCATCCACAGGACTCGGTGAAGCCCTGTGACAGGCGAGTCGGCGCCAATGCCCTTGATCACGCCATGCAGTGGAATCTTCATGGCTTTCCTGCCCGGCGGATCTTGGACGCCCAATAGCGGAACTGCGAATAGCTAGGGCGTTTGTTCGCAGGTGCCAGGACGACAGTTGTGCCAGCGCCTTCAGCGGAATAGCCACTTGTCGCGTAGAAAGTCGCGAAGTTTCTTGTGTAAGCCTCGCGCAGTGACAGCTCACGAGGCATCCTTGCAACCGTCCGAGCCACTCGGTCAATGTCGACGACGGTCATCTTGAAGTGACTCTCGGCCCCACCTTGTGGCCGACCGCGACTGGCAGTCTTCTCTGGATCGTTCATAGGGAAGTCTCTCCAAAAAGTTCGCGGGTCAGTGCATCGGCAATCTCGCGGCCGCCAAGTTTCAAAGGCATTCCCATCTGCAGCGGCAACGTAATGTCAATTTCGACGTGCCGATGCCATGTCAGGTTCCGCCAGACCAGACTTGCATCCATAGGGTTCAGGCCCATGGCCGCGCCCGCGCGATCTATCCCTCGGCTGAGAGACGTCAGCGTCGCAGCATCAATGAATCGCTCCCTGAACGCCGACAGCATCGGCTTGTCCTGGAGGCGCTCTGGCAGTCTGGCGCCGCTGGAAAGCAGTTCAAGGTTGCCGCCGGTGCTATGCCCGAGCAACGATCGGTCTACGATCTTGTGGGTGGCACCGTAGTCGGTCATACAGACTCGTTCCATGGCCAGCCTCTCGTTGATTCGATCAGTCGGCTCCGACGTCATGATCAGCTCGTGCGGCTTGAGCGCGATGCCCGCCATGCCAAAGCCCGCAGGTCGCTTGACTGTGGCCGCGATGTCGATGGTTGCGACGTACGGTGCGTCGCTGCCGACCTCCCTTCCATGTTCGACACCGAGCTCTCGTGAGATCGCCATCAGTCCTCTGCAGCCATTCCATTTTCGTTGCGCTGGTGTGTAGTCGGCGAGCGGATGCGTGTGCGGCTGGGGCCAGAGAGGAAACTGCTCTCGGACATCCAGTGCGCCAAGGTAGATGCACAGCAGCCCCACGTGCCACTCGACTTGCGCGAGAAAGTGGCTGGCACGGCGAAAGCCAGGCATAGGGTCGACGACTTGGTTGCCGCGCCCTGACACGTTCTTTCGATGTATCCAGAGCCATGGCAAGTAGGCGTCCCCATGGCCCTGTCCACGACCCGCATCCAATCGTTCGTGTAAAACGTTCCAGGTTACTACCGCCATCGCAAAGTGAAGCGACTCATTGACTCCTGCAACACATGTGAGCGAGGGCCAGACTTCACCCGCTGCGGTGATTGCATTTTCGAAGGTGGATGCGCCTAAGTGGCAAGCTGCCATCCACCAGGTGTGAAGGTCATACATCCCTGTTCTCCGATGTAGCGCGCTTCTGGCATACGCGAAGGGCCGACGCTTGCGCCGCTGTGAACGTGCAGGCGTCTGAGCATTTCCGTCACGACTTGACGCGGGCCGCTGGTGCCGGCCCTGGCGTCGAAGCCGGTCAGCGCTTCTTTGCGCGGGATAGACGGGGGAGAGGCTCGATCGGCGAATCGATAAGCCGCCTCATCGACGAAGACTTGCCAACACCCGACAAGCCGACCCACCTGACCACATCCTTGCTCGCGGGTTGCAGGGACTTCCAGAGCGTGGGCACCGTGCCGGCGTCGGCTCTAAGTCTTTCGATGACCTCAGTCGCTCGCAAGGCAAAGTCGGTAAGCGCCGGCGCCCTCATTTCGCAGTGGGTCTCGACGTGCATCAACAGCGTCTTGGGACACTGCCCGACGAACAGCCTCTCTCTGTGCAGGGGATGCCGTGGCAGCTCCGGGCTAGCTGGCCGAGACGAAACGATCAGGCCGAACATCTGTGTCGGCACCGTGGGCCACTCATAGGCTCGCGCCACGGCCGTAGCTGCCCACTTAAGGAGCGCTGCGCGCTCAGCGGGTTGGTTTTCTTCGTTGAACATGGAATCCTCCAGCGCGCGGCAGCGGTGCCGCGCGCTTGCATGAACTGAGATGGTTCTGCGGAGGCTTGACAAGACGCCCCGCGGTGCGGACACTGCGGGCAAGCGTTGCTAAACTTGATTCGTCAAGTCACGCCGAAGCCGCCTGCTGAAACAGGCGGCTTTCTTTTTTCCGCGCCGAGGGTCAGGCAGGTTGGGCCTGCCGGGGCACCTCCGCTGTATAGAGGGCTGCGATGCCCGGTTGTGGTGCGTGGACAAAGCTCAGCTCTTCGGCGGATCCCACGACTCCTGGCTTCAAGCCCAAGAGGACAGAGATCTCATGGCTTTGGCCACGCAAGCCGACCTTCCGGCCTGCAAGGATCTGGTACGTCAACTGTGCCGAGACACCCCGGCGCCGCGCCCACTCGCTCACCGAGATGCCTCGACGGCGAAACTCTGCGCGAACGTCTTCAACAGTACAAACATGTACGATGCAGGGCACGATGGTTAAAAGTGTTCAGAAGAAGGTGGAAGATGTTCAGCTTTCTGAACATCATAGCGATCAGCGCGCCGCAGTCAACCCCCGGACGTTTGGGCAACGCCTGCGGCAGGAGCGTGATCGCCTGGGGCTAAGCCAGGCTGACTTCGCCGAGCGTGGCGGCGTTCGCCGGACGACACAGCACATCTATGAGAGCAACACCCGAGTGCCCGATCTGAACTACCTGGAACGAGTTCAAGATGCTGGCGCAGACCTCGCGTACCTGGTTTTGGGAGAGCGTTTTCCAGTCGGCCACCAGAACGCACTCATGCTGAGCTATGCGTCGCTCTCAAACATCTACCGCGTCGTGGATGAGTTCTGCCGTGATGATGATGGCAACCCGCTGTCGCTGGACAGCCGGCTGCGCTTCTTTCAGTTGCTCTGTGCCTCCCTCAAGGATCGAGGCAGCAGCGATGCTGAAATGGATTCCCTTCGATCCGAGCTGGCACGATTCGCTAAAACATGAGAACCCTCGACTTGGTACGCCGATGGCTGCAAGCCTTGAGCCGGTCGATGAGGACGGTCAGCGAGACGCGCGACCGATTCTGGTCAGGCGTCTGGTGGACCGAGTGGCGCCGCTGGCGACAAGAAGATCGGATGGCCGAGGTCCTCGCAGAGGCCGGCGAGGACTCAATGGCTGCTCGCACGGTAACTGAGCGCCATCGATGGCTGGAGCGGGGTGTCAAATACTGGCGCCCATCACCGCCACTCGTGGTTGCTGTCTTGGAAGCGAGCGAACGTGCCGGAGTACCGAGACGAGATCTTCGACTCCTGGCGCTGAATCGCGACATCTGCCAAGTCGGCGATGACGTAAGGGTGCGCCGCACTTGGTGGGCTCCCGTTCTTGCCTACAGCGCCTTGATCCTGATCCTGTGCCACTGGGCGCTGCTATCCGCGCTGGTGGTGTTCTCGCCGGCTTCCTGGATTTCCAAGTTCATCGGCGTTGGCGTGATCACTTTGCTCTACTGGTTCCTTTGGCCCGGCTTCGGGCTCTACTCGACACGGGCGTATGCAGCGGTCAAGCGCTCAGGAACGGCCGTCGACGAGGCAGCGAGGAGCGCCATGCCACCCAAGGCGCCGGTCTTCGCGCTCATTTCTCGCGAGAAGTGATATCTCTAACGCCAAATGCGCTACGCCCTAACCCGCAATGACAGGCGCGGAATCGACTTTGCAGTGCGCTGATCCTGCAACGTTCCAGCATTCCCAGTCCGTCCTAGCAAGTACCTCCCTGGGCATTTCTGAGCTTCGAATGCGTCGGCACTGAAGGCCTGGAATGCTGGCATGGTCCAACGAGACTGCTCGTCAGTATGGCGGGGCTCCCTCCTAAGCTGCAGCTCCCGCCTTGACCAGCACATCCGCAACGACATCGGCGATCTGAGCGGCCAAGAATGGAGGCACCGCGTTGCCGATCTGCGTGTACTGCGATGTGCGGTTACCCAGAAAGACGTACGAGTCTGGAAATGTTTGCAATCGCGCGGCCTCGCGTGCCGTGAGACTTCGACACTGGAAAGGATCAGGGTGTATGAATGCATGACCGTCCTTGCCGATGTGGCTGGTCACCGTCATGCTGCATCGATCAGCGACCTGCACGCGGAACCGATCCTTGAAGATCGCGTCCTGCAGGTTGGCATGATCAACGTTGCGATGCTCCGGCAATAAGCTGACCGGGAAGTCGGAGAGCCGTGGGCTTTCACCAGCCTCGACGCCATAGGCCGAAACGAACAAGTACCGCACCAAATCGCTTGGCATGTGCGACCTGGATTGATGATTTGCGAGAAGTTCCAGCGGCCGCTCGCGATACCAACGCGAATGCACCTTAGGTCCGGGCATCGCGCCTCGATCAAACAGGAGGCGATCGGCGCCAGATCCTGGATCGTAACGACCGCGCAGACGCGCCCTTACCTTCTCCATCATGGCTGCCACGCGCTTATCTGAAGGTCGCCCGGTGGAGAGCAACTCATCGAGTGCACTCGACATGATTGGCAGGTCGAGGCTGTCCAGCCAAGCCATCCCCTTGCCGCGGTACGAGAGCTCTGGACGCAGCAGGGGCAGATCAAATATGACTTCATTGACCGTTGACGGCACTCCGGGCCGCAGCCTCCGCACCTTGCCTGCGCGGGCAAACACATCCTCCCGGACCCCGAGGAGGATGACTCGGTGACGCGCTTGCGGCACGCCATACTTTTCCGCCTCGACAATGTAGTGTGCGGGGTCCGGGTCCGCTGGTGTCGATGAACCAAGCGGAAGGGCGACCAGCACGTAGCCTAGTTCCGTGTCTTGGCCGCAAGCAAGGTCAGGGCGCTTTAGGTCGGAAGTTATTGTCTGGAAGATCTGCCGGTCGGACACGCGTGAGGACAGAATGCCCTTTACGTTCTCCATGACGAACGCGGCAGGCCGGAACTCGTTAATCACCTGAAGATACTCACGATACAGAAAGTGGCGGTGATCGTTTTCTGCTTTGTACCCCTCAGTCCCCCGATTCCGAGACCTTCCCACAACGGAATACGCCTGGCAAGGTGGCCCGCCGATGAGCACGATGTTGTCCGGCAGACGCTGGCGCTTCATGAATGGCTGCAGACGCTGCCTGATTCCCTGGGAGACCTGATCTCTGTTCTTCGGACCCATCTCCAGATTCCAGCTCTCCCGTTGCGCAGCCTCACAAGCCGCCTCAATGGAGGCGTCGCCGGAGCAGCGAAGCATCTCGAAGGCGATGTTCCAGGGTGAATCGTTAAGAGTCGCATCCCAGCGAGACCATGTGGCACGCGTGGCTTGACCATCTCGAGAAAGAGCGCGGTGGGCGGCCCGTAGCTGGAGTGTTTCAAAGGCCATCCCGTCTTTCTCGATGGAGACGGCTATGTCGAAGCGGACTGAGTTGGTACGGGCGAATCCCTCGCCAAGACCTCCAGGACCTGCGAAGAGGTCGATCACGGGCACAGACATGAGCTTATTGTTCTCGTTGTTCACCGCCTCAGCATGGGCATCGACCTAGCGGGTGGCTGACCCAGATCCTACCAGGCGGCGAATTAGGGACCTCCTCATGCCCGGACGGTCGGACAGGCAGGACCTCGGCAGTCCCAAGTACCGTACGCTCTTGCATCGGGACGCCGGCAGCAAGCGCAGAGTTGACCTCGAAGGGGATCGAAGATTGGCAGATGTCGTTGATCCAGCAACGCGCGCTCGCATGATGCGCGGAATCAAGGGGCGAGACACCCAGCCCGAGCTGGCAGTGCGCAGGTACCTGCATGCAACCGGGCTGCGCTACCGTCTCCACGACAGGCGCCTGCCCGGAAGCCCGGACATCGTCCTGACACGGTTCGGCACCGTCGTCTTTGTCCATGGCTGCTTCTGGCATAGGCACCAGGGATGTCACTACGCAACGACACCTTCCTCACGCACCGAATTCTGGTCGCGCAAGTTCACGCAGAACGTCAGGCGCGACGCAGGCAGTGTCAGCGCGTTGCAGGCCGCGGGATGGACCGTGCTCACGATGTGGGAGTGTCAGACGCGAGACCCGGTACTGCTGGACGAACTGTTCTGGCAAATTGTGTGCGGAGCTCCTGACAGGTAGCCCGCTACCGACCGCTCGGCAACCGGACATCGCTGGCACTCGGGAAGATGCCCATGCGCAAGGTGAACGCGTGAGGGCACGGCGAATCACGAGAAAAAGCCGATTTCCGGTCGGTCCAGCACCCCAATCAACATGCCTCGATCCAGCAGGCGGTTCTGCATCTCGCAGGAAGTCTCCGGCAAGAGAGCGCACGAATGGCAGGCTGCGAGATTGCAGTTGTCAGGGCCTTGGCCGACGCTCTCGATGCACACTGGGTCGCTGGAGCACCAGCGCGCTCGATCCAGCGCCCTGGCGATTGTTCGATCGAGTTGTCCCGGTTCGCCCATCCGGACGAGGCCGCCCATCGTGCCTTCGGAATCGCCTGCGGCGGTGTAGATCAGCACCCCGGTCATCTGCGGATGGGTCTCGGAGAAGTAGATCCTTTCACGAAGCGAGGACGAGCCGTATCCGCAGTCGAACACGAGTTGACTGATCAGCACGTGCGCGAAGGTGTGGAGCAGAACGAGACTTGGGGGGGCGTTGTCAGCGTGAACCTGACGACGCTGTGCCTGAGCCTGCAGATTGCGATTCACCTGCCTCAGCCGCTCCTTGTGGACGGCGCCATGGTCCTTGCTCCACTGAGCGAGGCGCTCGCTGTCGAAGACCAGGAAGATGCCCTCGCCACGAACGACCACTGCGGGCAGCCAGTTTCGTTGAGTCCTTGAGATGAGCTTCCATCGTTGTGCAGGCGGCGTATTCGAGCTGGCGTAGATCCGGCTGAAGCCGACAAACGCGCGGGTCTCTCGCAACTTGTCCAGCAACGCGACGCGCGAGAAGTTCCTTCGCACGAGATCGGTGTATTGCTCGATGGGTTTGCTGCGCACGAGCAGATTGACCTTCGGCAGGCCGTCCTGTCCATCGCGACTAAAGGCACGGTACTCCTCTGCGCGATAGGTGCCGTCAGACACATCTTCCGCCCGCTGCTGCGCCCCCTCGGCGTCAAGTCCTTCGCGAAGCCTGAGCCACGCATTGACCGGATCAACGAGCAGGTCCGGATCAACTGACCACTCCGAAAACGCAGCCTCGATGAGATCAGCCAGCATCTTTGATGTGACTCTTCCATCCAGCGCCGTCTTGGCCTTCTGTACAAGTGCCGTCGCGATCAGTCGGGGTTGAGTCAGTATCTCGTGCAGGGAGTGCTTGTTGAGTGCAGCGGCAAGCACCTCCGCCTTGACCTCGGATTCAGGATGACGTCCTCGCAAAATCGCCCTCGCGGCCTTGACTCCGAGGGTTCCACTCTCCGAGGCCAGGGCGCCGATCAGCAACTCGTGCTTAAAGGAGTGATCGTCGAGGAGGTCAAGCACATCTTGTGGCAGCCCGCTGTCCTCGACTTCCGGAACGTAAATCGAACTCCTGACATCACCGAAATACAAGTTGCTAGCGCCACGAAGCACGGCCCTCAAGTTCTGCCCGCAGGGATCAGTGGGGTCGTTACCACCATCCCCGATTCCCAGCGCAGGGTTCTGACCATTGCACATCAGCTTCATCAAGGTGAAGGCCGAGGCCCCGCTCGGCTCGACGGTGAAGGCGCCTGCCAGCGACTTGCGGGCAACTTCGACCACCCCCGAGCTTCCGCTGCGTTCGGCAACCACAACCACGCCGGCAATTGACGCGGAACCTGTAGACAGCAAGCGGAGCCAGCGGTCGATTCTGACGCCGTCCCAGTCGGCACGGTCAAGACCAAGCCATTCGATCCAGGGGAAATCGCGCAGGTGGCCTGCTTGGCAGACGCTGACGAAGCGGACCTGTATCGCGCGTCGCTTTTTATGCGACTTGCCCTTATCTGCGCCACTTCCTATGGGTCCATCACATTCCGGCGCCGAGCGGTGGTGATACTTGGCCTCGAACATCCGACCGCACCGAGGACAGGAATGCCACAGCGGGAAGCGAAGGAAGGGCAGCTTCAGACCGAGATTTACTGCATCCACGGAGCCGCCGCGCTCGACCTGCCTGAAATCCGGAGGCTGAACGAAGAAGTCGACGCCAAGTCGCCTGGCGAGCCTCGGCTCGTCATCCACTCTGAACTCGCGATGGTCGGGGTTCTTTTCGTCGAAGGGCCAGGCATCCAGGCCGGCATGGATCAGAGATACAGGTCCCGGAAAGTCGACCAATGCGCCGACTCCGAACGGAGATACGGCCTGCGACCGTCTGACGGGGCGGCTCATGGTGTTGCCTCTGGGATGTTGTTGTATTCCGCCGTGAGATCAGCCTCGCAGCTGGCATCGACATTTCGAAGTGAGGACATCGTTGCCCAGCTGCGGCCACCCCATTGGGCGAGCTCCGTTCGACCCGCCGGATGCATCAGCGGAGGATGCTCCGGGGTCTTTGAGAAGCCCCCGTACTCGGCCGGATTCCAGGCCTTCCACTGATCAAGTCGATACTTGAGCTTGCCCATCACGGAAGCTTCTTCGTCAGGCGCGATTGCCCGTACACGATCTCGGATGACCTCCTCGACCTTCAGACGGAGTGGGCTGCCTGCAGCCAGTGGAAAGGGGTCAGGGGTGTCCGCCTCGTGTCCGACGCGTCCGAGCTGTCGGACCAGCGCGACGACCAGACCATGGAGGGACCGATCGACAGCCGGCGGGCTGAACGGAGTGACACTGGTTGGCTCTACCTGCGCATACAGGCGCTGGTGGTATGAGCGAAACCTTTCGTAGTGGCTCCGGTCTCTCGGCTTCGTCTGGCCGTAGATGACCACGACGAGCCCGGGCTTGTCCAGGTCCCGGCCGATGCGACTCGAAACCTGGATGTACTGAGACGTTGTCTTTGGCTGGCCCACGATCGCCATCAGCGACAGGCGCGGGATGTCGACGCCGACCTCGATGATGCTTGACGCAAGGCAGGCGTCGATGGGCGCGGGACTCGGTATTGGCGTGCCAGTCCCTTCCCGGACCGACATCGGCACCTCGAGGCGCTCCAGCAGACGCGGGATGTGGTCCCCTCGGATGCGGCTGGTCAGTTCTTCGACGTGGAAGAGCTGGCGGATCTTGGCGTACTCGACTCCGTGACGATTCAGGATGACCTTGAGATATTCGCGCGTGTCAGCCGTGAACAGCGTCGCGGCGCCCCCGAGTTCCCTCAGAGAATTGAAGAAGACAAGCAATGTCCACCACGGATCCAGGTCGCGCGCCTCGCCTTCCAGAAGCGAAGCATGCTGCATCAACGTGGCGAAGACTCTGGCTTCCGATGTTTGCAGGGACGTATGTGCTGGAGCCAGAACCCCTGCATAGAGCCTCCCCGGCTTCGGCCGGCCGTGCTCATCAACGGCCTCGCGCGCAAAGAACGAATCGGCTGCGTCGAGGCCGGAAGGCGGGAAAAGCATGACTGCTGTCCGCGCATACAAACCGGCAATCTGCTCGCGAGCTCGGCTGATGGTTGCAGTCGAGGCAACGATCTTCGGCAGGATCATTCCTCCGAGAGGATCGACGCACAACGCCTCGATGACGGTTTCGTAGGCACCGACCATCGACCCCAGCGGCCCGGAAATCAGATGCAATTCGTCCTGGATGATCAACGTGGGCGGCACACCACGGTGACGACCTGAATCGTCGAGGCCGAAGATGCTCCGCGCCGCCGGTGTCCACGCGAGCATCGCGAACTTGTCGACCGTCCCAATCAGGAGATTCGGTGGCGCATCGAGCAGGTCCTCGTCAATGACAACGATCGGAAGAGGAGGCGTCGATGGACTGGGCAATCCACCGAACTCGCAGTTGCTATCTCTGCATCTAAAAACAACGGTATCCCCGGCAGGCCCTCTCTCCTTTGAATAGCCGTACACATGCGCTCCCGAGGACTGCTTGCCGCGGCTTCCCTTGTTCCGTTGAATTGCGGCAGACGCTGCTTCATGCGGGCCGAACTTGGCGGCACACCACGGACACCGGAGCAGGACATAAGGATTCTCTGCGTCAGGGTTCCGCTGCAGATCCTTCAGCTTCTCAACGGCGATATCCCGTTTATTTGGCGTGGCGTCTCCACCAACCCAAAGGCCAATCCGGAATGGTCGGTCTCCCAAGACCTGAGTGTCACGGCGACGAAGTTGCTCCATCGCACAGAACAGGGTGGCCGCACGCTGAAACTGCTGAGCCGTGAGCAGCCGTAACGTATACCGCATGAGCACGTCGACGCCGCCGCTGGAAACGCCCGTGAGTGCATTGAAGAAGACAGTAAATGCGGTCAGTCCCAGGTAGGCCTCCGTCTTGCCCCCGCCGGTAGGAAACCAGATCAGATCCACCACCTTGCGATCTTGGTGCGCCGGATCGAGTATTCCGCGCAATGACATGAGCAGGAAGGCGATCTGGAACGGTCTCCAGTAACCTTGCTTGTCGTTCTGAACGGCCGGATTTGGGGAAGCTATTGGCCTGGACCATGTCAGGCCTGTGGGTCCAAGGTCCGGCAACCGCAATTCCTGTCGTGACCGGAGCTGAGCGACCAGCATCGCGTGGTTCGCGAGCCTGAATGCCTTTCGCGCGACTTCGCCTTGCGAGTCCGTTTGTCGCAGGAGCAAGAGCCCGTCCGCGATCCGTCTGGCGCATTGACGACACTTTTCAATGAGTTCCGTTGCCGTTGGCCGATACCGCTCTGCAATGGTGGAGACCTTGGAGTCGAGTGCGACTATCCAGGCTTGGTATTCCAGCATCAGTCGATCGACGTCGGCCAGCCCGTCGGCATCCGTCTCCAGGCCTGCTAACAATCGCATGCTGACCCGAAGAGGCTCCAGCTTACCGGCCGGGTCCTTTACGAATAGGTCAGCACTCGTGGCTGGCGTTTCAAAGACCGGCAGCACATCCGACCACACCGTCCCTACCAGCTGCGGGCGGCCATCGATCCAGTCAGCGCCGCAACCGTGGCCAATGGCAAAGGTCCGGTTCTCCCTGTACAGGACACGATTGACGTTTTCGTCGGCCAGCGGATCGGGATCCTGAAAGTCCGCGATCAGATTCTCCGGGTATGCATCGATCCATCGATTGCTGCTTGCGCCACTGACTCGAATTCCCGCCTGGTAGAGACACTGCGAGTCAAGCTCTGTCTCCTTGGCTTTCTTCTTGTTGGCAACTGAGATCGTGAGGAGCCGATGTGCCTTGCTTGGCGCCGCATGCCAAGTGCGCGAGACGATGACCAGTTCCAGCCCGAGAGCCACTGGTCCGATCAAGCACCTGATCGGCCGGTTCGCCTTGAGCAGATCCGCCGTGGAGACGGTAACGGCGGGCACCTTGCCCTCGTTGTCGACCACCGGCATTCGCAGCCAGACCTTGCGTGAGGTCGGCTGCTTGCCTACTGCACCGCCAAGTTGAAGGGTCAGCGGCGCATAGGTGCCACAGGCATGCTCGACCGTTCGAGCTGAACCTACCCGTCCGACATTGACGAGTTCAACGACCAGTCCGGTCTTCTCGGTCGAAAGATCAGCCATGAAGCTGATGCCGATCGCAGAGGGTCGGAACGAGTTGGCGAGGGTTACATCCTCTTCCTCCGGATCGTCGGCAGGTGCGCCGTAGGATGGCGCCCGCTCTCGAGCCGCCAGTTCATCGTCCGACTGAAGTCCGGGGGGTGCCAGCTCAGGGGAGTTGGCTGGCACCAGTGCTTCTCCCTCGGTTGCGTTGACCAAGACCTCTTCCGTGGATCCGATCGGGAACAGGATTCCTGCACCAAATCGCTTGGTAGGCGGGTCTTGCCACACGATCTCTTCACCGTTTGCCTGCATCCGAGGAATGCGGTACTCCTCCCAGGTCATCGCCTCCTTGTCGGCCAGAGACACCGGCTTTCCGGCCGGGTCCGGGCCAACGATCTCGGCTCGAAGTCGCGCGAGCATCTGCTCTCTGTTGGCAAGATTCTGGTCGAGTGGTGACATCAGGAAGACCTCCGAAGTGCTGCCTTGAGTCCGGCATCGAGCATCGAGTCGTAGCTTGAGCGAAGACGCTCGTGCATCAGGACATGCAGCCGAATTCGTGCGCGCGACATGCCGACATAAAGCAGCGCCTTGGCCTGGTCGTCCTCGATGGCCTCGATATCCGTCAGCACGACCGCCGCCGCCTCCAGCCCCTTGAAGGCATGAACACTGGAGTAGCGAATGGCAGCGCCGTCGCCTGGCTCCTCGCGATAGGAAGCAAAGTGCCAACCAGTCTGATCGCGAGCTTGTCTGGCCACGCAGGACGAAGCGTCGGCGCGCATGGACAGGACAACGATCTCCGCCGGGGCCAACGACTTCAGGAGCTTCGCTATGGTTGCGAAAAGCAGGTCACCTTGGTGAGAGGGACTGCGGTAGAAGACTGGCTCGACATCGGTCGAGTCGGCGGTGTTGAGGATCCGGCTGTAGCCGGGAGACATCCCGCTGGTGATCGTGACGGCCTCGGCGATCCTGGTGGCATTCCTGCAGTTGATTCGCAGGCGGTATGTGGACACGCTGTCGGCCGTCCGGTTTCGCAGTCTGTCAAGGCCCAGCGTCGCACCCTTGTCGGCATAGATCGCCTGCCTTTCGAAATCCCCGAACATTGCCCAGCATCCGCTTCCAAGGCCACCACTCAACAGCAATTCCATGACGTCGAGCAGCGGCTCGGACAGCAGGTCCTGTGCTTCGTCCACGAGCAGCAACTCGAAGCTTGGCACGTCGCGGCCATCGGCCAGCATGGCATCTACCGCGCGCATCGGCAGTTCGACTCCCCAGAACTCCTGGTTTGCCGTCGCCGGCACGTCGATCTTGGCAATGCTGAGCATGAGCCCTGAAAAGCTGCCGACGTAGAACGAGAGTGAGCGCGCCTTCGCTTCTTGCGCGATCGATTCGGCTTCATGCTTCAGCCATGAGGCCAGAAGACTGTTGAAGCACAGGAGCGCAACGGTGCGCCCAGCGCGAACTGCTCTTCGCGCGGCCTCGATCGCCAGAAACGTCTTGCCCGTCCCTGCCGGCCCCTTGAACAGGACACGCCGGTTGTCCTCAAGGTGATCGATGGCTTCGAACTGCTCGTCCGTGAAGCGACGGACTGCCGCCTCGGCAAGCTCCACGTCGTTGCGGGCAGATGCGGTGTACTCGAAATCTGGACGCATGAGCCTCAGAATGATCTCCAGCTGCCGAAGCGTGGGACGACTCTGGCTCCCGTACCAGGCGGGCACCGGTTTGCGCGAACGGCACTGCGAATGCGCCGCCTCCAGCACACGGGTGACGAGCGATGAGATCGGCTGCCGGAGAAACTCGGTTCGCCCGATGATCTGCCACGGTTCCCACTCGAGCGACTTGTCGGCGAAGTCGACCTCAGTGAACAAGACCGCGGAGTGAAACACGAGGGACGCGAGTGAAGAGTCCTTGAGCGCGAGGTACTGCCGAATCGAGTGAGCGGCCTGGCTTGCTTGGCGAAAGGGGCCGACGGTAGATGTCTTGGGCGGGCTGTAGGAATAGGTCCAGAGCCCCCCCTCTCGGACAACGCCGCAGCCCTTGACCTCGATGCAGAGCACGCCGAGGCCGGGCACGACGATCACCATGTCCGCCTCACCTTCGGCCCGCGCGACATGCCTGCGTATGTCGAAGGAGTGCAGGACCAGCCAATCCTTCGCATTCGGATCATCTCGAAGCTTGGCGAACAACTGCTTTTCGCCCTTTGGCGCATCAGCAGCGACAAGAGGGGGGATCATCCTTGCCATTAGGTCACCTTCACCTTGCCCAGATGGAACAACCTGGACCTTGGAACTCGCCTCGACTTGATGTCCACAGCGGACACGCGCAGGAGGCCCATTCGACCAGCCGCCACCCCTGGCAATTCAATTGACTCGACCGAATCGATGCGTCGACGTTCGGCAACGAGGCTCCGCACGCGAGTCAGCAACGCAGCTCGTATCGCTACGCCTGCCTTGTGGTGGTATGCCTTCAAGCGCTCCATGTCGTCCCACCGCGCATCTGCATAGGCTGCGGCCTCGTCGCCGCTCTCGCGACTGCCGAGCTGCCAGATAGTTGCAATCAGACTGTGAAATGTCTGCCGTTCTTGAGGTGCCATGACGGCGTCACCTGCCCAAGACCAAAGATATTGGGGAGATCGGAGTCTTACGCCCAGCCCTCGAACCTTCATCGCCACGGCACCTTCCCCATGACGCTTGATGACTTCGTGCAGCCGATCCTTCCACTGAAGGGCCCTGCAACGCAGGCCGGCCTCGCCGGCCTTCTCGATGAGCGAATCGGCCACATCGTCGAGATAGTCGCCGCTTCCGGTCAATCGGAGCATCACCAGATCACCTTCTTCCAGGTCTCTGACCGAAGTTCGAGGAAGCTTGTCTTCCGTGATGTCGAAGTTCGCGCCCGTCTCGAACAGGGCCGAGACCTCCACGACGCGTCCATCTGCCGGGAGGAATGCGCCGCTGCCGTCTGCAAACAGGACAAACCTCGCGTCCACGGTGACATCCTTGTCCGATGTTGGCGCGATATCGGTGTGCTGCGCGTGGATCGACGACCAGAACGATTCATGAGCCCACGTGTCGAGCTGGATCTCCTCGTCGGGTTGGCTTGCCTCCGGGAGTTGCCGGGAGTGACCGCTGGGTGGCGGGAAGTGGGCATCCTGTGGCAATCTACGGGGAGCCGGCAAGGATGCGCGTTCCGCGCGGTAGGTCAGTACGACTATGTCGGAGGTTCGTCCGCCGTACAGGAGGTCGAACAGCAGGCCGGCTGGCGCGAACCAAGGATTCCCCGGAATGATCAATCGCGCGAACAGCGCATTTCGGGTCTGCCTGCGAAGACGGACGAGTTCGACGGCCTTTGAGCCGAGATCGCATTCAGCTTCCATGGTGATCGGCCAACCCGGAGTTGGCGAACCGCAGATGTTGGCGAGTATTGCCACCGGCGCGTCTTCCTCGGGAGGGCGCTCAAGCATCGCAAGCGCACGCTCTCGCTTCGGATTCACGTTTTCAGACGCGAGGGATCTAACCAAGCCCGCGAGGTCGTCGACTGCAGCGCGGATACCGGGAACGCTCTGGGAAACGAGCGCCAGATTGTTCATGAGGGTGCCCAGTCCCAGGCGCGCGTCGTTGAACGGCAACACAGTGAGCATGAGCGACGACTTGACAAGCCATGCATCTCGCGCAGCGCGACGCTGGACCGAGTCGTCGCGATCGACTTCCGAGAAGATGGCGGAGCATGCCTTTGAGACGTCGACCATGGGTCGGAAGTCAATGGCAACGCGCCCGATGCGGCAATCAATTGCGTTTGCGTGGTGGGTGGATACCAGCCCGAGCACCGATGGGACGCTGGATGATCGGACCGCGACGCGTTCTTCAAGAGCTGGCTCGGCGCGCCGCATGACCTGACTCGTGAGCCTCTTCTTGGATCGCTTCATATCTGCGATCGGGACTGCAAGGGCAAGCCAAAAATTAAGGCTTCGATGCTCGCCGGTGGGGCCATCACACCACTGGCAGGCGCGTGGATGTGTGCATCAACTGCAAAGCCCAGGAAGGTCTGAATCAGCTGCTCGACCTCCTCGTCATACTCGGATTGATCGAGCAGGACCACGACGCTCCTTGCAATCGTGTCGCCTATGCGGACCGCCGCAGAGGCTCCGTCGAGAATCGTGATGGCTCCGGATTCGTCGAGGACCCCATCACTCCGTGCCGGCGCAACTCTCGTTTTCCCGTGGGATCGACCGCCGGAATCTGCGATCGCAAGGAGATCCGAGCAGGACACCTCGACACCCGGACCAGCGCAGATGGCCAAGCCGTCCAGGTCGCTCAGGAAGGAAGTGCGCTCCGTGACGATCGTGCATTCGATCGCCGGCGAACGCATCCATCCCTGCGCGGCGTCCGTCAACGCCGCCCGTATGACACGCTCTGCGGCGGCCAGGCGCTCGTCGGCCTGGGCACTCACTGGGCCCAGGGTTATCCCGTAAGAAAGTGCGGCCGCCTTGGCGAAGAGGCGTTTGCTCTTCTGAGCCTCGACGACAACTTCCATGAAGTCGCCACCTTCGATCTGACGCAGGCCGGAAACAATCCCTGACCGACGCGTGGATTTCCCCGAAGCAGGTTCGCACCAGAAGATCTTGGTGCCCGGAGGCAGGCCCCTGAGGCCTTCCCAGTCGAGCGAATCGTCATGGAGCCTTGCCGAAGCAAAGACAGCGCCCACTGCCGTGAACGCGGCCCCAAGCCGCCTGCTCGGCATCCTCACGACCGCGATGCGCCGCCCCTCCAGCGCAGCCTGCGCACGCATCCACTGGCCCAGCCAGACGAGCCAGTCGGACCATGGAGGGATTGAAGTCGGTTCTCCGTCAGCCCGCAAGCTCAAATCATCGCGCCTCAGCGCACCCAGGACTTCATCCATATCAATGGACACAGCGCGCAGCCTCCCCGAACTTTCTTCTTGTCAAAGTAGGATACCAGTGCTTACGCCTTGGAAACAGGCCCCAAGTGGGGTTCACTTCGACCGAGGCGATGCGTGCATGACGATCCACAAGGGAGTGATCGATTGGACGAACATCTAAGGGCATTTCGCGACGGAGTCATCGTGCGCGCCAGGGCGGAGTTTGGTGGGCGCGACCCTGAAGCTGGCTTCGGGACGGTAGCGGGCGAGATGCTGGAGGAGGCCGAAGAACTGGTCGACTTCGTCCCATGCCCGTACCGCGGCACCGGAACCCGGCGACGGAGCCTCGGCATCGACGGATATGCCTTCGACGAGGCCGACGGATCTCTCCGACTGCTCATAGCCGACTTCGACGGCGAGCAGCAGCCAGCCACCGTGACCCAGACGACGGCGAAGGCCACCTTCTCCAAGGTCGTAGCGTTTGTGGACGAGGCGTTTGCGGGCAACGACGATCATCTTCCGGCCGATGAAGACCCTGCCGCAGATTTCTCCGGGCTCCTCCAGATCCACCAGCCGAACATCACGAGGCTGAGGTTCTATCTGGTCACCGACGGGATCTTGAGCGACCGGATTCGAGATTGGCCGGAACAGAGCATCGGCGGCATCCTCGCGGAGTTCCACATCTGGGACATTGCGCGGTTCCACGATGCGCTCTCGTCGAGATCCGGGCGCGAGGCATTGACCGTCGACTTTGGAAGTCTCGTCGCCGGTGGAGTTCCATGCCTCAAGGCCAGTCTCAACCAATCGGAGTACAGCGGCTATCTCTGTGTGTTGCCCGGTGACGCATTGGCTCGAATGTACGAGGAGTACGGCAGCCGACTTCTCGAAGGCAACGTCAGAAGCTTTCTTGGCAAGGCCGTGAAAGTGAACAAGGCGATCCGGGAGACAGTCCTGCGGAGCCCGGAGATGTTCTTTGCATTCAACAATGGCATCGCGGCGACTGCCACTTCGGTTGAAACGCGCGACACGCCCGATGGTCCGCGGCTTCTGGCGGCGACTGATCTGCAGATCGTGAATGGTGGGCAGACCACGGCATCGCTTGCTCTCGCGCGCCGCAAGGACGGCGCAGAACTCACTGGCATCTTCGTCCAGATGAAGCTCTCCGTTGTCGACGCAGAAAAATCCGGCGAACTGATTCCAAAGATCTCGGAGTACGCGAACAGGCAGACGAAGGTGTCTGACTCTGATCTGTTCTCGAATCACCCATTCCACCGAAAGCTCGAAGAGTTGTCGCGTCGGATCAAGGCGCCGCCAAGGGCCGGCTCGCAGAGGCCTACGACCTGGTTCTACGAGCGCGCAAAGGGTCAGTACCGCATCGAGACGTCAAAGATGAGTCCGGCTGAGAAACTTCGATTCGAAGCTGACAATCCAAGGCGTCAGGTCATCACGAAGACTGACATCGCGAAGATCGAGAACTCCTGGCGCCAGTTGCCACACGAGGTCAGCAAGGGCGCACAGAAGAACTTTGACGTTTACAGCAAGTTTGTCGTGACGGAGTGGCAGAACAGGCCGCTGCAGTACAACGACGAGTTTTTCAAGTGCGCCGTTGCCCATGCGATCGTGTTCCGCGAACTGGAGCAATTGGTTCCGACCCAGACCGACTGGTACGACGGTGGCTACCGCGCAAACATCGTCACGTTCACGATTGCCAAGCTGGCGCAGCTCATCGCCGAACAAGGAGCTGGAGGCGCGCTGAATGTTCAGTCAATCTGGCGGACACAGTCGATTTCACCAGCGCTGTCTGCGCAGCTGAAAGTTGTCGCGCGTGCGATGTACTCCGTGATCACCTCGCCCGAGCAGGGACTGGAGAACGTCACCGAGTGGTGCAAGAAGGAACTGGCCTGGCAACGCGCACAGCAGCAGAGCGTGCCGCTTCTAGCCGAACTCGCTGCGGAACTAGTATCGCAAGCTGAGGAGCTGGAACGCGAGGCCGACGCAGTCGATACTGCACGTATCGATGCGGGAATCGCCGCCATCACAGAGGTGGTGAACTACAAGTCATCAAACTGGCGAACGTTGCGAGAGTGGGGAATCAAGCGGAACGAACTGACAGCAAAGGAAGATCAACTGCTGTTGTTCGCTGCCACTGCTGGAAGGGTTCCTAGCGAGCGACAAGCAACAGCAATTCTCCACATTCGCAAGAGATTGGAGGCGGAAGGGTTCAGATCTGCGTAACTTGCTGGCACAGAAGAATCTGAGAAATCGCACTTTTTAACTTCGCAACCCCCACCGCCTTTCTCGCCGCAGGGAACATTCCCGTCTTCACGCTACTAGTGAAGACGGACGTCAAGAGCCACTAGGCTAGCAAGGGCTGGCGGTCCGGCCAGCTGCAATTACTTAGGAGGATGACCACGTGGCCAAGCTCCGTCCACGGGCAAGACTAGTACGCACGATTGGAGACCAGCTGATTAGCGGGCCAGAGGCTGCCCTAATCGAGCTGGTGAAGAACGCCTACGACGCAGACTCGCCCTCTGTGAGCATCAAGATTACCCCACCCGGGTCGCTCCAAGGAGGCCGCACGTCCGGAGAGATCGTCGTCGCCGACGCCGGGCACGGCATGTCAGCAAACGACATCACCACCAAGTGGTTCGAACCCGCAACCACTGACAAGGTGGATCGTAAGACCAGCCCGTCCGGGCGACGGCTTCTTGGCGCCAAGGGAGTCGGTCGCTTCGCGACCGCCCGGCTCGGTTCGGTCCTCCATCTAAGCAGCGGTCACAAAACACCCGGTAAGGTTCTAGAAGTGAGCGACTTCACGGTGAACTGGCAGATTTTCGAGGAAAGCCAGTATCTTGATGAAGTGGATATCGACATAAGGACACGCCAAGGTAAATCGTCAGAGGCGACTGGCGTGACGCTGAGGATCACAAGTCTCCGGGATGCATGGACACAGAACCAGCTGGAGTCGCTGATCCGCGAACTCCGCCGCCTGGCATCCCCAAACGAGGCCCGTGAACGGGGATTCAAGATCTACCTGGATCTGAAGGGCTTCGCGACGGAATCACATGGGTTCGATGGCCAATCCCTTGTGTCTGGTGCGTTCGCCGAAGGCGCAGACACGGCCGGAACCGGTGCGGACTCTACTGAGATTCGTCCGCTGTTCTTGGGCAACGTCTACCACTACCGCGTCGAAGGCTTGTTCAACAAGGAAGGCGCCTTCGAGGGTAAGTTCATCAACAAGCGTGCCGACAATCACACCATCCCTCTGATGTTTGAGGCGCAGGCTCTGGGAGCGGGCGAGGAGCCGTGCGGGTCGTTTTCTATTGCCCTCAACATCTACGACCGAGAGCCTGATGCGATCGTCGAGTTGTTCCGCAAGATGGGACTCAGCTCGATTGGCCGGCTGGATGCCCGCAAGATGCTCGACGAGAACATCGGTGTGGGAATCTATCGAGCGGGCTTCAGAATCAGGCCGTATGGAGACGCGGAGTCGGACTGGCTTGAGCTTGAGCGCAAGCGCGTGCAGAACCCATCACAGAAGTTGGGCTTGAATCAGATTTGGGGAAATATCAATATCCGTGACGAAATCGCCTCCGGGCTCGTGGAACGCAGTAGCCGGGAGGGACTAGAGCACAACGGCCATTTCGAGCGTCTGAAGCGCCTCGTTGCGGACGTCATGACACGCGCAGAAAACCTGCGTGTCGACTTCCGTGAGATGGTCGGGTTGAGTCGCAAGCAGGAGGGCGATACAGGAGGGATTCGCAGCCAAGTCGGCCTTCAAGCCACGACGAAGGCAATCGCCTCGCTGCCGCCGCGCTACCGAGACAGCGTACAGAAGGCGCTCAAGCAAGAGAGCAGCGCGCTGAAGAATTCACTCGAAGAGCTCGAGGCGTACCAGCACAAACTTGCAGCCCAGTCGAGCCTTGGCCTGGTCGTATCGCAGATGCTCCACGATGGCAGGAGGTATCTCGGCGACATCAACACCAGGGCGAAGGGACTGTCGGATGGTGCGCCTCGACTTCTCGAGGAGACACCGTTCGGCAAGAACTTCAGGGAGACCTTCGCCAAGAATGCAAGTTCTATTCACAACTCGGCGGGGCACCTGACCAGACTCTTTCGGGCGCTCGATCCAATCGCCAGCAGGAAGCGAGGTCGTCCGAAGTCGCTGGATCCTATGGAGGTATTGGAACGTTGCCTATCCTTGTTCAAGGATTCGCTGGACCAGACTGGCGTGAGCGTGGTCAGGAAGGTGCAGGACGGCTCCCCCAAGGTCACGGTCTACGAAGCGGACCTGATGGCAGCCCTCCTCAATATCATCGACAACGCGATTCACTGGCTTGGCACCAGCCCGACCAAGCCCAAGGAACTGAGGGTTGCCATGACCCATTCGAAGAAGTGGGTCCGGATTGTTCTCTCCAACACCGGTCCGTTGATTGACCCGGTACTTGCGAAGAATCTCTTCAAGCCAGGTTTCACGCTGAAGCCAGAGGGATCGGGACTGGGCTTAGCAATCGCGAGGGAGGCGATGCAGACTAGCAAGGGAAGAGTGATCTTCGATCCGCAACCAGACGAGACAGCATTCCTCATCGAAATGCATAAGACTTAAGGGGGATCTCAAAGTGGGGAAGACGATGCCTACGCTACGCATCTTGCTGGTAGAGGATCAGCAAGACAACATCGACGCTTGGAACGATCGGGCAGGCGCCCACAACGCCGACGAGGGCGCGCATGGCTTCTCAGTGGAAACGGTCACCGCACCATCGGTCGCAGAGGCGCAGCGTGTTCTGCAGACGCAGAAGCCGGACGCCATCGTTGTCGATCTGCGCCTAAAGGTTGAGGGGCAAATGGAACCGAATGACCACGGCAACGCGCTGGTGCGATATGCGCTTGGCGCCCATCCTGTTGCAATTGCAGTCTACACGGGTCAGCGGCAAGAGGCTGAGGTCGGGGATGTCGCCCAGGTCGAGGTGTTCGATCGTGGCGATGGTCTTGACCCCGTCTTCTCGTGGCTTTCGCGGCAGTACAGGATGTTGCTACAGCTAAGGGCAACCAGGGAGGCTGTGGAAAGGGAAACCGCCCGAGTATTCTTCCGCTCAATCTGGCCGCGCTGGAAGAACTGGGCCAAGAGCGACGGCGCCGACATCGGAGGCATGCTGGCCCGCCACGTAGTCGCACACGTGCACGATGCGCTGCTGGATGCCGACGGAGGCGCCGCGCATCCCGAAGAGACGTACTTCATGCCCGCGATCAAGGAGCGTCTCGATACCGGCGACCTGATTAGGAGCGGCGACGATCTGTGGATCGTAGTCACGCCTCGCTGCGACCTCGCACACGTGGGAAAGGTTGAAACAATCCTGATTGCCCGCTGTGTCGACATCTCAAAGCGCTGGAACGAGAAGCCCAAGGAGCAGCCGCGCATCGCGCAGCATGACAGCTCTCACAAGCTGCACTTCCTTCCCCCGATGCTCGATCACGAGGGCAACCAGCTCGGGCCTTGGTTGGTGCACTTCCATGATCTGAAGGCGGTTCCTGTTGCGCAGGCTCCCGAGGAACTGACCGCGAAGCGATGGGCTTCGGTTGCACCGCAGTTCATTCCATCGCTGGTAGAACGTTTCGGCGCGTACTTCAGCAGAATCGGCACTCCTTCGCTTTCAAGCGAGTAGGACCGCTACAACCATGCTGGAGCTGTTCGAGCTCGTCCTGCCAGAAGACGCGGACACACTGGCGGACGTGGCGACTGTTTTCTCTGCCCGTCTCGCATTGAAATACGTGCTCGTCGTTGAGGTTCCCTTGTCCTCGGTCGGACACACCAATTCGTTCCTTGATCTCGTCGAGGACTTCGTCGATGCGTCCCTGATTTGCGAACGGCTCGGCGCATGTGCAAGCGAGCGGACCTTGAGTTGGGGCAAATCGGGGTACACGCATGTCATCCGTCTGGAGTTGCGAGACTACCTTGCAGACGTCATGGCGCTCGAACTCGCCAGGATGGCCATCCTTCTGGACTTTCCAAATTGCGGATGCGAATCGCTTCGCGACGAGTATGACGAAGTTCGGAAGGCATGCTTCAACCACGAGGACAACATTCATGTGGCAGACCTAATCTTCCCGGAGATTGCCGATCACTACTTGGGAAATCTGGTGATGGGCGCGTACCACGAATGGGAGGATGTCGATCTGCTTAGGGCTCAACTGCAAATTTACCCCGAGCGACGGTATGGCTTCTTCATCCTACGGTCGGTAAGTCCGGACGGCCAGCCCATACTTTCCGCCGACGGACAGCTCATCGTGCCATTGAAAGCTTCTCTGGAGAAAGTGCTGGAAGCTGTCGGATATGGCCACGAGAAGCTACTGCCAGCAAAGTTGGTGATTACGGATCACGAAGCCAGCTTCATAGCAGACCATGCTGTCGTCAGCGTCCTAGCTGAAGATGTGATCAATGCAATTGCGTGCGGTGACGACTTCGTGCGACGGACGTGCGCCGATCCAGACTCGCATGACCTGCTTACCTTTCATGGGCGGACAGCTGGAACGATCGATGAGCCTTCTGCGCGCGTCGGTGAGCTCTCCGGCTGTGTGGCTCTGAAGTGCACTGCTTTCAGCATTCTGTTCTTCGATGCAAAACTGATCTCCGGCTGCCAACGTGAGGCGCAGGCGGACCAGCTTCGCTCGCTGGAGGTCAGCCTGCGCGACGGTGGTTCTCCTGCCCCAGCATTCGATCTGGCATGGGAGACGCTCGACGACGAACTATTCGAGCAGCTCTGCTATGACTACTTGTACGCACAGCCGCTCTTCGATTCGAACCGACTCGAGAAAATCGGGAAGTCTCGTTCGCGTGATGGTGGGCGCGACATCGTGGCATGGACGAATCCCGCACCTCCGATGCTCCGCCCGCCAGTTAAATACATCTTCCAGTGCAAGCACATCAAGGCGGATGCCTCTCTGACGCCGAGGCACTTCCAGTCGGTATCCGACGTCATTGAGCAGTACGGTGCCGGAGGCTACGGAATCATGTGCAGCGGCTACATCGACGCAACTTTGCACGACCGCGTTGACGCGATCGCAGCGGGACGCAGTATCGATGTCCGAAAGGTGGACCGGTTCCAACTTGAACGCTTCCTGTATCGTCGGCCACACCTTGTCGAACGCTATTTTCGCGACCGCTTGAACGAGCAGCTTTGACGTCTGGATGCTGGAATTGGCCTTGAGTCAATTGCTTCCCACAACGCGCCGGAGCCTGGGCGTCCACTCGTGTTAGCCAGCACCAAGTCGTCATCGTCCTGGAGCAGCGGAGCTGCCATGGGGCGCCTCAGTTCGCTGATTTCCCTGTACGACTGAGGGACTCGCGCTTCCCCCGCTACCAGTGCCACCTCAAGCGGTGCAGCTCAACGCCCAGCTCAAGCTAGTTCAGTTGGCAACTTTCTTGTACGCAGGTCCAAGCCTTTGGCAACTTTGTTAACCAGTTAGCAACTTTGTTCTGAGCGACCACCTGGGCCACAAAGTCAGTGCCATTCCCCTTAACGGTTCGCGCCGGGAAATCGGCCACGGCAGCATCGCCAAGCAGGCTCGCCGACAGCATTAGACCCGTCAGGGTGACTACGCCGGCAGACGGCGAACGTCAGCAAGCGCTGCCTTGTGGTCATGGAGACGCGCGCGGCAAAGTGGGAAATAGGGACGCCTCTTTGCCAACGGGACATGACAGCATCGGCTCAGCGAACGCCTGCAGCGCCAGAACACTGGCTCAGAAGCAACCGCAGGATTACTCAGCCTCAGCACTCCGACAGGTTAAGTTCCCAGGACCGAAGCCGCCAAGGCGCGCCGCGGGATTGGTGCAGGCAAGCCGTCAATGCGCTGCTCCAACCTATTTTCGACTTTATCTGGTCGGAATGGCTGCCGACGTGATGGCGACTTGCCGCGTGTCGTAGCGCTCGATGCGGGTCTTGGCAACAGGCCGTCCCGAACTTGTAACCGTCCCCGAGAAAGCTCAAAATTCCCGACAGACCTTATTCCCATCGAACACCTCCAAGAGGAACCGCAGGATTAGTACAGGCAAGCTGTCAAGCCGTTGCTGGAACCTGTTTTCGACTTTATTGTTCTGTTTACGCCTTTAATGACCTGTTTACGACTATTTTTGGTCGGAATAAGGCTGATGCGAGACTTTGCCCGTCACTCGACGGTCACGCTCTTGGCCAGGTTCCTAGGTTTGTCCACATCCGTGCCGCGCGCGCAGGCCGTGTGATACGCCAGCAACTGCAGGGTCACCACGTGCAGGATGGGCGACAGGTCGCCGTAGTGCTCGGGCATGCGGATCAGGTGCAGCCCGGGCGCGCTGGCGATCTGGGTGTCGCTGTCGGCAAAAACGTAGAGCTGGCCTCCGCGGGCGCGCACCTCCTGCATGTTGCTCTTCAGCTTTTCCAGCAGGGTGTCGTTCGGCGCCACGGTCACCACCGGCATCTGCTCGGTCACCAGCGCCAGCGGGCCGTGCTTCAGTTCGCCTGCCGGGTAGGCCTCGGCGTGGATGTAGCTGATCTCCTTGAGCTTCAGTGCGCCTTCCAGCGCGATCGGGTAATGCAGCCCGCGGCCCAGGAAGAGCGCGTGCTCCTTGCGGGCAAAGTCCTCGCTCCAGGCGATGACCTGCGGCTCCAGCGCCAGCACCGCCTGCACGGCCACCGGCAAGTGGCGCAGGGCTTTCAGTCGCTGGGTTTCCTGCGCGTCGCTGAGACGGCAGCGCACCTGCGCCAGCGCCAGCGTCAGCAGATACAGGCCCACCAGTTGGGTGGTGAATGCCTTGGTGCTGGCCACGCCGATTTCGACCCCGGCGCGCGTGATGTAGGCGAATTCGCACTCGCGCACCATCGCGCTGGTGGCCACGTTGCAGATCGTCAGCGTGTGCGGCATGCCCAGGCTGCGCGCGTGCTTCAGCGCGGCCAGCGTGTCGGCCGTCTCGCCGCTCTGCGTGATGGTGACGACCAGCGTGCGCGGGTTGGGCACGCTGTCGCGGTAGCGGTATTCGCTGGCGATCTCCACCGTGGTGGGAATGCCGGCAATCGCCTCGAGCCAGTAGCGCGCCGTCATGCCGGCGTACAGACTGGTGCCGCAGGCCAGGATCAGCACCTGGTCGACCTCCTTGAAGACCTTGTAGGCGCCGGCGCCGAACAGTTCGGGCGTGATGCCCGCCACGCCTTCCAGCGTGTCGGCGATGGCGCGCGGCTGCTCGAAGATTTCCTTCTGCATGTAGTGCCGGTAGGGCCCGAGGTCGGCCGCGCCGCTGTGCGCCTGCACGGTGCGCACCTCGCGCTGCACGCGGGCATATCGTCCGTCTGTCTGCAGCGCGCTGATCCAGTTCTTGCCGAGTTGCAGGTCGACGACGTCGCCTTCTTCCAGGTAGACGATCTGGTCCGTGACGCCGGCCAGCGCCATGGCGTCGGAGGCGAGGAAGTTCTCACCAGCCACCGATGTGCCCGCGCCACCGCCCACGCCCAGCACCAGCGGCGAGCCCTGGCGGGCGCCCACCACACGCTGGGGCTCGTCGCGGCAGAACACGGCGATGGCGTAGGCGCCACGCAGGCGAGGCAAGGCACGCTGCACGGCTTCAAGCAGGTCGCCTTCATACAGGTGCTGCACGAGGTGGGCGATGACCTCGGTGTCGGTCTGGCTGGTGAAGACGTAGCCGCGGCCTTCCAGTTCGGCGCGCAATTCGTCGTGGTTTTCGATGATGCCGTTGTGCACCAGCGCCAGCCGGCCCGGTGCGCCGGCGTCGCTGCCGGGGCCGCTGGAAAAATGTGGGTGCGCGTTGTGCACGGCCGGTGCGCCGTGCGTCGCCCAGCGGGTGTGGGCGATGCCGGTGCCGGAAGCCACGCCGTCCTGCGCGACCGCCAGTTCCAGTTCGGCCACGCGGGCTGTGCTGCGGGCGCGCCGCACTTCGCCGCCCTGGTGCACGGCCACGCCGCAGGAGTCGTAACCGCGATATTCGAGCCGTTTCAGCCCTTCGAGTAGGACGGGAACGATGTTGCGCGCACTGACGGCGCCGACGATGCCACACATGTGCTGGTCTCCTGGATCCCAAAGATGAGAGGCTGGATGCTAGGTGATGTCGTTTGACGCTTTCGTTCGTAATCGAGACATTTTTGGCGTATCTTCTTCATGCCTCTGAATTAAAGGACGAAATCGCCGATTAATGTCGTTCAGTGAATCATAATTTCACCATGATCGCACTCGACCCCACCGACAGGCGTCTGCTGGACCTGCTGCAGGCCGACGCCTCGGTGTCCAACCTGGAACTGGCCGCCGCCGCCCACACCTCGCCGGCCACCGCGTTGCGCCGGGTGCGTCGTCTGGAGGAGGCTGGCGTCATCGAGCGCCGCATCGCCATCCTGTCTGCCGAACACCTGGGCCATGGGCTGACGGCACTGGTCGAGATCACGCTCGACCGACAGGGCGCGGAACATCTCGGCGCTTTCGAAACACGCGCCGTAGGAGACCCCGCCGTGCAGCAGTGTTACCGCGTCTCGCCGGGCCCCGACTTCATGCTGGTGGTGCACGCTACCGACATGCCGGCCTATCACGCGCTGGTGCAGCGCCTGTTCACACAGGACGCCAACGTACGCAACGTGAAAGCGTTTTTCAGCGTGCGGCGCGCCAAGTTCGATCCGCGCATTGCCTTGCCGGCTGGCGACTGAATCAGCCCGGCGTTCGCTCGAGTCTGAACGTTGTTCAGCCTGCGACCCGTGGCGGGGGCTCCGGATCGTCCTGTCCGGATCGCTCTGATTTGCAGCGCGTGATCGCTGCGCTGCCACCCCCGCAGAGGCCGTCGACACCTTCAGGCGGGTGCCAGCCTGTGCCCCCTGGTGCACCAGCACGCCGCAACCCTTCTTCGTGAAGGCAGCTCATCAACTTCCACGGCTCGCTGGCACCCGACGCCCGGGGCCGCGGGGACTTGCTGCGACAGATCTTTGCAAGACCCCGGCAACGCGGCGCAAGCGTCTGGGGTCAGCGATCACGGACCGCCCGGCTCCAGCGCCAGTGCGGAAACGGCAGCCTCGGGCAGCAGGGCGCCCGCGGCGAGCAGTGCCGCAGTGTCTTCTGCGCGCTGGCTTGCGCCGAGCCGCTGCCGCACACGGTCTGCGGCCGCGGCCTCGTTGGATTCGCGGTGGTCCTGCGTGCGTTCGTAGGCAGCATCGGCATAGCCCAGCAGCAGCGCGGCCGCCTGATGACGCCCGTCCAGTGCGGCCAGCAGGGCCAGGTAGTCGGTCCACCAGGCCTGCATGCCGAAGCGCTGGGCCGTCTTCCAGCCCAGCGCCGCAGTGCGGCGGGCCGGCTGCAGTTGATCCAGCGACAGGTAGGCGGCGCACAGGTTGAGCCGCGCATGGGCCAGTTCCTGCTCCTCGCGCGTGCCTTCCAGCTGCGCCACCAGTGCCAGCCCGGTATGCACCGCGGCTTCGGCCTGGCCTGCGGCGAGTTCGGTGTCGGCCAGCCCGCTCAGCGCCGGCACGGTGCCGGCACCGGCGTCCTGGCGCATCTGCAGGTACTGGCGCGACAGCGTCAGCGATGCTTCCATGCGCCCCAGATACTTGGCCACACGGCGCTGGTCGTCGGTGTGGCACATGCGCAGGCGCAGCGGCCAGTCCGGTCGCTCCAGGGCCCCCGCCTCGCTGATCGCCGCGTCGGCACCGTCGGCATTGCCGGCCTTGGCGTGAATGGTGGCCATGGCGCCGAGGCAGCGGTACAGCAACCCTGCCTCGGCGCCTGTGGCCACAGCGGCGCGGGCGGCGGCCAGGCCGATCGGGACGACCCGCTCGGCACGGGCCGGGTCTTGCGAACCACGGCAGGTCCAGATCGCAAAACAGACCTCGGCGCGCAGCGCTGGCGGTGCGTCGCTCTCCAGCAAGGCCTCGCAGGGGTCCATCAAGGACTGCAACTCGCGGTGCATGCTGAACGGCAACACCGAGATCAGCGCCCAGCCGAGCCGAAGCGTGACGAGTGTGTCGCCCGCCTTGACGGCCAGGTCGAAGGCGGCCAGGCCATTGCCGAAGTCGGGCCGCAGGGCCTCGATGCGCGCTTCCCGGGTCCTGGACTCGGTGCTATAGAGGCGGCCGACCTCGTGCACGAAGTGGTCGGCCGCCGCCTGAACGTGGCGCGCCCGGGTGCGGTCGACTTCGCCCGCCGCCTGCAACTGCTGCAGCGCGTAGACCCGGGGCGACTCGAGCAGGCGATAGCGCGGCTCGCCACCGGTGTCGACCAGCGCCACCAGCGAGCGGTCCACCAGGCCAGCCAGCGCGTCGAGCACGGCCCATGCGTCGAGGTCGTCGTCCATGGTCACCGCCTGGGCCGCCGCCAGACGGGCGCTGCCGACGAAGACGGCCAGGCGCCGGAACACCTTCCGCTCGGCCGGCGACAGCAGTGCGTGGGTCCAGTCCAGCATCGCACGCAAGGCCAGTTGGCGGTCGGGCCGGTCGCGCAGGCCGTTGGTCAGCAGGGCCAGGCGTTCGTCGAGCGCCGACACCAAGCCCGCCAGACCCAGCAGCGGCAGGCGCGCGGCTGCCATTTCGATGGCCAACGCACTGCCGTCGAGTTGCCGGCACAGTTGCGACACGGGTGCCAGCGTTTCGTCGTTCAGCTCGAAGCGCCGCGCGGCGACCCGGGCGCGGTCGACAAACAGCGCCACGGCGCCGCAGGCTGCGGCTTGCGCCAGGCTGGCGCCCGCCGGCGGCAGCGCCAGGCCGCCCAGTCGAAAGGGCTGTTCGGCGGTCATGCGCAGCGGCGCCTGACTCGTGATGACCATGCGCACCTCGGGCGCGGCCCTGTGAATGACATCGACGACACGCGCCACTTCGGCCAGCAGGTGTTCGGCGTTGTCCAGCACCAGCAGCAGGCGCAGCGGCGCGACCGCGTCGCACAGGCCGGCCAGCGCGTCGCGCCTGCCGGGCGCAATGCCCAGCGCCGTCGCGACGGCACCCACCACGGCAGCGGGGTCCGCCAACGGCGCCAGGTCGACGAGGCAGACGCCGTGTTCGAAGCTGGCTTGCGCCTGCCGCAACAGGTGCTGGGCCAGCAACGTCTTGCCGGTGCCTCCCGCGCCCAGCAGGGTGACGACGCGGTGGCTGGCCGTTGCGGCTTGCAGCTTGTGCAGTTCGGTATCGCGGCCGATCAGGGGTGGCAGCGTTGCCGGCAGGTTGGTCCGCAACGCCACGGTTGCGGTTGTTTCCGGCTCTGGCGCCGACACCGGTTCGGCGCCCGAAGCGCGCTCCACCCGGGCCGTGAAGCGGTACCCGCGGCCCGGTATCGTGGCGATGAGGTCGCCCCCCAGCACTTTGCGCAGCCCGCTGACCTGCGTGACGATGTTGTGTTCTTCGACCACCAGCCCGGGCCACACGCGGTCGAGCAACTCGTTCTTCGTGACCAGGCTGCCGGCACGTTCGGCCAGCAGCGTCAGCACGTCCAGCGCGCGCCCACCCAGCAGCACGGGCTCGCCATCGACGAGCAGTCGGCGCTCATGGGGCTGCAGCTCGAAGCGGCCGAAACGCAGGCCACTTGAAGCGGGGGCCTGCGGCAGTGGGGAATTGGCGGGGGGCAAGGACATCACGGTTCAACCGCCAGCTTAGCAGCACCGCCAGGCCGCTCCGGCGTCAGTGCAGGCGGCGACGGCGCAGGTCCGGCACGGACCGCAACAGCGTCAGGACGCCCGGTTCGGCGTCGACCACAGCCTCGGCTTCGGCGAATCCGTGGCGTTGCACGAAGGCACGCATGCGCTGGTTGGAGAGCTCCACCTCGGCCCGCAGCCGCTGCACGCCGCGGGCGCCGGCGGCGGCGACCAGGGTCTGCATCAGGCGGTGGGCAACACCCTGGCCGCGGCAGTCGTCGGCGACGGACAGCGCCATCTCGGCTTCGTCGCCGCTGGCGTTGCGAAAAAAGCGTGCCTCGCCCAGCAGCCGGGGGCCGCCAGCGGCCGTGCCGACTACCACCCAGGCGACATGGCGGCTGCCATCGGCACAGGTCATCAGACGAAGCAGGCCGCTCGAACATACGTTCACGGCACCATGAAAGCGGTGGCGGCGGGACTCGTCGCCCAGGCCCTGCAGGAAGTGCTGCATCAGCAGCGTGTCGTCCGCGCGCACCGGGCGGATGTTCATCGAGGCGCAGGTCGGGGGCTGGTTCATCGCGGCACTCCAGGGGGTTGGGATGTCGCCAGTGTTCAGCCTCGGGCAGCGCTGCGTCCTCAAGCCGCCGTCAAGCGTTGTCAAGCGGGCGGGCCCTGCGCTTGAGAACGTTTGAGGCCGGTTGAACGACGCCGGGCGGGGTGCCAGCCGACAGTGCAGGCAGCGGTGCACAACGCCCCGCCTCTGCCGGAGAACCCCATGATCCTTGCCCTGCTTCTGGTTGCCGTCGGCCTGGCCGTCTATGCTGCCGTCTGCGCCTTCGTGGCGCACCGCTTCACCACGGCGCGTCGTATCGCGCCGGTCGACGGCGCGGGTGCAGCGACGCCATCGACCGCCGTGACGATGCCCTCGCGCGGCAGACACATCACCCTGCATGGCTGGTATCTGCCGGCCATGCAGGGTGGCGCTGCGGTGGTCTTCGTGCACGGCAAGGACGCCTGCCGAGGCAGCGAACTGCGGGCGCCGACGTTCGAGTTGGCGCGTGCCCATGTCGCCGCCGGGATCTCGGTGCTGATGATCGATCTGCGCGGCCATGGCGCCAGCACACGGGCGCGCATGACCTACGGCGCCGCGGAGAAGCTCGACGTGCTCGGCGCGGTGGACTGGCTCAGCGCGCAGGGCCATCGACGCGTCGGCGTGCTCGGGGCATCGATGGGTGCTGCCTCGGCCTTGCTGGCTGCCGCCGACGACGCCGTTGTCGAAGCGGTAGTGGCCGACAGCGCCTTCGCCCACTTCGGCACCATGATCGAGCGGCAGTTTCGTCACCTGTCCGGGCTGCCGTCGTTCTTCGTGCCCGGTGCGCTGGCGTTGGGCCGGTGCCTGACGGGGCAGCGCCTCGCCGAGGTCAGCCCGCTGGCCGCGGCGGCCCGCCTGATCGGCCGCCCCTTGCTGGTGGTGCACAGCCAGGGCGACCGCTTCGTATCGGTCGATGACGCGGTGGCCATCGCCGGCGCGGCGGCGGCCGAGTGCTGGATCACCGACAGCGATGGCCACATCGGCAGCTTCGCGGCAGCGCCTGCCCTCTACGCCGAGCGGGTCGTGTCCTTCTTTTCGCAGCACCTGTGTGACACTGAGGCGGCTTGATGGCCGCGCTGCCTGGAAGAGGCCGTGCTGCGCTCGGTGGCCGACGGCAACATCGGCTCGACCTTCGGCTGGGGCTTGGCGCCGTTCCAGGGCGGCGCTCCGCAGTTCATCGGCGCGACGGGCGTGCCGGCTTTCGTCGAGCCGGGGATGACGAAGGCCGTGCTCATGGGGCGTCGACACTCCGGCCGCAGCGGGGCGGCGACCGGACCTTCGCGAAGGCTTCAAGGACGTTCAATCATTCAAGCACCGGCACTTCGCCTCTGGGTCGGCACGAGTCGATGCGGCACCCTGTCGATTGCCCCGACAGCTGCCACTGGGAGGCGAGGACGGCGGGATTTGATACCAGCCGTGATGCTGGAAATCGATCGCGGAAAAGATCGCATCGCTTTCGCGGTCGAGACTCGCAATGAGCATGGTGAGTTCGGAGTGCGCGACTGCGGCCATGAGCTGCGTGGCCATGTAAACCTTGGAGCCTTGGACTTCAACGATCGGATTGAGCCGGTCCGCTGGTGCCGGCGCAGCGTCCAGCGGAAGAAGCGGCGTGACAACTCTTGTGTTGAGTCTGGTGATCAAGTCCGTCTGGACGTCCGGAAGGAAGCCGGCACCGCCTCGACTGGCGTAGACATCGAAGCGTGCCATCAGAAGTTTCGATGTTTTGCCAAAGGAATCCCGTTGCTGTCAACGTACGCATTCGAACTTTCGAGGGCAGCCTTGTTCGACTGCAGCCAGATGGCTTCTTGCTTGTCGGCAACAGCTCGGGAAAG
>Ga0209181_10001447_pt1 | contig 41587 bp, 33 predicted proteins | sample MAT05_FD_187208 | JGI IMG/M metagenome (GOLD analysis project Ga0209181, IMG submission 187208) | Freshwater microbial communities from Lake Fryxell liftoff mats and glacier meltwater in Antarctica - MAT-05 (SPAdes) (version 2) | ecosystem: Environmental > Aquatic > Freshwater > Ice > Liftoff... | reverse complement strand
GCGCGAGCCGATTGTGTCTCGAAAAGGACGATCTCGACGGGCGCATCGTCGAAAGTGATGTCATAGCGCACCGGCATGAGCGCTTTGGTCGCCTGACTGCGACCCTGTTTGCGATGCCCGCTCGGGCCAATGCCGGTGGTATCGCCGCCGTGGAGTTCGAAGACGACATCGTCATTGAGCAGAAACATCTCGAAGGACTTCGCGTCAACGCCGATCAGTTCGAGCTCGATCGCGCTGTATTCGTTTGCCGACCCGCTCAGAACCGCGCCGCTGATCCAAGGTGAAAACGGCTCGAGCCATTGCATAGAACGCAGCGCCGCCTCACGAAGCGCGGCCAACACCCGCGGCTGCGATTGACCCGCGAACAAGGCGTGGTACTCGCGTAGCGCCGCTTCAATTTCGACATTGTCAGGCAGCGCCGAGACCTCGACGAGGCCGAGTTGTTGCGCCGCTTTGCGTTTGGCCGCGCCGTAGTCGGTGAGCCCTTCGGCGATCAGGCGCGCGGCCGATTCTGCGATCGCGCGCCGCCGCGAATGAACGTCGTCGATGGCAAGACTTGTGGTGTTGATCGCATCTGATCTTAGTCGGCGGCGCATGCGGCTAGAAGATTTGATTCTTCACTTCCTCGGATGGCTTGTTCGCTTCGCGCAGCGCGGCGGGTCCTTCGCCGGCACCACCAATACTTTCTGCATAGATGAATTCGGTTAGCGGCTTGCCGTCCTTGCCCGGCTCGCCGCCCAATGCCAGTGCGACGATACCAGACGGCGGCTGAAAAGGCGTCTCCTTCACACCCTTCATCGCGCGGCCCATGTAGTTCATCCAGATCGGCAGCGCCGCCTGTCCGCCGGTTTCGTTGTTGCCTAGATCCGCCGGGTTGTCGAAACCGATCCAGGCGACGCCAACCTGAGTCGAGCTAAAGCCGGCGAACCACGCATCGAAGTGGTCGTTGGTGGTGCCGGTTTTGCCGGCGAGGTCATTGCGTCCGAGACTCATGGCACGCGCTGCCGTGCCGTAACGCACCACATCGCGCATCATCGAAGTCATCAGAAATGCGTTGCGCGGATCGATGACCCGTTCCGCAGTTCTTGGCGCGCTTTCGTCGGTGCTCGCGCGCAGCGGCACGGCCTGGAACAGCACGGCGCCTTTGTCATCGGTAATCTTGCTGATGAAGTAAGGTTTGATGCGAAACCCGCCGTTCGCGAACACCGAATAGGCGCCAGCTAGCTGCAGCGGGGTGGTTGATCCCGCTCCCAGCGCCATGGTTAGATATGCTGGGTGTTGCTTGGCATCAAAACCGAAGCGGGTGATGTAGTCCTGCGCGTACTTTGGCGTGATGGCCTGCAATACGCGAATCGAGATCATGTTTTTGGATTTTGCCAACGCCTGCCGAATTCGCATCGGGCCTTCGTACTTACCGTCGTAGTTCTTTGGCTCCCAGACTTGGCCGCCGTTCCTACCGGGATCAAAGACGATCGGCGCGTCGTTGACGACGGTGGCGGGCGTAAACCCTTTCTCCAATGCGGCGGAATAGACGAACGGTTTGAAGGCGGAGCCCGGCTGGCGCATGGCTTGCGTCGCGCGGTTGTATTTGTTCGCCGTGAAGTCGAACCCGCCGGCGAGCGCGTTCACCGCGCCGTCGAATGGGTCGATGGCGACGAACGCCGCTTCAACCTTGGGCAGTTGGGCGATAGACGCGTCACCTTTTTCGTCAAAAGACAGGCGGATGATCGAACCGCGGACAAGCTTTGCAGGGCCGGCCTTTTCTGCCAGCGAACGTGATGCAAACTTGATGGCATCTCCCGTGAGCGTAAAGTTGTCGCCACGTTTAGTGACTGCGAGCACTTGCTTACTGTCGGCGCTGAGGATTACTGCTGGCATCAACTCGCCGACAATTTCGCGCTCAGCTAGCGCGTCTTCGATGGCCTCTTCGGCGTCTTCCTTTTTTGCCGGCAGACTGATCAGACCTTCTGGCCCCCGATAACCATGCCGCCGATCGTACTCTAGTACGCCTTTGCGCAGCGCGGTCGTTGCCGCGTCCTGATCGGCCTTCCGGACGGTGGTGATGACCCGAATGCCGCTGACGTATGCCTTTTCACCATACTGTTCAAATATCTCCTGCCGCGCCATCTCCGCCATGTGTTCGGCACTGACCGAATACATCTGGCGCTCGCGGTTAAATTTCAGCACCTCAGCGCGGGCAGCGGCAAGTTTGGCTTCGTCGAGGAACTTTAGCTCGCCCATTCTTCGCAGGACGTACTGCTGGCGCAATGTTGCTCGCTTGAGGTTATTGAACGGGTTGTACTGCGAAGGCGCTTTTGGCAAGCCTGCCAGCATGGCTGCTTCAGCCGCGCTTAGCTGGCTGACGTCCTTGTTGTAATAAACGCGACTGGCGGCGGCAAACCCATAGGCGCGGTTGCCCAGAAAAATGTGGTTAAGGTAGATTTCGAGGATCTGATCCTTGGAAAGGTTCGCTTCGATTTTGTAAGCGAGTAGCCACTCCGATACCTTCCGGGTTATCGTGACCTCGTTGGTTAGAAAGAAATTGCGTGCAACCTGCTGGGTAATCGTTGACGCGCCGCCTTTCGACTTGCCGGCCATCAGCGCCGCAAATCCGGCGCGCGTCAGCCCGAGCCAATCTACCCCGCCATGCTGGTAAAAGCGCTCGTCCTCGGCCGCCAAGATGGCCTGCTTCATGACCGGCGGGAAATCTCCAATCTTTACGAATGATCGCTTCTCTTCGCCAAACTCGCCGATCAAATCGCCCTCGATGGTGAACACCTTTAGCGGCAATTTTGGCCGGTAATCCGTCACGGCGTCGATTGACGGCAGGTTGGGGTATAGCAGCACCAGTGTCAAGGCGGCGATGCCAACGGCTACCAGCATCAGTGAGCCAAGCAAAATGAGGGGGTAGAACCACCAGCGAAGCAGCATGCGTGAGGTTGGGGGAGTGAACCGCCCAGGGTTGGAGGAAGGACTCCGATTATATCGACAGCCCCGTTTTAGCCAACTGAGACGACGCGTCAATCATGGCAAGAATCTGACCGGTTTATCTCGGCTTGGCCCGCCGTGTACCGATATCAATTCCGAGCGACGGCGATCTGGCACATCAGAACGGCAATTTCTGCTTCCAGACGGCTGCACATTTATCGCCCCTTTTTGAAAAAAAGCTTTACACGTCCGCTACTTGTTGCTAGGATTTAATGTAAATTATGTAAAGTTGTTTGTAATGAAGCAAACGCCAACCGTTCTGGGCGCGCGGGTATTCTTGAAACGCAGTTAATCCGGAGCATCGGTGAACAAGTGCGAAGCGCGGTCAGACCATAAAAACAGCTTTTGCGTAGGGGAAGAAATTTCGCCGCGCCCACATGAAGGTATAGCCCTCCATGCTTAAAGAAAAACTGGCGGATCAGTTCGAGTTTCTTCGTGCCAAGACGCCCCCGCTGATCGGGGTTGATATCAGTTCGTCCTTCATTAAGATGGTCGAAATCGTCGACGCTGGTAAAGGACTCTATCGTGTCGAGCGCTACGTGGTTGAGCCGTTGCCTCGGGACACGGTCTCGGATGGCAACATTGCCAACATTGAGGCCGCCGGCGAGGTGATGAAGCGCGCCCACAAGCAAATGGGCACTCGCGTGAAGAACATCGCGCTCGCCCTGCCTTCGGCCGCTGTAATTACCAAGAAGGTGCTGCTCAAGGGCAACCAACGTGAAGAGGATATGGAGTATCAAGTCCAGTCCGAAGCCAACCAGTACATTCCCTTCAGCCTCGATGAGGTAAACCTCGACTTTCAGGTTATCGGCCCCGCGCCCAACAGCGAGGAAGAGGTCGAAGTCCTGATCGCTGCCTCCCGCAAAGAAAAAATTGAAGATCGCGTCGCGGTGGCCGAAGCAGCGGGCCTCAAGACGATCGTGATGGATGTGGAATCGTACGCCTCACTGGCTGCCTTTGACATGATCAAGGGCGCCGCAACCGGGATCGAAGACAAAGACGTAACGGCCATTGTCGACATTGGCGCACAGACCACCCGCGTCACGGTCATGTCCGAAGATCAACAGGTGTACTCGCGCGAACAACAGCTCGGCGGATATCAGCTCACGCAGGACATTTCGCGTCAATTCGGCATGCCGGTCGAAGAAGCCGAAGTCGCCAAGAAGACCGGCGGCCTGCCGGAAAACTACGGGCCTGACGTTTTGCAGCCATTCAACGAAAAGATCGTGCTCGAAATCTCAAGGGCGCTGCAGTTCTTTTTCACCTCGACCCAGTTCAGCAAGGTTGATCACATCGTCTTGAGCGGTGGGTGCGCCATGTTGGACGGCTTGGAGGACATGGTCGCCCAGAGGACGCAGGTGCACACCATCGTCGCCAATCCGTTCGCTAATATGGCATTGTCGTCCAAGATCAAGCCGCGACAGTTGACGGTGGACGCCCCTGCACTGATGATTGCCTGTGGTCTGGCCATGAGAAGGTTCGACCCGTCATGATTCGCGTAAATCTACTCCCGCATCGGGAAGCCAAGCGCAAAGCTCGCCAGCAGCAACTGGCGGTCCTTGGGGGGCTGACTACCGCCCTGGCGCTGGCCATCGGTAGCCTACTTTGGGTAGTGTTCAATGCGCAAGTCGCCAATCAAAAAGAGCGTAATAAGTATCTGACTACCGAAATCAGCAAACTCGACAAACAGATCGAAGAGATCAGGAAAATTCGCGAAGAGACCGCCTCATTGCTGTCGAAGAAACAAGTCGTGGAAGGACTGCAAAGCAACCGGTCAGAGCCCGTGCAACTCCTCGACCAGATGTTGCGCCAGCTGCCCGAGGGGCTTTACCTGAAGTCGATCCGGCAGACCGGCAACAAAATCAATGTTACCGGCTTCACGCAGTCGCAAGCGCGCGTTTCCGCATTCATGCGCAATATTGAAGCCTCGCCGTTTCTGGAAAATCCCAATCTCATTGAAATCAGGGCGGTCACGGTTGCATCCCAGCGGGCCAACGAATTCAATCTTGATTTCTTCATCAAGCGCGTGAAGGTTGAAGGGAAGGGCACCAAGCCAACTGCTCCCGGCGCTCCGGCAAAAGCTCCGGGGAAAAAAGCATGAATAAGTGGATTGAAGAGCTAAAACAACTCGACCCGAAGAATCCGGGCAACTGGCCGTGGCCGTTTAAGGCGGGCGGATTGCTGCTGCTGTTCGCGGGTCTGCTTGCCGCCGGATGGTTCCTGCTTTTCAACGCGCAGCGCGAGGAGCTCGGCAAGGAAGAAAAAAAAGAAACTGATCTCAAGTCGACGTTTCTTGAAAAGAAGAAGCTGGCAGTCAATCTTGAGGCCTATCAGCAGCAACGCGCTGAAATAGAACAATCGTTTGGTGCGCTATTGAAGCAGTTGCCGACTAAATCGGAGATCGAAGCGCTGATCATCGACATCAACCAAGCTGGCCTGGGTCGTGGCCTGCAGTTTGAGCTTTTCAAGCCGGCACAGAACGAAAATTTCACCGAGTTTTACGCAGAAAAACCCGTCGAACTCAAGGTGACGGGCAATTACCACGACTTAGGGGCGTTCGCCAGCGACGTATCGAAGCTTCCGCGTATCGTGCTGCTGAATGACCTCAAGATCGAGAATCTGAAAGACGGTCTATTAACCATGGAGGCCAAGGCCAAGACCTATCGCTACCTTGACCAGGAAGAGATTGCCGCGCAGCGTAAGACCGCCAAAGCGGCTGTCAAGCCGGGGGGCAAATAATGACCCCGAATCGAATTAAGGCGTTTTCGGGCTGCGTTCTGCTCCCGCTCATGATGGTGGGCTGCGGAGAAGGGTTCTCAGACCTTCGTCAGTTTGTGAAGGATTCGGAAAAGAGTGTTATCCGCAAGATCGAGGCGCTTCCGCAGGTCAAGCCGTTCTCGCCGTTTGCCTACGAGGGTTTTGACCTTCCTGACCCATTCAAGCCGCGCAAACTGGCGATCAAGCAAGAAAACGCCGGTGCCAACGCGCCAGACTTAAACCGTCGAAAAGAGTCGCTGGAAGGTTTTCCGCTCGAGCAACTCAAGATGGTGGGAACGATCAACCAGGCGGGGTCCATGTTTGCACTGGTGCGCGCCGAAAAGACGCTGTACCGCGTCAAGAAGGGCAACTATCTCGGTCAAAATTTTGGCTTGATCGTCGACATCACCGATTCCGAAATCAAACTGAAAGAAATCGTTCAGGACACCGCCGGCGACTGGGCAGAACGCGAAAGCGTTTTGCCGTTGCTTGAGGGCCCTGCTCCGGGAGGAAAATAGACATGCGAGCCACATTCACCCAATCGTTGTTCCGATTGCCGATGCTCCGGTTATCCCGCGCCGCGACACATTCTGTCGGCACGGCGATTCGGTTTGCCGGCGGCGCGCTGCTTGCCCTAGGAATCGTCTCAACCGCTTTCGCGCAGGAACGCAACTCGATAGAGTCCGTCACCGCCACGACAATAGGCGGCGGCAAAGTTGTAATTCGCGCCACGTTCAAAGCGCCTCTGACGGCGGTTCCAAACGGCTTTACCGTTTCTAATCCGGCCCGCATAGCGATCGATCTGCCGAATGTGGTGAACGGCCTCGGGAAGTCGCTGGTGGATATCGGGCAGGGCGATGTCCGCAGCATCAACGTGGTGGAAGCCGGCAGTCGTACCCGGCTGGTCATCAACTTGAGCAAAGTGTTGACATACGTTCCCACCTTGGAAGGTACAGCGCTGGTGCTCGTGCTCGACGGCGGCGCACAAAGTGCTTTGAAGGAAACTGCCCAGGTGACACGTTTTGCCGAGCCAGCACCGGCAACGGCTGCCACGCGTTACTCGATCCGTGATGTGGATTTCCGCCGTGGCAGCAATGGTGAAGGCCGCGTCGTCGTCGACTTATCGTCGGCCACCACCGGCATTGACATTCGCCAACAAGGCAAAGTCGTGATCGTGGACTTCGTGAATACGGCCGTGCCAAAGAATCTTATACGTCGTCTGGACGTGCTCGATTTCGCAACGCCGGTGAGAACTGTCGATGTCATTGATCAAGGCGCGAACACCCGCATGATCATCGAGCCGCGCGGTCAGTGGGAGTATTCCGCCTATCAAACGGACACCCAATTTATCGTAGAAGTGAAAGCGATCAAAGAAGACCCGAACAAACTGGTTCAGGGAACGGGTTACAGCGGCGAAAAGCTGTCGTTGAATTTCCAGAATATCGAAGTGCGCGCAGTGCTGCAGGTGATTGCCGACTTTACCGGCCTTAACATCATCACCTCCGACACGGTTGGCGGTAGTCTGACGCTGCGCCTCAAGGACGTCCCATGGGATCAGGCGCTCGATATCATCCTGCAGTCAAAGGGGCTATCCAAGCGAAAGAACGGCAACGTGGTGCTGATTGCGCCCTCGGACGAGCTCGCTACCAAGGAAAAGTTGGCGCTCGAAGTTGCGCTGCAGACAACCGAACTTGAACCCCTCCGCACCGAGAGCTTTGTGCTCTCCTATGCCAAGGCTGGTGACGTGCGCAGCCTTCTCAGCGACGGCCAGCAAAAAATACTTTCTAAACGTGGATCGGTAACGGTCGATCCGCGCACCAACACCATGTTTGTGCAGGACGTCGCCGCGCGCCTTGATGAGGTTCGCAGACTCGTTGCGCAACTCGACGTCCCCGTGCGCCAAGTGCAGATAGAAGCACGTATTGTGATTGCAGACGACAACTTCCGTCGCCAGCTTGGCGCAAGATTTGGGACTTCGGCAGGCATAACGGCAGATGGCCGCAATATCGGTGCTTCAGGTAGCGTGAGTCAGGCAAATAGCATTGCACGCGGAACCCTGCCGACGGGATTTTCCGCGGGCGACCTAAACGTCAACCTGCCTGTCGGTGCCGCCGGTACGCTGGGGCTGACATTCCTAAACTTGGGTAACGGCAACGTTGTAAACCTTGAGATCTCGGCGCTGGAAGCCGACAATCGCGGCAAAGTTGTCTCGAACCCAAGGATCGTGACTGCGGACAAACGCAAAGCTACGATCACGCAAGGTACTGAAATCGGCTTTCAGACCCAAGCGTCTAGCGGTGGCACGACCACCCAGTTCAAGCCTGCCGTTCTGTCGTTAGACGTCACACCGCAGATCACGCCTGATGACAAAATCATCATGGATCTGGACATCAAGAAGGATAGCGTGGGCGCGTTGATCGGCGGCGTTCCCTCAATCGAGACACGAACATTGAAAACGCAAGTACTTGCCGACAACGGTGAGACGGTGGTTCTTGGCGGCATTTACGAACAGACTACACGAACCGACGTGACCAAAGTGCCGCTGCTGGGGGACATTCCGTTCCTCGGAAACATCTTCAAGACAACCACCAAACGCGACGAGAAGACCGAACTTTTGATTTTCATCACGCCACGGATCATCAAGGAGCAGTTGTCGGTTCGTTGAAGCCGTTCTTGTCCTGATAGCAGACGGGGCGCTTCGGGCGCCCCGTTGTCTTTTGCAGAGTGTCGCCCACATGCCGCCGTCTGAAAACGTGTTCTTGATCGGAATGCCCGGTGCGGGCAAAAGTACCGTGGGGCGCATGCTTGCCGACGCTCTGGGTCAGCGTTTTATCGATAGTGATGAAGAGATTGTCCGGCGAAATGGTGTTGAAATATCGACCATCTTTGAGATTGAAGGGGAAGCCGGCTTTCGTGAGCGCGAAGCCGCAGTTCTTGATGAACTGACGCGTATGCAGTCAGTGGTGTTGGCGACCGGCGGAGGAGCGGTGCTGAAGGAAGACAATCGGGCTGTGCTGCGATCACGGGGCCTGGTGGTCTATCTGCGGGCCGGGATTGACACGCTTGGGGCCCGAACGCGAAGCAAACATGGGGCGGCAATGAACAAACGTCCTCTACTCGAAGGTGTCGATCGACGCGCCACGCTGGCCGGGTTGCTAGCCATTCGCGAACCGTTATACGCCGAGACTGCGCATGTCACGGTCGATACCGGAACGACGCACAGAGAGAAGTTTCTGCACAATCTGCTGGAAATGATCGCTGCGGCTCGGCGGGAGCGTGCCGCCGTTGCCGGTGAGACGAAAAGCGTGTGACGGGACTACGTCACTGGCAGCCGCACCGCGGCATCTGCGAAAATGCAATCTGGGCCGTGTTCAAACTCGGACCCCCGAATTGTTAAATGATCCAACCGGCGCGAACTCGCTGCGCCCGAATTCAGGCCATGCAAACGACTAGTAACATCCCAGCACATACCCTTCAACTTGCACTTGACGAGCGCAGCTATGCCATTGAAATAGGCCCCGGTCTGTTAACGCGTGGGATTCCGCATCGTTTCCTGCAAGAAGCAACGGCGGTTATCGTGGTCTCGAATGAGGTCGTTTTCCCGCTCTACGGTAGCGCGTTAATGGCAACGATCACCGCAACCGGAGCAAGGGCATTTTCGATCATATTGCCGGATGGCGAGGCGCACAAAGATTGGCAAACGTTGAATCGCATCTTTGACGGGTTGCTCGAACATGCGTGCGATCGTAGGTCGTTATTGGTTGCGCTCGGGGGCGGTGTGGTGGGGGACATTGTCGGTTTTGCCGCAGCGACCTATCAACGCGGCATCAAGTTCGTGCAGATTCCCACCACGTTGCTGGCGCAGGTCGACTCCTCCGTTGGCGGGAAGACGGCCATCAATCATCCGTTGGGCAAAAACATGGTGGGAGCGTTTCATCAGCCACGGCATGTGCTCATCGATACGGACGTATTGCATACCCTGCCCGATCGCGAATACCGTGCGGGGCTTGCGGAAGTCATCAAGTACGGCGTCGGCTTGGATACGGATTTTTTTGCCTGGCTAGAGGCCAACATCGACGCCCTCAATGCGCGCGAGCAGCAGTCCCTCGCGTACGCGATCAGACGCTCCTGCGAGATCAAAGCGGCGGTCGTCGCCGACGATGAATTTGAAACCAATCGCGGCGGCGGGCGCGCCTTGTTGAACTTCGGGCACACCTTCGGCCATGCTATCGAGTCTAGTCTCGGCTACGGTGTGTGGCTGCACGGTGAAGCCGTCGGATGCGGCATGGCGCTCGCGGCCGGGTTTTCGGCTTCACGAGGTCTTTTGCCAGAGGCGGATGCTCGGAGAATTGCCGCATTGCTCGGCCGCGCTGGATTGCCAACGACGCCACCTGAAATCGCCGCAGAAACGATGCTAGACCACATGTCGCGCGACAAAAAGAATGAGCGCGGTGCGATACGACTCGTTTTGCTTGATCGGATTGGCCATTCGCTGCTCGACGGAACATCGCCTCCCGAAGTGATTGCCGCTTTTCTCACCGGCCACGCCACTCAAAACCGCGCGCGGCGCTAGCCATTGTTTGTGATTCCTTACGCGTGGGGTGTCGCGCGACCGCCCGCCACTTCAAGCGGCTTCTAGGCGCTTCAGAAACACAGACATTTCTTTGGCAGCCTGCTTATCGCCTTTTTCGTTGGCAGCAACGATCCCTGCGCGATAGGTCGCCGCCGCAGCGGCAAGGTCGCCGCTCTGGGCAAGCGCCTTACCCAGCAACTTCCAAGCCGCAGAATAGTGCGGATCTTGCGTTATCGCCGCCTGCAGGTGCGGTAGCGCCCGCGCTGCGTCGCCGGCCATCAGGTAGGCGTTGCCTAGTGAAAATCTCAGCAAGGCGGAGTCTTTTCCGCCGGCCAGCATTGCCTCGAAGGTATCAGTCATCGACATTCGCGTGTAATCCTTGTTCGTTTAGCGGAGGTAGAGAAGCGCTTCATTTCAGCTATCATTTCTGTTCTTGCGCTTGACACCGCGCGCTTACTGAATCACTACTATCGCGCCAATTTAGGAACTCTTCCATGATGCCTGCTCGCCGTCGTTTCACCAAACGCGTCGCAACTTCGTTCTTGCTTTGCCTGCCGTTATCGCTCGGGGTCGTCACATCGGCAATCGCGCAAACCAAGGGGCGCGATGTATCGATCGGCCTGCAAGCAGCCATTACATCGATGGATCCGCATTATCACAACCTCTCGCCGAACAACTCGATGATGTTGCACGTGTTCGAGGGGTTGATTGCGCGCGACGAAAACCAAAAGCTGAAGCCCGCGCTTGCCGTGTCTTGGAAAGCCACCGACGATCTGACGTGGGAATTCAAGCTGCGGAAGAACGTACGATTCCACGATGGATCGCTTTTCTCCGCCGATGATGTGGTTGCCACGTTGAAACGTGCCCCCAATGTTGCCAACAGTCCCTCCTCCTTCGCCACTTTTGTGAAGCCCATTATTGACGTGAAGGTGATTGACGCCGACACGATCGTGTTCAAGACGGCGACGCCGAATGTACTGCTGCCGTCGGACTTGGCCTCGGTGATGATCATTAACAAAGCATACGAAAAATCAACGACCGAGGAATTCAACAGTGGCAAAGCGGCGATTGGCACGGGGCCCTACAAGTTTGGCGAGTATGTCCCAAATCAACGTGTGTCGTTGAAAGCCAACTACGGTTATTGGCGTGGCGAAGAGCCGTGGGACAAGATCACCTTCAAGATGCTGACCAATCCCGCTGCGCGCGTTGCCGCGCTCTTGTCGGGAGATGTGCAGATGATCGAAACGGTGCCGACGGCCGATATTGCCAAGCTGTCGGCCGACAAAAAGCTTTCGCTGGTCGACAAAGTATCAAACCGCGTCATTTACGTCCACCTGAACCAGAGTACGGAAAAATCCCCGCCGTTCGTCACCGCCAAGGATGGCAAGCCGCTTGAAAAGAATCCATTCCGTGATGCGCGCGTGCGCAAGGCGCTATCCATGGCGGTAAACCGCGACGCAATTGTTTCACGGGTGATGGAAGGTAAGGCGGTTGCGGCGGCCCAACTATTGCCGGATTTTTTCTATGGCACCAGCAAGCAGCTCAAGCCCGTGAAATTCGATCCGGAGGGTGCCAAGAAGTTGTTGGCCGAGGCCGGCTATCCAAATGGCTTTGCGATGACTGTCCACGGCCCCAACAACCGCTACATCAATGACGCCGGCATCGCACAGGCACTCGCGCAGATGTATACCCGCGTTGGTATCGATATCAAGGTTGAAACGATGCCCTCGTCAGTCTACTTCACGCGTGCCACCAAGCTAGAGTTTGGCTACATGCTGCTCGGATGGGGCACTGAGTCCGGTGAGCAGGGTTCGGCCATGCGATCTTTGCTCGCGACGTTCGATACGGCGAAAGGGATGGGAGTAACCAACCGCGGTCGCTACTCCAACCCCGCGTTCGACAAGTTACTTGCAGCCGCGTTGGTCACAATGGATGACAAGAAGCGCGAAGCGATGATCATTCAGGCGGCTGAAATGGTGATGGGCGATGTCGGCCTCATTCCATTGCATTATGAAGTTTCAACTTGGGCGGCCGCAAAGGGACTGAAGTACACCGCACGCACCGATCAATACACACTTGCGATGTCCCTGAAGCCGGGTAACTAGCGTGTTGTTTGCCGCCGTGCCTGTGCCTTTGCCTTTGCTATCCGACTGAGGCTGCCGTGCTGGCCTATTTTCTGCGTAGGCTATCGCAATCGGCCTTGGTGCTGCTGGCGATGTCCCTCATCGTTTTCCTCGGCGTCTATGCCATCGGCAATCCGATTGATTTACTGGTGAATCCGCAGGCCGACGAGGTAGAGCGTGTGCGCGCTACCGTCGCGTTGGGACTCGACAAGCCGCTTTATGTGCAGTATTGGACGTTCCTCAAAGGCGCGGTCACGGGCGACCTCGGTCGCTCATTCGTGTTTGGTGTTCCCGCGCTGGACTTGATTTTGTCGAAAATGCCAGCGACCCTTGAGCTCGCACTGTTCGCCATGGTTCTCGCCGTGTTCATCGGCATTCCGTTGGGCCTCGTCGCAGGACTAAAGCCCGACAGCATGGTCGGCCGGGGCATCATGGCATTCTCGATTGTTGGATTCTCGCTGCCGACGTTCTGGGTGGGGCTGATATTGATCATGTTCTTTGCGGTGCAGCTAGGCTGGCTGCCATCCAACGGGCGTGGCGATACGGTGCTGCTGTTCGGCGTTCCCGTCAGTTTTCTGACGGTTGATGGCCTGTCGCACTTGTTTTTGCCTGCGGTGAATCTGGCTTTATTCAAACTGTCGTTGTTGATCCGCCTAACCAGGGCGCAAGTCAGGGAAGCCGTACTTCAGGACTACGTAAAGTTTGCGCGCGCCAAAGGGCTGTCGCCATCGCGTGTTATTGGCGTGCATATATTGAAGAACATCATGATTCCGATCGTCACCGTCATCGGTCTCGAATTTGGTTCGGTGATCGCGTTCGCCATCGTCACCGAATCGATCTTCGCCTGGCCCGGCACCGGGAAGCTGCTGATTGACTCCATCAACCAGTTGGATCGCCCGGTGATCGTTGCCTATCTGATGGTCATCGTTACGTTGTTTATCGCGATTAATTTTGTCGTCGACATGGTCTATTCGTTGCTCGATCCGCGCGTGCGGCTCGGCCAAGCCGCCGGAGCAGGGCACTGATGGCCGCAGAACAAACACCATTGCGGCGCTTTTGGAGCGAGTTCGCCGAATCCAAGCTGGCGCTGCTTGGTCTGGCCGTGCTTGTTGTTGTGATGGTGATCGCCGTCGCGGCACCGCTGCTCGCGCCGCAAAATCCGTACGATCTGTCGCAGCTTGACATCATGGACGGCAAGCTGGCACCCGGCGAGCAATCGGCGGCCGGCAAGACCCATCTGCTCGGCACCGACGATCAGGGGCGCGATATGCTGTCGGGAATCTTCTACGGCCTGCGCATTTCGCTCGGCGTCGGCTTGGTTTCCACCGTTTTCGCATTGGGTATCGGCTTGACCTTGGGCATGGTCGCCGCGTATTTTGGCGGCTGGGCGGACACGCTGATCATGCGGATTGTCGACATCCAGTTGTCGTTCCCGGCCATTCTCATTGCGTTGATTCTACTGGCGGTATTCGGACAGGGCGTTGACAAGGTTGTCATCGCGTTGGTGACGGTGCAATGGGCTTACTACGCGCGTACCGTGCGCGCGTCTGCGCTGGTGGAACGCCAAAAAGAGTACGTAGAGGCAGCCACCGTGCTCGCCCTGTCGAAGCCGAGGATTGTGTTCCGCCATATGTTGCCCAATTGCCTGCCGCCGCTGATCGTTGTGGCGACTGTGCAGGTCGCACACGCGATCTCGCTGGAAGCCACATTGTCGTTTCTAGGGCTGGGGATGCCTGTCACGGAACCGTCGCTTGGGTTGCTCATTTCCAACGGGTTTACGTATCTCATGAGTGGCAAGTACTGGATTTCGTTTTATCCGGGGGTGGCGTTATTGGTCACCATCATGGCCATCAACCTGGTGGCCGACCAACTGCGTGACGTGCTCAATCCAAGGCTCAAGAAATGAGCGATGGGACCAAGCCTGTTCTGCAGGTTGAAAATCTGCAAACGCATTTCTTTACCAAGGCCGGCGTCGTGAAAGCGGTCGACGGCGTGTCGTTTTCAGTCGAACGCGGACAGGTGATGGGGCTGGTTGGTGAGTCGGGCTCCGGCAAATCGATGACAGGCTATTCGCTGATGGGTCTGGTGGACGCGCCCGGCCGCATCGTTGATGGACATATCTGGCTCAATGGCGTTGACGTGACACGCCATGACAACGCCGATTGGCGAACACTGCGCGGCAACCGCGTCGCGATGATTTTTCAGGACCCGATGATGACGTTGAATCCGGTGTTGCGGATCGACACGCAGATGATGGAGGCGATCACCGCGCACCATCACGTCAGTCGGCAGGAAGCGCTGAAGCGCTGTCGCGCAGCGCTCGCGCAGGTCGGCATTGCGTCACCGGACGAGCGCCTGCAGGCGTACCCGCACCAGTTTTCCGGCGGTATGCGGCAACGTGTCGCGATTGCCATCGCGCTGCTCAATAAGCCGGATGTGATCATCGCCGATGAGCCAACGACCGCGCTGGATGTCACCATTCAAGGGCAAATTCTGTTTGAAATGCAGAAGCTGTGCCGTGAGTCAGGTACTGCGCTGATCTGGATTACCCACGATCTCTCGGTCGTAGCCGGTCTCGCCGATAAAATTGCGGTCATGTACGCCGGCAAGATTGTGGAGGCGGGTAGCGTCGCCGACGTGCTGGATCGACCGATGCATCCCTACACGAGCGGATTGTTGGGTTCGGTGCCGTCGTCCAATGTGCGGGGTAAGCCGCTACGGCAGATTCGCGGCATGACGCCGTCGCTACTGGCCATTGGCAGCGGCTGTGCATTTCGCGATCGGTGCGATGATCGGGCAGCGGCCTGCGAAGCGATGCCGACGTTTGATGTCTCTGCCCCTCACGCGGCGCGTTGTCACTTCCCAAGGCTGCCATGATGAAAGCAGAGAAGAAAACTGAAAGCCTATTGTTGACGGGTGTTTTCAGGCAAAAATGCTTGGAAACGCCCGCCAATATTGGCGTGTTACGAATAGTAAAGCGACCACCACGGCGGGAGCGCGATTGATGGCGGCTCTACTGGAACTCCGCGCGGTATCCAAGCGATTCGAAAAAAAGCTCGACGTGGCAGGGCGGCTTGCGCAGAAGTTGGGGGCGAGCCTGCGGCCGGAAGTCGTGCATGCCGTTGATAGCGTGAATCTCAATATCAATAAAGGCGAGGTGGTGGGTCTGGTCGGTGAATCCGGCTGCGGAAAATCAACGCTTGGCCGTATCGTGGTGGGATTGCATCAACCATCCGCCGGCACCAAGCATTGGCGCGGCAAGCCGGTCAGCGACATGAACGCCGGGGAGAAGCGCGCGATGCAACTCGAAGCGCAGATGATCTTCCAGGATCCGTACGCGTCGCTCAACCCACGCTATCGGATTGAAGACATTGTCGGTGAGGCGCCGGTGGTTCACGGGATCGTAAGTGCCAACGACAAGCGTGACTACGTTGCCGGGCTCATGACCAAGGTCGGTCTGGATCCAGCGCTCATTGATCGCTTCCCGCATCAATTTTCCGGCGGTCAGCGCGCGCGGGTGGGTATTGCGCGGGCGCTCGCGGTCAAACCGACCTTCTTGGTTTGCGATGAAGCAGTTGCCGCGCTGGATGTCTCCATTCAGGCGCAGGTATTGAATCTTTTCATTGAACTCCGCGAAGAACTCGATCTGACCTATCTGTTCATCAGCCACGATCTCGGCGTCGTCAACCACTTGTCTGATCGTGTTGTCGTGATGTATCTCGGGCGTGTTGTTGAGGAAGGTCCGACCGAGGACGTGTTTGCCAACCCACAGCACCCGTATACCCAAGCACTGCTAAAAGAAGTGCCGTCGCTGAACGTGCGAAAAAAAGATTTTGCCGCCGTTGCCGGTGAGATTCCTTCGCCGCTGAATCCCCCCTCTGGTTGCCACTTTCATCCGCGCTGCCCACACGCCGCATCCGTCGCCGGCGGCCGCTGCCAGACAGTGGCGCCGCCGCTAAGGCAGATCGCGCCTTTGCGTCATGTCGCCTGTCACCTTCTGTCCGAACCGCACCAAACAACATCGAGTAAATGAAATGTCCAACGTGATTCAGCCCAGCCTCGCCTATTCGGTCTTCCCACCGACCACCACGCATGACCATGAAGTTCCGGTGGTGTTTGATTCACCGCACAGCGGAACCCGCTATCCGGCGGATTTTGGGCATATCGTCGACCCGCGGACCTTGCGCCGCGCAGAAGACACCCACGTCGAGGCGCTCTATGCGGCCGCCCCAGAACTCGGCGCCACCCTCATCGCCGCGAACTTTCCGCGCAGCTATATCGACGCCAATCGCTCGCTGCTCGATATTGACGCGGCACTGCTCGACAGCGCGTGGCCGGGTCCAATCAATGTATCGCGAAAAACCGAAAAAGGGATTGGGCTGGTGTGGCGTTTGCTTGATACCGGCGAGCCGATCTATTCACGTCAGCTTACTGTCGCCGAAGTGCAGGCGCGAATTGCCAAGTGTTACGCTCCGTATCACAAAGTAGTTCGGGACGCCATCAACAGCGCGCACAAACACCACGGTGCGGTGTGGCATGTCAACTGCCACTCAATGCCCGCGACCTCCTCAGTGATTTCTGAAGAGGGGCCGGGCGTTGCCAGGGCGGACTTTGTGCTGGGTGATCGCGATGGAACAACCTGCTCGCCCGATTTCACGACCTTCGTGTCCGTGGTGCTCAAGGAGATGGGCTACGACGTCCGCATCAACGACCCCTACAAGGGTGTCGAACTGGTCCGCGCATATTCCGATCCGGAGCAACGCAAACACTCGATTCAAATTGAAGTGAACCGGCGCCTGTACATGAATGAAGAGACGCGCGAGAGGAATGGAAACTTCAGCAAGTTGCAGCAGGACATCACGCGCTTGATTGAAGAAATCGCCGCGTACGCGCACGACAAGATGCCCGGTCATCAACACCATGACGACTGCGGGCATGCTCACCATCACGATCACGATCACGGCCACGGCCACGGCCACGAACATGGTACGAGCAACGATAAAGATCACGGACACAAACATGACCACTAAGCCGGCAACGGGCGGGTCGCCCTACAACGTAGCGCTATCGCCTCCCGATATTTCTCCGTATAAGGCGGGCAATCGCGGCGTTGACTACATCACGACGTTCGATTCCGGTGTGCCGGGACCGCACGTAGTGGTGAACGCTGTCACGCACGGCAACGAGATTTGCGGCGCGATTGCGGTGGATCGGCTGTTCAAGATGAATGTTCGTCCGATCCGTGGCAAGCTGTCGCTGTCGTTTGCAAACGTCGACGCTTATCATTGCTGGGATCCCCGTTACCCGCACGCCAACCGCTACATCGATGAAGACTTCAACCGGGTTTGGACCCCGTCGACCCTCGATGGCGAGCGACACTCGATCGAACTTGCACGCGCCCGTGTAATGCGACCTGTCATCGACGAGGTTGATTTGTTGCTGGACATCCATTCGATGCACGACCCGCATGGCCCGGTGATGATCTGTGGGCCGCTGGAAAAGGGAATCCAATTCGCCAGGTCGGTTGGTATCCCGGAGTTCATCGTGAGCGACAAAGGTCACGCCAACGGCACGCGCATGCGCGACTACGGCGGCTTTGGCGATCCGGCCTCGGCAAAGAACGCGCTGCTGGTCGAGTGTGGCCAGCACTGGGAGGCGGCGGCCGAATTGGTTGCCTGGCAAACGGTGTGGCGTTTCCTCAGGGAAACCGGCTGCGTCGACCGTGCATTGGCTGACAGCGAACTCGACGCAGACCCGTTGGCTGCCCCGCAGGTGGTCCGCATTACCGATGCGCTGATTGCCAAGAGTGCCGACTATCGTTTTAGAGACGGCACCAAAGGGCTAGATATCATCCCCCATCGCGGCGACGTGATCGCCCACGATGCCGGCGAGGCGGTGTTGGCGCCATATGACAACTGCGTGTTGGTCATGCCGACGCTTGTCCACGTGAAGCCTGGACTCACCGTCGTTCGGATCGGACAACTCGCCGCTTGATGACCCGGCCGGCGCGTTGAGGTGGCGCGTCGCCTACTCAGTCTTGCCTGACGGGCGGATTCCCAGCTGCTTCAGTTTGCGGTAGAGGTGTGTCCGCTCGAGGCCGACTTTTTCCGCCACCCGGGACATGTTGCCTTCTTCGTGACGGATGTGATGGAGAAAATATTGATACTCGAAGCGTTCGCGCGCCTCACGGAGCGGCAGGTCGAACGGGATGCCTCCCATCGGTATGTCGCCGGTTGCGACATTCAGGCCAAGCTCTGCAGCCACCCGCGAAACATCGTCGGCGGTCACCTCCGCAGCGAGGCTGGTGAGGGCAAGCGTCTTGACGGCATTTTGCAGGACCGGCAGGTTACCGGGCCACTCAAGATTGCGTAACGCGTTCAAGGCGCCGACGCTGAACGAACGGAGCGGGCACTCGTTGGCCTCGACCATTTGCAACAACATGGTGTTGGCCAGATCGGGGATGTCTTCGGCGTGCTCACGCAACGATGGAATACGCAGTGTGATGCCGGATAGCTGTGCATGCAGGTTGGAGTCGAAGTCGCCTGCTTCGATCATCGGCATCAGAGAATGCGATGTCGCAGCCACCAAGCGGACATTGAACTTCTCAAGTTTTGTGATCAGCTGTGACAAGCCGCGCTGCTCGTTACGATTCAGCCGCTCGATGTCTTCGATAAAAAGCACGCCGTCGCGGGCTTCGGCAAGCGGGGCGAACGGATTGAGCGCAAGCCAGCTGTGATCGGTTGGCGCAAGCCAGGGTGTGTTGCGAAGGTGAACCATGCGCGCAATAAGCTCGAAGCCGCAGCCGAGTTCACCGGTGAGCAGCAACGGAATGCGTAATCGGCTAACTTGGTCCAGACGCTGCCGGAGTTCGCTGATGATCTTCGCGCGCCCGAGGTGGGCGAATGAAAGCCCCGGCTTGGCCAAAACGCGACCACCCGCCAGCGCCTTGCCTACCGTCGCGACGAGCTTGGGAAGGCTGATCGGCTTTTCGAGAAAATCAAACGCACCGATTCGCGTTGCCTCAATTGCAGATTCAATGGTGCCGTGCCCAGACATCATGACGACCGGCATTGTCAGCTGGCCATTCTGTGCCCACTCCTTGAGCAACGAAATGCCATCCATATCAGGCATCCAGATGTCGAGCAAGACGAGATCCGGCCGTGCCTCGCGGCGCGCGGCACGGGCTGCTTGTGCGTTTTCGGCGACGCGGACAGTGTATCCCTCGTCCTTCAGGATCTCCGATAGCAATTCGCGGATCCCGATTTCGTCGTCAACGACCAAAATATTGTTGGCTGGCATGTCGATATTCCTAGGCCTCAGTTTAGCGCGTCTATTGGGGTTCGATTGGAGTAGTTGCGTCTGCCGCCATTGCGGCGGACGCAATCGGTAGCGTAATGGTGAACATCGCGCCGTGGGGAGACGTATTCTCAGCAGCGATGGTGCCGCGATGCTCTTCAATGATCTTTTTCACGATCGGCAGCCCCAACCCGGTTCCGCGCGCCTTGGTCGTCACGTATGGCTCGAAAATGCGCGCCATGACATCGGCGCGGATGCCGCTACCATTATCGGCGATGCAAAGTGCCGCGCCGCCCGCTGTCAACGCGGTTGACACGGTCACGGTGGGCGATGGCGCGCTCGCCAGCGCATCCTGTGCGTTTTGCATGAGGTTGTGGATGACCTGGCGAAGGAGTGCCGGATCCGCCATCACGGGCGGCAGCAGTGTCAGATCCGAAATCAGCTTTACCGGCATCGACTGGTAGAGCGCCAACACATCCAGAACGAGTTCATTGAGATCGAGCTGCTCAGGTTTCATGCGTGAGGCGCGCGAATACAGGCTGAAGTCGTCGACCATTCCTTTCAGTGCCGCGACCTGTGCAACGATCGTATGGGTCGCGCGGCTGAGAATTTCCCGCTCATGTTCAGGCAGCTTGTCTGCAAGTTTCATCTGCATGCGTTCGGCAGATAGCTGGATCGGGGTCAGCGGATTCTTGATCTCATGGGCGAGACGGCGCGCCACTTCGCCCCAGGCAGCATCACGCTGGGCCTGTATGAGGCCGGTGATGTCATCGAATACCAATACATATCCAGCATCAATCTCGGCCGATAGTTTGGTCCCGCGCACCAACAGCACGCGCTTTCCGAGCCCACCGATTGCTTTCATCTGCACCGTCGTTGTGGGTGGTGCGGCCGCCGCATCCGATGTTTCTATCTGGAACTGCCGTTCCCACGGTCGTTCGCGCGGTGTCTCCCGCGTGATGGCGAGTTGCTGGGAGATATCGCCAATCATTCCCGCCAGTTGTGGACGCGAGCGGGCCCACTCGGGGAACGGCTTGTTGTCAACGAGTTCAGCGGCCAGCCCCAGCATCTCTCGGGCAATCCGATTGATCGACTTGGCGTGGAGTTGATCGTCAAGTGTGACCACGCCAGATGTGAGGCTACCCAAAATCGATTCGAGATACGCGTTTGCCGTCTCAAGTTCCAGCTGTTTGCTCGCGACCACGCCGGACGCCTCGCTCAACTGGCGTGTCATCGTATTGAAAGACTGAGTGAGGACGCCGAATTCATCACGACTCTTGACCGGGTTGAGCTTGGTGAAATCACCCCTGGCAATCGCCCGCGTCGACTCCGCAAGCGCCGACAATGGGGCGGACAACCGTTCGGAGAGCAAGAAAGACAGCGATATCGCAGAAAAAAGTGTAAGCACCATCGCCACGGTCAACGTGAGGGCGAACACACGCTTGAGACCATCCCGGAGCAACTGAAGACGTTGGTAGTCACGCACCCCCGACTCGACGCTTTGCGCATCGGCGATCAACTTCTTCGGCGCCGATTGCAGGATCTGCAACACGCGGGCGCCTTCGAGCGTCGGTGCCGCTGGAATCAATATGACAACTCGAAAGAAGATCGCCTTGTCGCCGAGGGATTCGGTGAACTTTTGCGGGCCCTTGGTTGCGGCATCCCGAACCTCCGCCGCGGTCGGCTTATCGGGCATCAATCGCGCACGGTTGACTGGCGCCTTCACGTCCGCTCCAGTCCCCACCCCCGCCCAACTCTTGATGCTCGCGTCGTCACCAGCAATGACCACCTCGTCAAAATTGTACTGCTGCCGAATCTGCCTGGCGACTTCGATGGCGTCACCCTTGGCTTCTGCAGCCCGGAGTGCGGCGTCGCGAGATCGACGCAGGAGTTCCGTCGCATTCGAGTCCAGTGCTGCGCGACCGAGGTCGAGAGCGCTTTCAAACGCCAGATCAACCGGTACATCGAACCAAGAGTCAATTGATCTGTTCAGAAATTGAACCGATATTGTGTAAACCAGCCCACCCGGAATGATCGCCATCAACGCGAACACCGCCATCAGCCGCAGCGCGAGTTTTGAGCCGAATACCTGGCCGCGCAGTTTCTTGACGAGGGAGTACACCTGCATGCCGATCAAGGACAACAATCCAACCGTCAAGCCCAGCCCGAGCCAGAACAAGCTTGCGTAGTGTTGCTCGAACACTGCGTTATTACTCGACGCGCGAAACATCATCGCGATGAGAGCAACACCCAGCGCGGTTGATAGTAAAACGATGGCGCGAATCATGGCGTCACGCCCCCGTCGCGGCCGATAGCAATCGTCCAGCGATGCCAATCGCTCGACAGACTCCACTCGCGCGAACCAATGTTGTTTAGCTGGAAGGGTTTCGGTAGCTGCGCGGTATCGAGGCGAAAGCGGATCGCCGCGTCAAATTTGTCGCCTGGTTTTAGTCTGCCCTTCTCGGCGATTGTCCATGAACGAATCCGCGATAGCGCGCGCTTTACGTCGTCGGCGTTGGAAAGGTTTTGCGAGATGCCGGCGGTGTTTAGTCGAAACTGCTCGGTCAGCGGCGCGTAAGAAACCCGCCGCTCGCGTGTGGCGCGAACAGCAACTTCGTCGAGCCAATACCAGCGACTACGTCTGAGCTCAAACTCGACCACGAAATACAAGGGAACGCCCTTTCGAATGGTTTCCACCAGCGTGTTCGCGAGTTGCAGCTCGAAATCCGCATTGAGCTGATAACCGTCCTCGGTCGCTTCCAACTTCACCGAGGTAAGTTGCACGCCCTCGGCGCGGGCCGCGAACGGCTGCATAAGGCAAAGCATGAGACACAGTTGGGCGATCGCGCGAAGCCAGAACTTAGCGCCCGCCCAAGTGGTACCCACGATGGGCGCCGGAAAGTCAGGCGGTGCCAGCCGGCGCATCCGATGCGAACGCCGACTTTTCAAGCAGCGCGTAGTAAAAGCCATCATGGTGGTCGTCAGGCAGCAAGATGGCGTCCGTGATGGCGTCGGTCTCGGAGAGTTGCCCGGCGAGTCGATGGCCGATACCCGCAGCGAGCGCGGCCGAAACTGAAATTGATCGTGCGGTTGGTTCGGAATGCAAGAACGCTGCAATGATGTCCTGATTCTCTGCGGCGAACACCGAACAGGTAACGTAAAGCAATCTACCACCGTCCCCCAGACATTGCCACATGGCAGTCAGAAGCCGGATCTGCGCAATTGCGAACCGCTTGATATCGGTCTCGCGCCGTATCCATTTGATGTCGGGATGGCGGCGTACAACGCCCGAGCCGCTGCAGGGAACATCCAGCAGAATCCGGTCGAACGGTCGCTTGTCCCACCAGTCGTCAACTTTGGCGGCGTCGGCGTGCTTCACGGTTGCCTTGAGCCCTAGTCTCGTCAGATTGTCTGATACGCGCTTCAGGCGGACGCGATCGCTATCGAGCGCGGTGAGTTGAACGCTGGCACGCTCAAGTATGTGGCCGCTCTTACCGCCGGGCGCGGCACACGCGTCGAGTACGCGCATACCATCGCGCACACCGAGTAGGTACCCCGCCTGCTGGGCACCCACGTCCTGCACTGATACCCAGCCGTCAGTGAAATTAGGCAGCAGACCCACCGGCACCGGTGTCTCTAGCGCAATCGCGGCATCGCCGATCTGTGTCGCCGAAATGCTCTGCGCTGCCAGTAGCGCCAGATAGGCCGGCGGCGAAGTTTTGCGGATATTCACGCGCAGATGCATGGGTGGTCGTGCGCGCGCCGAGTAAAGGATCCCTTGGTAGTAGTCGGGATACTCAGCCTCAAGCCGCGCTATCCACCAGCGCTGATGATCAAAGCTTGCAACCGGGTCTTTAAAACGTTTCCGCTCAAACTTTTCGGGCGCCCGAAGATAATTTCGGAGTATGGCGTTGGTCAGCCCCTTCGCGCGGGAAAACCCCATGGTGACGGCGGCATCTACCGCATTGTCCACAACCATATGGGCGGCAACTTTCGAAAACTGAAGCTGGGCAAGTGCCACCAGCAACAGGAATCTTACCGGTGCGTCGGTCATCGGCTGACTGAGTAGAACATCCAGCTGTGCGTTGAGGAGTCCGTAGTGTCTCAGAACATCGAAACTGATTGAGTGCACCGCCTGCCTTTCGTTGGCCGACAGATTGCTGCTGCGGGAAAGTGCCTCACCCAGTTCGCGGTCCAAATTCTTACCGCCCAACACGCGACCGACGACCTCGGCGGTGGTGATCTGCACAGCGACCATGCCGCGCGACTCTACTGGTGCAACAGGTGGGGGCTTGGGCTGTCGGTCCTGCGGCTTGCGCGTGGTGTGGTTCTTCTTATTCATCGTTTTTTGCATTGCTGCCCTTGTATTACCGCAATGGATTGCAGCAGTTCGCGTGCCGTGATACGTCGTCCGCCCGGGCGTTGTACCGAAGTGATGCGTAACGCGCCCTGGCCACACTGTACTGAGAAATCGTCTAGCGTAACCGCAATGACAATCCCCGCTTGAGCCGCAACCGCGCCATCGGTCGCCAACCCACCCCAGATTCGGATACGCTCCCCGCTGATGGTTGTTTCGCATCCGGGAAACGGATCGAACGCGCGGATGCGCCGCTCAATCTGTACTGCGGTTGCAGACCAATCTATGTCGGCTTCCAGTTTGCTGATTTTTGCTGCATAAGTGACGCCCGCCGGGTCTTGAGGCTGCGGTGTCAGGTCGTCGATGCGCGCCATCGCTTCGACGATGCTTTCGGCGCCGGTCGCCGCTAACTTGTCCATCAGAGATCCGCCGGTGTCGTGTTTTGCGATGTCGATCGCTCGCATGAGCAGAATCGCGCCGGTATCGAGGCCAGCATCCATCTGCATGATGCAGATGCCGGTTCGCGCGTCCCCGGCTTCGATGGCACGTTGAACCGGAGCCGCGCCGCGCCAGCGGGGCAGCAGCGAGCCGTGAATGTTGACGCACCCTAACTTTGGCAAGTCAAGGATCGCCTTTGGCAGCAGCAAACCGTAGGCCGCGACGACCATGACATCAGCGTCGATTTCGGCAACCAATCCGCGTGCTGATTCAGTTTTCAAGGTGGCCGGCTTCTCGACACGAAGCCCTAATTCCGTTGCAAGTTTTGCGACCGGCGTGGCTGTGAGCTTCATGCCGCGGCCCGACGGTCTGTCCGGCTGGGTCAACACGAGCGAAATCTCGTGCGCGGCCTGATGAAGTGCCGCAAGCGCGGTAGCGGCGAAATCGGGCGTGCCGGCGAAAATAATTTTCATAAGGTTTTGCTGCGGCCGTGCATGGTGTGCCGGATGTTGGTGACAACGGCGTGTTGTCATTATCTAACCCGGCCCAGACATGACAACACGCGTGCAATCTCGAGTATTGTGAAGTGACTTCAACTACGCTCAAACAAAAACGCCGACCAGTGGTCGGCGTCTGGCAATGCGGGAACGGCGATGGCTATACGCGTGCAGCAGAAATCCGGCGGCGGGGTTGGGACAATTCGGCCTCGCGATCAAGCTCGCGCTGACGCTTGAGTAGCTTGTTTTTAATGCGGTTTGATTTCAGCGGAGACAAATACTCAACGAACACATGTCCGTCAAGATGATCAACTTCGTGTTGAATGCATACGGCCAGCAAACCCGATGCATTGATCGTAAACCGCTGACCTTCACGATCCAGCGCGGTGACCATGACCGTTTCTGCACGCTCGACTTTGTCGTAGAAACCCGGCACCGAGAGGCAGCCTTCTTCGTTGACCGCGGTGCCCTCTTTGCGGATGATCTCCGGATTGATGAATACGCGCAGTTGATTCTGCTCTTCCGTGACGTCAATCACCATGATGCGCTTGAGTTCACCAACTTGTGTTGCTGCCAGACCTACGCCGGGCGCGGCGTACATCGTTTCTGCCATGTCATCGACTAACTTCTTGATTTTATTATCAATTAGCTTAACCGGCTCAGCGGTGCGCTGGAGCAGTGGATCAGGGTAGGTCAGGACGTCCAAGATAGCCATAATTGCTTGCGAATTGAATAAATTAGGTGCAGAATCTTAAAGTGAAACCTTAAGTTCGTGTCATATTGCTGACTCGCAAGTCTATTAGAAAGCGACGATTTAGGCAAATCGGCGTGACCAGTGGGGATTTGGGTAACAACCGAGTTTTCAGTGGTTTTGCAGACAATTCGAGCGAACATTGGCTCCGTCAACCACCCATCCATATGGGCGAGACATAAGAATTAGCGGCACCGCCGTCTTCAGGCGTGTAGCCAAATTGACTGATTGGGTAAGGTAAACCACGGCCATGAAGAAAAACTCCGGCATCCTTCTCGCAGGTTTGGTTGTAACGCTGGCATCGCTGCCGATGGGGTTGCATGCCCAAGACGCCGTTAAAACCACCTCTGGTGCTGAAAAGGCCAAGCCGGCCAAGGACAATCCGCTGCTGCTGTCCACCGATGCGCCGACCATGTACACCGTGGTCAAGGGTGACACGCTGTGGGACATCTCTGGAAAGTTCTTGAAGGAACCCTGGCGCTGGCCGGAGATCTGGAACATGAACCGTGATCAGATCAAGAATCCACATCTGATCTATCCGGGCGACATTGTCAAACTCTCCTTCGACGCCAGCGGCCGTCCGGCACTGACAATCGCATCGACTGACGCCGGTGGCACTTCCAAACTTTCGCCAAGAATTCGCTCGCAGGCGCTGGATCAGGCAATCCCGTCAATCCCGGCGCGCGTGATCGGCCCTTTCCTGAGCGCACCTTTGGTAGCGGAAGAAGGTTCGTTGACTGGTGCCCCTCGAATCATCGCGACAGAAGAAGGGCGGGTGGTTGTTGGAGCCGGCAATCTCGTATATGCGGTGGGTATCAAGCCCGATCAGGGGACACGTTGGCAAATCTACCGTCCGGGCAAGGCGCTGGTGGATCCTGCCACCAAGGAGGTGCTCGGATATGAAGCCCAGTACCTTGGTGATGCAAGAGTGAACCGTTTTGGCGAAGGTGTCACCACGCCGACGACTCTTGAGATAGTCACGTCGAATCAGGAAATCAACCGCGGTGATAGGCTGACGCCGGCCGGAAGCGCTGCGTTACCACAATACAGCCCGCGCGCGCCGGACAAGCAGGTCAAAGGCAAGATCGTATCTCTCGTCGGTGGCGTATCCGAGACCGCCCAATATTCCATTGTGGTGCTGAACTTGGGCGCGCGGCAGGGCATGGAGGTCGGCCACGTCCTGTCGGCCCAGACCGGCGGTGAGCTGGTAAGCACTGAGTCCGGCGACCAGAGCAGGAGTTGGTCGCTTAAGTCGGCCTTGCCCGCTTCGTGGCGGACCGGGGCAGACGGGGTGCCGTCGGAAATGAGGTTGCCACTGGAGCGCAATGGATTGCTGGTGGTGTTCCGAGTGTTCGACCGTGTGTCCTATGCGTTGGTGATGTCATCGAAGCGGCCGTTAAAGCTCGGCGATATCGTGCAAACGCCGTAACGACCCCGGTAAGTTGTCGCGCGCGCGCGGCTGAGGCGACAACGCAGCCCAGTGCTCGGTAAACGATTGTCTGGGTGCGGCGTTACTCGATCTTCAGCCAACGCCAAAAGCCGCTTTTTCATGGCGGCACCTTTCGAATGCCACTACCCGCTCCCGGTCTGGATGCAGCAGCCTGGATTGCCCTCGATCTCGTGCCGTCAATCGGTGGGGAGGCCATCCGGGCGCTGTTGACGGCGTTCCCAAGTCCCCGCGAAGTGTTCGCACAAGATAAGGACAAACTCTCGCAAATTGTCGGAAGTAAGCGCGCCACCGCGATCGGCATAGGCGCGGATCCTGCGCGCGTTGAAGCGATGCTCGAATGGCTTGCGCGCGATGGCAATCATCTCCTGACCCTGGCAGATGAAGATTACCCGCAATGGCTGCTGGAAACGCCGGATCCGCCTGCTGTTCTCTACATGAAGGGCCGTCGAGAAATGCTTCGGCAAGCCTGCGTCGCGGTGGTCGGTAGTCGCAATGCCACGCCGGGTGGCCGGCAAATCGCCGAGGTATTCTCGAAGGCGCTGTCGGACGGTGGGCTGACCATCGTGTCCGGACTCGCCATGGGCATCGATGCCGCGGCTCATCAGGGAGGACTCGCCGGTGCGTCGTCGACCATTGCAGTTGTCGGTACCGGCTTAGATCTGGTATACCCGGCACGCAATAAAGCCCTCGCTCGCGAGATCTCAGAACGCGGACTTATCGTCTCTGAATTCGCTCTGGGCACGCCCGCCCTGGCGGCAAATTTTCCCCGTCGCAACCGGATCATTTCCGGGCTTGCTAGGGGTGTTCTTGTGGTGGAGGCAGCTCTTGCCTCGGGCTCATTGATTACGGCGCGTCAGGCCGGTGAGCAGGGGCGCGAAGTCTTCGCGATTCCCGGCTCGATCCATTCGCCGCTATCGAAGGGTACGCATTTGTTGATTAAGCAGGGCGCAAAGCTGGTCGATGATGCAAGCGACATATTCACCGAGCTGCGGTGGGAGACTGCATTACAGGCGGGCCTGCCCGCTGAGGGCCGCGACCAACACGCGTTCTCCCAGCTGATGGAAGTCTTCGGCTATGACCTGATCACCGTCGACGAACTGTCTGCAAGAACAGGCATGCAACCCGACTTGCTGATCAGTCAGCTCTTGGAACTGGAACTCAACGGACAAATCGCGCAACTGCCGGGCGGCCGCTACCAGCGTCTCGCATAGCCTGATCCGAGCCAAAATTAATTGCTTGCTTCCGCCTGATATCCCCGTCTATCATGGGCGCCCCACGAGGTCGCTGTGATGGCGGCCGCGGATGCGTGAACAGAACCTACGAAAGCGCAAAGCATGTCCAAGAGCCTCATCATTGCCGAGAAACCGTCTGTTGCAAACGATATTGCAAAGGCGCTCGGTGGATTTACAAAGCACGCCGAGTATTTTGAGAGCGACGAATACGTTCTTTCGTCGGCGGTCGGGCATTTGGTGGAGATCGCCATGCCCGAGGAGGAAGAGGTCAAGCGAGGGAAATGGACGTTCGCGCATCTGCCCGCCATCCCTTCCTATTTCGCGCTTAGACCCATCGAGAAAACCGAAGCGCGCCTTAAGGTGCTGCTCAAACTCATCAAGCGCAAAGACGTAACTGGACTCGTCAACGCCTGCGACGCGGGACGGGAGGGTGAGCTGATCTTTCGTTACATTGCCCAATACGCGAAGGCCAAGCAGCCGACCAAGCGACTGTGGCTCCAATCGATGACGCAGTCGTCCATCCGCGACGGCTTCAAGTCGCTCGCGAGCGGTGAATCCATGCAGGGGCTTTCCGACGCGGCAGTGTGCCGCTCCGAATCTGACTGGTTGGTCGGTATCAACGGCACGCGCGCCATGACGGCGTTCAATTCAAAGTCCGGCGGGTTCCAACTCACCACCGTTGGCCGCGTCCAAACGCCTACGTTGGCGATCATGGTCGAGCGCGAAGAGCGGATAAAGGCCTTCAAGTCGCGAGACTACTGGGAGGTTCATGCCAGTTTTTCTGCCAGCGGCGGAGACTACAGCGGCCGGTGGCTAGACGAGAAATTCAAGAAATCTGAAGACGACGAACAACTCAAAGCCGAACGCCTGTGGAACGAGAAGAGTGCACGCGCACTTGTCACGAAGTGTCTCGGCAAGCCCGGCCTCGTCGAAGAAGAATCCAAGCCGACCACGCAGGCGTCGCCACTGCTGTTTGATCTCACATCGTTGCAGCGCGAAGCAAATTCGCGCTTCGGCTTTTCGGCGAAGACGACGCTGGGCCTGGCACAGGCCCTGTATGAGAAGCACAAGGTGCTTACTTATCCAAGAACCGATGCGCGTGCCCTTCCGGAAGATTATTTGCCTACCGTCAAGCAGACCCTTGAGATGCTCAAGGAAGGGCCGTATAACGTTGCGGCGAAGAAAGTGCTCGACAGCGGTTGGGTCAAACCGAATAAACGGATCTTTGACAACTCAAAGATTTCCGACCACTTCGCCATCATTCCCACGATGCAAGAGCCGAAGTCGCTCAACGAAATCGAACAGAAGTTGTACGACTTTGTGGTGAAGCGCTTCCTCGCGGTGTTCTATCCTTCGGCCGAGTTTATGCAGACGACGCGAATCACGCGTGTCGAGGGAGAGGCGTTCAAGTCCGAAGGCAAAGTGCTGGTTAACCCTGGATGGTTGGCCGTGTACGGCCGTGACGCTGATGACGAAACCGCTTCCACCAATCTGGCGGCGGTTGCCGCGGGCGAGAAAGTCAAGACGCAGACGGTCGAGGTCAAGGCCAACGCAACCAAACCGCCGCCCCGCTACACGGAAGCAACTTTGCTTTCTGCAATGGAGGGTGCGGGAAAGGCCATAGACGACGAAGATCTCCGGGCCGCCATGAAAGAAAAGGGGCTAGGTACCCCGGCCACGCGCGCGGCAACGATTGAGGGGTTGCTGTATGAAAAATACATCTATCGTGAGGGCCGCGAACTTGTGCCGACTGCCAAAGCATCTTCACTGATGATTGCGTTGCACGGACTCGGCATCCCCGAGCTGTATTCGCCGGAGCTCACAGCCGAATGGGAGCAAAAACTTGCGCTGATGCAGAAGGGGCAGATGTCGCGAGAGAAGTTCATGGAAGAAATTGTCGACATGACAGCGCATATCGTCGGCCAAGCGAAGAATTTCGAGCACGACACCATTCCCGGAGATTTTGGCGCGCTCGCTGTCGCCTGCCCAAAATGTGGCTCTGAAATACATGAAAACTACAAGAAGTTCGCTTGCGTGAAGTGCGACTTCGGCTTTTGGAAAATTCTTGCCGGGCGCCAGCTGGAAGCGTCAGAAGCCGAGGCGCTTGTCACCACTCGCGAGATCGGTCCGCTTGAGGGCTTTCGTAGTCGGCAAGGCCGTGCATTTTCGGCAAATCTTGTTTTAAACAAGGACAACGTTATCGAATTTTCGTGGGGCGATGGCGCGTCAGACGATGAAGAAGTCGATTTTTCCGGACAAGAAACGCTGGGTCCGTGCCCCAAGTGTAGTGCCAACGTTTTTGAGACGCCGAATTCTTACACGTGTGAAAAAGCGACAGGGCCCGCCAAGACTTGCGACTTCCGTTCCGGCAGAACCATCCTTAAGCGCACCATCGAACGCGAAGAGATGATTGAGCTGCTCAAGAAAGGCAGGACGCCCTTGTTAGAAAAGTTCATTAGCAAAAAAGGGCGTCCGTTCTCCGCTTTCCTGGTGAAGCAGCCTGACGGGAAAATTGGTTTCGAGTTTGAAGAGCGTGACCCGAAGACAGCGAAGGGCAAGGCCGGGGCAAAGGCGTCGGCGGGTGCGCTACGTATCCTCGGAAAGCATCCCGAAGATGGCGCGCCAATCAGCGTCTATGCCGGCCGCTATGGACCCTATGTGAAGCACGGCGACGTTAACGCCACCATTCCGGACAAAGAAAAGGCGGATGGTATTACGCTGGAAGAAGCGCTCGAGCTTCTGGCCGAAAAGACGGGCGGTGGCTCGGTAAAGACTGCCAAGCGTGGCGCAAAGCCGGCGACCAAGGCGGTAACCAAGACTGCTGCCAAACCGGCAGCGGCGAAAGCTAAGCCGACCGTCACTCGCAAACGTAAAGCCGCCTGATCAGGGCGGCATAGAAATGCGAGTCTTTCGGTTCATCCGCATCAGTTCAGTGGTCGTGCGCTTTGGCCTCGACGAGTTCTTGCCGCCGGGAATGGTGCGGACGGTGGTTGGTGGCATTTTTTTCTGGCGAAACTTTGCGCAGCCGCGAGCGGTGAGGCTGCGACGCGCGCTTGAGTCGCTAGGTCCGATTTTTGTCAAGTTCGGCCAGCTGCTGTCGACGCGTCCAGATTTAGTGCCAGTGGATATCGCGCGGGAACTGGCTGCTCTGCAGGACAACGTGCCGCCCTTCCCGGAGCACGAGGTGATGGCCATTCTGGAAGCGGCGTTCACAACCCGGGATCCGAGTGGCACGGTTCGTACCTGGCGTGATGTCTTCACTTGCTTTGACACGGTGCCGGTGGCGGCGGCATCGATTGCACAAGTGCACTTCGCCACGATGGGTGCGGGCAAGTTGGCCGGGCGCGAGGTGGCGGTGAAGCTGATCCGGCCAAATATTCACGCTGTGATCGGCAAGGACATCGGATTACTGTACGTGGTTGCGGATCTGGTGGAGACGGTTTTTGAAGACGGCAAGCGTCTTCGCCCGCGGGAAGTCATTGCCGAGTTTGACAAGTCTATTCACGATGAACTGGATCTGGTTCGCGAAGCATCGAATGCATCGACACTGCGCCGCAACTTTGCAGACGGCCAATTGCTCTATGTACCGGAAGTGTTTTTTGATTACACATCCCCCAACGTCATGGTCATGGAGCGCATCGACGCCATCCAGGTGAACGACGTTGAACAGTTGCGAGCTCACAATATCGACCTGGCACGATTGGCCACCGACGGGGTCAAGATTTTTTTCACGCAAGTGTTTCGTGACGGGTTTTTCCACGCCGATATGCACCCAGGGAACATCTTTGTCGGTCGAAATGGTGTTTACTCGGGCGTTGACTTTGGCATCATGGGCACGCTGTCAGATGCCGATAAAACCTACCTCGCGCGCAACTTCGCGGCGTTCTTCGAGCGCGACTACAAAGCGGTTGCGGTTGCTCATCTGGAGGCCGGATGGGTGCCAAAGGAAACCCGGGTCGACGAGTTTGAAGCCGCGATCCGAAGTGTCTGCGAGCCTATTTTTGACAAGCCACTCAACGAAATCTATTTTGGCAACGTACTGCTGAGGTTGTTTGACGTTTCGCGGCGATTCAAGATGGAAATTCAACCGCAGTTGGTCCTCTTACAGAAAACGCTGTTGCAAGTGGAAGGCCTGGGTCGCCAGCTATATCCCCAGCTTGACCTGCGACCAGTCGCGCAACCTATCTTGAAGCAGTGGATCGATGAACAGATTGGCCTGCGCGGTCTGCTGCGGCAACTGCGCAAGGAAGGCGTACTGTGGACGGCAACGGTTCCGCAACTGCCGAGGCTCATCCACCGCGCGCTGGAAAGCAATCCCAGTGAGCGGCTGGCCGGCATTGAAGCGGCCATCGAACGGGTCAATCGGACGCAACGCTGGCAGTCCGGTTTGCTCGCGTCGCTGGTCGGCCTGTTTGCCTTTGTTGCGGCAGCCTATCTGTATTTGGTGCTTTTTTGGGGCGGCTAGTTGTTCGGCGGCGCGGCCTCGCGTCTTTTCAGCTCTCAGTTTCCACGCTATTCTTGAACCCTGTTGATTTCTTGGTAACCGCGCTATGACCGCCTTGCTCGCCTTCGTCGTTGTTTACATGTTGGGTACATTGGCAATCGGACTGTACGCAGGCACCCGGGTAAAAACGTCGACCGACTTCGCCTTGGCGGGCCGCAGCCTGCCACTGGTGATGATCATCACGACGACATTCGCGACTTGGTTCGGTGCGGAGACCGTGTTGGGTATTTCTGCCAAGTTTGTGCAGGGCGGGCTCAATAGCGTCGTCGAAGACCCGTTTGGCGCGTCTCTTTGTTTGATTTTCGTCGGCCTATTTTTCGCCACGAAGCTGTACAAGATGACGTTGTTGACCATCGGCGACTACTATCGAAGGCGGTACGGAAAGACCGTCGAGATTTTTTGCTCGGTGGCGATCATCCTCTCCTATCTGGGGTGGGTAGCGGCACAAATTACGGCAATCGGTCTGGTGTTCAGCCTCGTTTCCGGCGGGGCCATCAGCATGGAGACAGGCATGGTTATCGGCACCCTGTCGGTGCTGATCTATGTTGTGTTTGGCGGCATGCTGGCAATCGCCTGGACGGATTTCATCCAAATGATCGTGCTGGTGGTGGGATTGACCATCATTGCCGTGATGGCCGGAAATCTGGCAGGTGGTCCTGATAAGGTGCTGAATCTGGCGGTATCCAACGATTGGTTCCGGTTTTTCCCGGAGCCAAAGTTCCATGACGTGGTCTTCTTCCTTGCGGCAGCAATCACCATGATGCTCGGATCTATTCCGCAGCAGGATATCTTTCAGCGCGTCATGTCCGCCAAGGATGCGAAGACGGCCTCGCGGGGCGCCATCATAGGCGGGCTTTGCTACTTCGCGTTTGCATTCGTGCCGATGTTTATTGTGGCGTGTGCGGTGCTGGTAATGCCCGAGGAGTCGAAGCAGCTGTTGGCTGATGATCCGCAAAAAGTGTTGCCCACCTTGATCCTCAACCACATGCCGTTTTTTGCCCAAGTACTTTTCTTTGGCGCATTGCTGTCCGCAGTGAAATCAACGGCATCGGCGACCTTGCTAGCGCCGTCCACCAGCTTCGTGGAAAACATCTACAAGAACATTCGCGGTGGTTTGACCGATAAGCAGGAGCTGCTGGCTTTTCGCGTCACCCTGGTTGTCTTTACCGCCGTGGTGTTGGTGTACGCGATCATGATGAAGGGCACGCCCATCTATGAAATGGTGTCCACGGCGTATCAGGTGACCCTTTGTGGCGCCTTCGTCCCGCTGGTCGCCGGACTGTATTGGAAGCGCGCCAACCGACACGGCGCGCTAGCCTCGATTGTCATGGGCATTACGACCTGGCTGCTGATGCTGGCAACACCATTGGGTCAAGAATTCCCTGCGCAACTGGCCGGCGTCATCATGGCGGCGCTGGCCATGATCATCGGATCATTGGTAACCAAACCCCACGAGCATCAGGCGCACCCGCCTGCCAGCGGGCACCCAGCGCACGCTGCCCCGCACTAAGCCGCACAGCACCTGGCTTCGTCCCAGCCAGCAATCGCGGGTACGCCGGCCATCGCCGCGTCAACAGCTGTGTCAGCGAATCCTTTATTTTTGACGCTTCGCGCCGTCATTCTTGCGTTTCGTCACTTCGCGCTCGCGCCGTGAAGGCGGGAACTTTATTCTGTCGACATTGAAATCGTAAGCGCGTGCAGGAATTTTTTGCTGCGCCCGATCAGGCAACTGACAGGAGAGTTCCATGCAATACCAATTTCATGTTCGAAAAAACCGCCTGGTGGCCGCTGCGTTGTTTGTGGGCGCGCTACTCGCGACTGGTGCCTTGTCGGCTGGCGTGGCGACGCTCGCAGATTCCGCCATCCAGCAAGACACCACCGCTCTCGTTGTGACCGCTACCCGCCTGGCACCGTCATCGGCCAACGGCGCGCGCGTACTGCAGGCGGCGGCTGGCGGTGCCGCGAAGTGTGGTGCGATCGTCTGTTAGGTGCAACCGTGCGGCCCAAATTTGTGTGAGTCCCCTAGTCGAACCTCCCTCGACTACTTCGCCCGGGCAGAATATTGCCCGGGCATTTTTTTCCTCTCAACGGGAGTTTGCAAGAAAGCAACAGGTATTGCTTCAAGCACATCAATGTCACCGCATTTTCACAATTGAATTGCAACATATCGACTGACGTTTCCAAAAGTTTTTTAGGCAAATGCCGTTAACACCATCATGACGAGCTTTCTCAATCCCGTTTCCGTCTTTTCAGCCGTACTGGCGCTAGTGGCGTGCGCTGCCGCAATCCACCACGTGCTGCGTGTCGGACGCCTTAAACGTGCGCTTGGAGAAAAGTTTTCCGGCACAGCATCTGCTGCGCTCGACGCGGGTTCGTCTACGCGACGTGTGGCCGCCCTTAGCGTAACGGGTGTTGCAACCAGCGCAACCCTTCGCGCGGCCGAACGTCATGCTCTTCATGTCGGCGCACTACGTGTGCCAGCCTTCTCGGGCAGAGATAGCCAATTCGACCTCTCGCAATCGCCGCTGTCGGCCATCTATAGGCGGCCGGGCTTGACTCGGGGCGCTATGCGTACCGAGCGACGTCTGGTCGTCGTTCGCTAGGCAACGTGCTGCACCGGTGGTGCTACCAAGCGCACAACGGCAAACCAAACAAAGCGCTCCACTCGGAGCATGATTCAGAGCGATGCTGGCGAGTCCACCGCTCGACCATCGCCAACAGCCGGGCGATCGCTGGTGCGGTTCGCGGCATGCGCGACCAAGCCGATCCGAGACGCAGGCCTTGGCGGGAAGCACGCACCGCTAGCCGTAACTACACGGCTCTATTCAAGCCGATGTAAGCGTCGGCATCGATCCGCGCCGCGCAGAGCTGGCTGTTGAAGTCCTTATTTGGCGGGCGTTTCCAGACCAAATGCCGCCAAACCGTCCGCCAATAAACGACTTTTAATGGTGAAAATCGATTGCGTGGCGTGATCGTCGATCGGATCAGCGTTGGTTATTCCGCGCCGCTCCACAGCACTCCACGCCGCAGATTCTGCAATCCGCACTGCGCGGCATTGAGTCTTGCCGCTACCGCCCCCATGCTCCCTACATCGCCCATTGGGCAGCAACACATGAGGGAAAAATGGAATCATTTGACTGGATCACTCAACTTTCACCTTCGACGTGGGTGCTCTTCTCGGTTGTCACGTCAGCCGTGGCCCTGTTGTGGGCGGTTGGCGAAGACCGCTAGCGTCAATATCCATCGAAAAACGGAACAATAGCGATCCACCGTAAACTTCTGCCATGTTCAAGACAATCAGCGATGCAATCTACGAAACGCCCTGGTGGGGCATGGCTCTGGGAGGCCTATTCACGCTGCTGTTGCTGGCCGTGTTTACGGTACCGTTCAACGTCATCCGGCTGAGTGAGGCTGGCGCCAGTCGGGCTGAGAAACAGGCTATTCAGCGCGAGATTGATCACACGTTCGGCGACAGCGCCCTAAGCCTAGCCGAGAAGGTCGTGGGTGCCATCGGTGCCCGCACCACTGACCCTGCGCGCAAGGCTGAATTGGATCAGGCCCTCAAGGATATCGCCGAGGCGCGCAAGGACATGTTCAACGCCGAACTTGTGCAGCAGCGCACCATGAGTGAGGCCAATAGCGAAGCCACGCGCGAGGCAAAGCGTGCAACCAAGGAGGCGATCAAAGCCGCGCGTTCGGTCGCCCGTGAGGCCGCCACTTCGTCGCGCGACGCTGCCCGCGAACGCATTGAAGAACTGAAGACGGCGCGGAAGGAGGCGCTGGATCTGCAGGCGCGCGTTGGGCTCAAGGATGGCGCCGCGCTGGCGGGGTTCGACAAGGCGATTGCCGCCGCGGAAGAAAGCGAACGCACTGCGACCCACGCGCTGAAGCAACTGCGGTCAAATTCGACGTCGCTCTCATTCGGGTTATCGTCGGAGTCAGGTAAGGCTGGCGCTGGCGTGGACAAGCCGGCGCCCGGTGCGCCAGCCGCTGCCCCTAGCGGCAGCAAGTCAACCACCCCGATGCCACCAGCGCCGCCAACCAAGGCACAAACCAAGGCTGAAACAAAAAGCGGAGACGGTGGCAATTTTGATGTCGGCAGCAAGGATCAGCGAGTGCGCGGCAGCATTTCGATCGGACCTGACGATAAGCCGCTGATCAAGATTGAGACCGCCGATCCACCTGCGCCCGTGGCACCCGTGGTAGCCGCCGCACTGCCCGCCCCGCCGCTGCCGCCCGAACTGCGCGATGAAATCCGACGCAAAGTGACCGGCGATTTTCGTCGTGTGGGAATCGGTTCGGCCATGATCGTGACATTCGTGCCGCTGTTTTTGATGTTGTTGATTGCCAAGTTCTACATTGGACGCTCCCGCCGATCCCAAGAGTTGGCTTTGCTGAAGACCAAGGAAGCCGATTCGGCCAACATCAACCGTCAGATCGTTGAGGCTAAATTGATGGCCTTGCAAGCGCAAGTCGAGCCGCACTTTCTCTACAACACGCTGGCAAATGTGCAGGCGCTGACGGAGGTGGATCCGCAGCAGGCCAACAAAATGACCGGGCACCTGATCCAATATCTTCGAGCCTCGTTGCCGAAGATGCGCGAGAACATTTCGACGGTGGGACAGGAAATCGAGTTGGCTACGGCCTACCTGAACATACTGAAAATGCGCATGGGTGCGCGGCTGGAGTTTGGCGTTGACGTGCCGGACGAGTTGCTCGCATTGCCTTTCCCGCCATTGATGTTGCCGTCCCTCGTGGAGAACGCCATCAAGCACGGCCTCGAGCCGCAGCGTGAAGGCGGTCGGATCGACGTTGTCGCCGAGCGAATCGGTCAAGGTGATGACGCGACCATACGCATCATGGTGAAGGATACCGGCCGCGGTTTTTCAGATGCGCCGATTCAAGCCGGCGGCGGTGTTGGATTGGCTAATATTCGTGAACGACTACTCGCGTTGTTCGGCGACCGTGCCCACCTGACGCTGGAGTCGAATACACCAAGGGGCGTGGTGGCGATCATCGAAACGCCGGCGCGTGGAGCCACGATGTTTTCTTCTGTCGCGACCGGGCCGACTCTGGAAGAAGTGCCGAAAACCTGGAGTGGAAAAACGCTGCGCATCGCCGCAAAAACACACAGCGTCTGGGCGGGGATCGTAATGAAGCTGTTTGTGGGGATCGTGGCAATCCTCGGCGTGCTCTTTATCGTTGGCATGATCGCACTGGCCACGGGATCGTTGCCGCTGGTATTGGGTGGGAACCGGATCACCGGGATTGAGGGAATGGCGCTGGGCACGTTGGCACTGCTGCTCGGCTTCTGTGTGCTCTCCATCGTGGCACTGATTGTCGTCGCGGTGATTTATGGCTTGGGATTTTTGTTGCTTGCCCTCGCCATTGGCATCGCGGTCATTTTGCTGATCGCGTCATTTCCGGCGCTATCGCCGTTTGCCCTGCTGGCGTTTCTCATTTATTGGTTCTGGTGGCGAAAGCGGACCAAGACAGTGGTCATCGGTCCGCCAAAAGCGTGATGTAATCTGCAAACATTCGTCTGCCAATTGGGTTGAACTGCTAAGGGTGCGTGCCCGCCAATAGGTCCGCAAAGGGATTGAGAAAAAATGAATTTAACTGCTGTGATCGCTGAAGACGAACCCATACTGCGTGCGCAGTTGAAGGCAAAGCTGGCCAAGCTGTGGCCCGATTTGCAGATTGTGGCGGATGTGGGTGATGGCGAAGCGGCACTTGAGGCCATCGCAGAGCACCAGCCATCATTGGCGTTTCTCGATATCCAGATGCCGGAAATGACGGGCATCGAAGTGGCAAGAAGTCTGGCCTCGAACAAGGAGTTGAAGTGTCACGTCGTATTCGTCACCGCCTTCGATCAGTACGCAGTGGATGCATTCAATACCGGTGCCATCGACTATGTCCTCAAGCCATATTCAGACGAGCGCCTCGAAGCGGCAGTTGCCCGCCTGAAGGAGCGGCTTGCCGCGGTACCGGCGCAATCGCAGAACTTGGATGCGCTGATGCAGCAACTCGCGGCCAAGCTGAACCCGGCTGCAGAAAAGCTGAAATGGATCAAGGCCAACATTGGCAGCAATCTCCGACTGATTCCGATCGACGATGTGTTGTTTTTTCAGTCCGATGAAAAGTACACGTTGGTTGCCACGAAGGAATTCGATGCCTTGATCAAGACGCCAATCAAAGACATCCTCGACGGCATTGACTCCGAGCGCTTCTGGCAAATCCATCGCTCCACCATCGTCCAAGCGTCTGCCATCGAATCCGTGTCGCGGGACTTCCGCGGTCAGGCGACGGTCAAGGTCAGGGGCCGCAAGGAAAATCTCACCGTTTCGCGGCCGTTCTCGCATTTGTTCAAGCAAATGTAGGGTCGCGGCAGGAGCGGCGCCCGTTTTCGCTCGACGCTACCGGCACGGGGGCGTCTGCACTCGATTGCTTTGGACGGTGTTCGGACTGTAAAAAATCACTCTCTAGTTCAGCGAGATGTCAGCTGCTGGCATCGACGAGGGCTTTGCGCGAAAATGGGTCCCTGACCATCGATAGCGAGCCGCCATGATCTACCGCCTCGGCAATACCGCGCCTCAACTCAAGGGCAACAACTACATCGCACCAAATGCCGTCGTCATCGGTGATGTGGTGCTTGAAAAGAACGCCAACGTCTGGTGGGGCGTCACGATTCGTGGTGACAACAACACGATCACCCTCGGCGAGAACGTCAACATTCAGGATGGCGCTGTCTTGCACACTGATGAAGGCGTCCGGCTGACGCTTGAAAAGGACGTGTCGGTGGGGCACATGGTGATGCTGCATGGATGTACCGTCAAAGAGGGCTCCCTGATTGGTATTAAGGCTGTGATCTTGAATAACGCCGTGATTGGCCGCGAGTGTTTGATCGGCGCGGGAGCATTGATCGCTGAAGGCAAGGTGATCCCGGATCGCTCGCTGGTGCTCGGCGCTCCCGGCCGCGTCGTTCGGCAGTTGACCGACGGGGAAGTGCGGATGATCCGCGGCATTTCGCAACACTATGTCGACAACGCCGCGCGCTATCGTAGCGAACTTGTCGAATTGGTGTGAGATAACGGAACGCGTTGGCAGCAATGGACGACCCCATGGCCACAGCCGTAGAGTTATCGGACGCTTCACGCACGCCATCGATGCTGCTGTTGGGCTGGGCGATCGCCGCATATACGTGCATGCTCGCCTACGCCAGTCTTGCCCCTTTTGTTGGTTGGCAAACGCCGCAGGCCTACACCATCGTTGAATGGCCGCGCTATCTGACCGTCTTCGACGTGCTGATCAACGTGGTGGCGTACGCGCCGCTTGGTTGCCTGGCCGCATTGACCGCGGAACGACGCAGACCGGTGGAGGGGCCGACGCGCTGGCGGCGCACCCTGTTGCAGGTCGCCGGCATCGGATTCGCAATCTCTCTTTTGCTTGAGTTGGCGCAGGCATATCTTCCCGGTCGCGTGTCGTCGCCTGTCGACCTTCTCGCCAATACGCTCGGTGCCGTGGCCGGCGCCGTCTTGTCGCTGACTCCGCCGGGTCGGAGAATGGTGGCGGCGGTATTCGCATTTCGGCGCCGCTACTTCACGTCGGCCCCGCTCGCTGACTGGGGGCTTTTGTTACTCGTGATTTGGCTCGCGGCGCAGTTGAATCCCGCAATTCCGTTTTTTGAGGCCGGCATGCTGGCAGTCTCAGACGCGCACGAGGGCGCAAACCCAACCCAAAACGGTCCATCGCTCGCCGCCGGCTCATCTGCTGCTTATGAGCCGCTGATTCTGCTGCCGCAGGTGGTTGGCGTGGCTTTGAATGTAACCGCCTTCGCGCTGTTCGTATCGGTGCTGACGCACCCGGGCCGCCGCCGCATACTGCACATCCTGGGCATCCTCGGGGCTGGATTTCTGGCCAAGCTGGCGATGGCGTCAATGTTGCTGAAGACGCCGCAATTGGTGTCTTCCCTGTCGCCGGCGACAGTCATCGGCGTAACATCGGGGCTGTGTATCTACCTGCTCTTCAGCGGCATCAGATTTCGTTGGCGTGCATTCTGGGCGGCGCTGTTTGTGTTTGCGGGTGGCGTGATGGTCAAAATCGCCAGTGTGTATGCCGCGCTGGATCAAGCGCTGCGCCTGTTCAACTGGCCGTACGGCCAGCTGGCTAATTTTGCCGGCCTCACGCGCTGGCTCAACGAGATCTGGCCCCTGGCGGCGTTGGTGTTTCTTGCCATCGTGTTCGTGTCGAATCAATCGGAGAATTCATGAGTCACTACAAGCAACATATTTTTTTCTGCGTCAACCAACGCGACGACAGCAAACAGTGCTGTAACAATCACCTTGCGGAAGCAGTGCGCGGGTATGCAAAGCAGCGCATCAAGGCGCTGGGGCTCAATGGCGAGGGCAAAGTTCGCGTCAACACGGCGGGCTGTATGGACCGATGCAGCGAGGGGCCGGTGTTGGTGATCTATCCAGAAGGCGTCTGGTATACGTACGTCGATAACGCGGACGTGGACGAAATCATCAGCGAACACATCCAGCACGGGCGGATTGTCGAACGCCTGAAAATCTGAGGCGGCGATGGCAGCGCAGTTTCCCGTCGAAAAGCGCATCATCGCC
>Ga0209181_10001446_pt1 | contig 41587 bp, 37 predicted proteins | sample MAT05_FD_187208 | JGI IMG/M metagenome (GOLD analysis project Ga0209181, IMG submission 187208) | Freshwater microbial communities from Lake Fryxell liftoff mats and glacier meltwater in Antarctica - MAT-05 (SPAdes) (version 2) | ecosystem: Environmental > Aquatic > Freshwater > Ice > Liftoff... | reverse complement strand
AGCGAATTGCGGCGCATCGCCGACGCCGTCGACAAGTTCAAGATTCCCACCGTGAAAGTGACCGGCGGCCAGCGCATCGACCTGCTCGGCGTGAAGAAGGAAGACCTGCCTGCCGTGTGGAAGGAGATCGGCATGCCCAGCGGCCACGCCTACGCCAAGGCGCTGCGCACCGTGAAGACCTGCGTGGGCAGCGAGTGGTGCCGTTTCGGCACGCAGGACAGCACGCAGATGGGCAAGGACCTGGAGCGCGCGATGTGGCGCATGTACGCGCCGCACAAGGTGAAGTTCGCCGTCAGCGGCTGCCCGCGCAACTGCGCCGAGGCGGGCATCAAGGACGTCGGCATCATCGGTGTCGACTCGGGCTGGGAGATGTACGTCGCCGGCAACGGCGGCATCAAGACCGAGGTGGCGCACTTCTTCGTCAAGCTGAAGACCGCCGATGAGGTGCTGGAGTACACCGGCGCCTTCTGCCAGCTCTACCGCGAAGAAGGCTGGTACCTGGAGCGCACGGTGCACTACGTGAACCGGGTCGGCCTGGACCACGTGAAGCGCAAGATCCTCGACGATGCCGAGGGCCGCAAGGCGCTGTGGGCGCGCCTGCAGTTCAGCCTCGACGGCGAGCCGGACCCCTGGTTCGACTTCGAGAAGGCGCAGGTCGACCTGCGGCAGTTTCAGCCGGTGGCGATGCTGACCACCCGGGAAGCGGCATGATCGACTGGACCGCCATCTGCGCGCTGCAGGACATTCCGCGCCTGGGCTCGCGCCGCGTCGCACGGGAAGGCGCCTGCGACGTCGCCGTCTTCCGCACCGCCGACGACCGCGTCTACGCCTTGCTCGACCGCTGCCCGCACAAGGGCGGGCCGCTGTCGCAGGGCATCGTGTTCGGCGACGGCGTGGCCTGCCCGCTGCACAACTGGACGATCGGCCTCGGCGACGGCCACGCACGCGCGCCGGACGCCGGCTGCACGCAGAAGTTCACGGTGAAGCTCGAAGGCACGCAGGTCTGGCTCGACGCCGAAGAATTGCGCACGCTGGCCCGCGAACCCTTCGTGTCGCAAGCCGCCTGACGCCCGATGGCCGAGACGCGATCAACCTGCCCCTACTGCGGTGTCGGCTGTGGCGTCGTCATCGAGAGCGACGGCGCGAACATCACCGGCGTGCGCGGCGACCCCGACCACCCCGCCAACTTCGGCCGCCTGTGCACCAAGGGCAGCACGCTGCACCTGACGGCCGCGCCTTCGCTGCAGGCGCAGGTGCGGGCCACGCAGCCGCAGCGCCGCGCCTCGCGCGGCGAACCCCTGATGGCGGTGGGCTGGGACGCGGCGCTCGACGAAGTGGCCGACCGTTTCGCCAGCGTCATCACCCGGCACGGCCCTGACGCCGTCGGCCTCTACCTGTCGGGCCAGTTGCTCACCGAGGACTACTACGTCTTCAACAAGCTGGCCAAGGGCCTGATCGGCACGAACAACGTCGACACCAACTCCCGCCTCTGCATGAGCAGCGCGGTGGCCGGCTACAAGGCCAGCCTGGGCAGCGACTCGCCGCCCGCCTGCTACGACGACCTGGCGCTCGCGCAGACGGTCTTCATCACCGGTTCCAACATGGCCTGGGCGCACCCGGTGCTGTACCGCCGGCTGGAAGACGCGCGCCGCGCCAACCCGGCCATGAAGCTGATCGTGGCCGACCCGCGCCGCACCGAGACCGCCGCCGACGCCGACCTGCACCTGCAGTTGCTGCCCGGCACCGATGTCGCCCTGCACCACGCGATGCTGCACCTGATGCTGTGGGAAGGGCTGGGCGACGCCGCCTACATCGCCGCCCACACGACGGGCTTCGCCGCGCTGCGCGACCGTGTTCGCGAGTTCACGCCGGCCGTCGCCGGCAAGATCTGCGGGCTGAAGGCCGAAGACATCGTGACGGCGGCACGCTGGTTCGCCGGTCTCGATGAAACCAGCGGACGGCGCTCACCGAGCCTGTCGCTCTGGTGCCAGGGCCTGAACCAGAGCAGCAGCGGCACCGACAAGAACAGCACGCTGATCAACCTGCACCTGGCTACCGGACAGATCGGCAAGCCGGGTGCGGGGCCGTTTTCGCTGACCGGCCAGCCGAACGCGATGGGCGGCCGCGAGGTCGGCGGCCTGGCCAACCTGCTGAGCGCGCACCGTGATCTGGCCGACCCCGCGCACCGCGCCGAGGTGGCCGCACTCTGGGGCGTCGACAACGTTCCTGCCAAGCCCGGCAGGAGCGCCGTGGAGATGTTCCAGGCCGCCGCTGACGGCGAGATCCGCGCGCTGTGGATCGTCTGCACCAACCCCGCACAGTCGATGCCCGACCAGGCGCTGGTGCGTCGCGCCCTGCAGCGCTGCGAGTTCGTCGTCGTGCAGGAGGCCTGCACGACCACCGCCACCGTGGACCATGCCGACATGCTGCTGCCCGCCAGCAGCTGGGGCGAGAAGGAAGGCACGGTGACGAACAGCGAGCGGCGCATCAGCCGCGTGCGTGCCGCTGTGCCGGCGCCGGGCGAGGCGCGCGCCGACTGGCGCGTGGCCGTGGACGTGGCCCGGCGCCTGGAGTCCCGGCTGCCGTCGCGCCGCGTGGCCTCGGTCATGGGCCAGACGATGTTCCCCTACGACAGCGCCGAAGCGGTGTGGAACGAACACCGCGAAAGCACGCGCGGGCGCGATCTCGACATCACCGGGCTCAGCTACGCCGCGCTCGATATGCCGCAGCAATGGCCGTGCCCGGAAGGTGCGGCCCACGGCCAGGCGCGGCTCTTCACCGACGGCATCTTCCCCACGCCCGACGGCCGCGCGCGCTTTCATGCCCCGGGCCTGAAGCCCACCGCCGAAGTGCGTGATGCGCGCTACCCGGTCTCCCTGAACACCGGCCGCCTGCGTGACCAGTGGCACGGCATGAGCCGCACCGGCACGCTGGGCCGGCTTTACGCCCATGCTGCCGAACCGGCGCTGGAGATGCATCCGCAGGAACTGGCGCGCCGGCACTGGAAGGACGGCGACCTGGTGCGTGTGACGTCGCGCCGCGGCGCGCTGGTGCTGCCGGTGGCGGCCAGCGACTCGGTGGCGCCTGCGCAGGCTTTCATCGCGATGCACTGGGGGCCCGAGGCGCTGGGCGGCAACACGTCGCTGGAGGCGTTGCCGGGTGGCGGGACGATGGCCGGCGGCGTGAATGCGCTGATGCCATCGGCCTTCTGCCCGCAGTCGAAGCAGCCCGAGCTGAAGCACGCCGCGGTGCGTGTCGAAGCCGCCGGGCTGGCCTGGCCACTGGTGGCCGCGGCCTGGCTGCCGGCCGGGCAGGCGCTGGCCGCACGGGAGCGGCTGCGCGGCCTGATGGTCGGCCTGCCTTTTGCCAGCTGGCTGCCCTTCGGCCGCGAGCCGAATGCGCAGGTCGGCCTGCTCGTGCGCGCGGCTGCCGCCGCCCCGCTGGGCTCTGAACTGCTGGCGGCGATCCATGCCGAACTGCATCTCTCCAACGGCCCGGTGCAACGCTACGCGGACGCGCGCCTCGGCCACAACCGCAGCGTTCGGCTGGCGGCCGACGGCACGTTGCAGGCCTTCCTGTTGGCCGGCAATGTGGCGGCCTCGGCCTGGATGGTCGACTGGCTGCAGGCCCGGCGCCCGGCCGCCGCGCTGGGCCGCGCGCTGCTGGCCGGCGCCGCCCGCCCGCCGCTGGCCGCGCCGCCGCGCAGCGCGCAGGTCTGCGCCTGCCACGACGTCAGCGAAGACAGCATCAGCCACGCCTTGATGGACATTCAAGGCGATGAGCCGGGCCGGCTGGCGGCGGTGCAGGCGCGCCTGCGTTGCGGCACCGGATGTGGCTCCTGCCTGCCCGCGGTGAAGGCGCTGGTGCGGCGTGTGCGGCCTCTTCAGCCTCTTCATCCCGCAAAGAGCACCACATGAACACGCTGACTTCCACGATGAGTTCGAGTCCCTGCGTGAGTTCGAGTCCCTGCGTGAGTTCGAGTCCCTGCGTGACGCTGGTCGGCGCCGGCCCCGGCGACCCCGACCTGCTGACCATCAAGGCAGTCAAGGCACTGCGCCGCGCCACGGTGGCGCTGGTCGACGACCTCGTCAGCGCCGGAGTGCGGCGTTACCTGCGGCCATCGGCGCGCGTCATCGAGGTCGGCAAGCGCGGTGGCTGCGCCAGCACGCCGCAGGCCTACATCCACAAGCTGATGGTGGCCGAGGCGCGGCGCGGCGAACGTGTGGTGCGGCTGAAGGGCGGCGACCCCTTCGTCTTCGGCCGTGGCGGCGAGGAGTGCGATGCGCTGCGCGAGGCCGGCATCGAGGTCGAGGTGATCGGCGGCCTGACGGCCGGCATCGCCGGGCCGGCGTCCATCGGCATCGCCGTCACCGACCGCCGCTGCGCGCCCGGCGTGGCGCTCGTCACCGGCCATGCCCGCGACGGCGGAGCGGGCCCCGACTGGCCGGCGCTGGCGCGCTCCGGCCTCACGCTGGTGATCTACATGGGCCTGACACGCGCCGACAGCGTGGTCAGCGCGCTGCTGGCCGCCGGCATGTCGCCGGCCATGCCGGCGGCCGTCATCAGCGCCGCCACCACACCCATGCAGCGCCATGCCTTCTGCATGCTGGGCACGCTGGTGCGGGTGGTGGCCGACGAGGCACTTTCCAGCCCGGCCGTGCTCGTGATCGGGGAGGTGGCGGCGCTGGCAGGCAGCGTGGCGACGAGCGTGGCGCTGGACCGGCTGGATCAGCCGCAAGGCTGGTTGTCGCCGTGCGTCTCCGAGATCCTTTGCAGGCCCGACGCGCCGGCCCGATCCGGCTTCCGACACACCCTGAACCGGGGTCACGACGACCCGCCGGTTCGCATCCGTGCCCGGTCCGGGCGGTGCCGATGAGTCGCGCCGTTACAGCGTCTTCGTCGCCTGCTTGAAGTCGGGGTCTTCCGGAAACGGCCCGACGGTGAAACCCAGGCTGACCATCAGGCGCAGCATGTTGGCGTTGTTGCACAGGATCAGGCCGACGATCTCGATCAGGCCCTTGCTGCGCGCGAAGTCCATGATCGACAGCATCAGCCGCGAGCCCAGGCCCTGGCCCTTGAGGTCGTCGGCCACGGCCAGGCTGAACTCGCAAGTGGTCTGGTCGGGGTTGGTGATGTAGCGTGAAACGCCGATGATGCGTTCGCTCTCGCTGAAGCTGCCATCGTCATGCGCATGGCGTTCCTTGAGCACGGCCACCAGCGCCATCTCACGGTCGTAGTCGATCAGCGTGTAGCGCGCCAGCATGCGCGCCGGCAACTCCGGCATGGTGCTGGCGAAGCGGAAGTAGCGGCTTTCCTGCGACATGCCGCGCACGAAGGCCTGCAGCATCTCGGCGTCGTCGGGGCGTATCGGCCGCGTGCTGTAGAGGCCGCCGCCTTTCATCGGCCACTCGCGCTCGGCGCTGGCCGGGTAGGGCAGGATCGCCAGGTGGTTGTAGCTGCCCGGCGTCTGCGTGGCGTGGTCGATGACGATGCGCGCGTCCACCGCCACTGCGCCGTGTTCGTCGACGATGATCGGGTTGATGTCCATCTCGCGCAGCTGCGGCAGCGCGCACACCATCTCCGAGACGCGCAGCAGCACCTGCTCCAGCGCCACCATGTCGGCGGCCGGCGCGCCGCGGTACTCGGCCAGCGTCTCGGCCACGCGTGAGCGCTCGATCATGCGGTGAGCCAGGAACTGGTTGAGCGGCGGCAGCTCCATCGAACGGTCGGCCAGCAGCTCGATCATGGTGCCGCCGGCGCCGAAGGTGATGACCGGGCCGAAGGGTTCGTCGGTCGTCAGCCCGACGAAGACCTCGCGGCCCTTGCCGATGCCGGTGTGCCTGGCCATCGGCTGCACGGTGACGCCGTTGATGCGCGCTTTCGGCAGCGCCAGCTTCACGGCGTCGAGCATGTCGTTGTAGCGGTCGCGCACCTGCGCGGCGCTGCCGACGTCGAGCACCACGCCCTGCACGTCGCTCTTGTGGGCGACGTCGGGCGAGTCGATCTTCAGCGCCACCGGGTAGCCCAGCTGGCTGGCGATCAGCATGGCCTCGTTCGGCGTGTGGGCGAGCATGGTGCGCGTGACGGGGATGTGGAAGGCCGCCAGCAGCGACTTGCTCTCCATCTCGGTCAGCACCTTGCGGCGCTCGGCGAGCACGCTTTCGATGAGCAGGCGGGCGCCTTCGGTGTCGGGCTTGGCCAGGTCCGACAGCGGCGGCGGCGTCTGCTGCAGCAACTGCTGGTTGCGGTAGAAGCTGGCGATGCTGTTGAAGGCGTCGACCGCGGCCTCGGGCGTGCGAAAGCTCGGCATCGCGCGGCCGGCCAGCCATTCGCGCGCCGCACGCGCGCTGGTCTCGCCCATCCAGCAGGCCAGCACCGGCTTGCCGGCCGGCGCAAAGGCCTCGCCGACGGCCCGCGCGATGCCTTCGGGGTCGCCATCGGCCTTGGGCGAATGGATCAGCAGCACGCCGTCGGCGCCGCGCTCGTCGATGCAGGCCGCCAGCGCGGCCAGGTAGTGCGCGGCGGTGGCGTCTTCGCCGAGGTCGATCACGCTGTCCAGGCTGGCGTGCGGTGACAGCAGCGGCGCCAGCGCGGCGCGCGCGGCTTCGTCGAGATGCGCCACTTCCAGGCCCAGTTCGCCGGCCCAGTCGGCCGCCAGCACGCCGGGGCCACCGCCATTGGTGACGATGGCCAGCTTCTTGCCCACCGGACGAAAGCGCGAGGCCAGGCACTGCGCGGCCGAGAACAATTGCGTGAAGGCGCGCACGCGCACCACGCCGGCGCGCCGCAGCGCGGCGTCGAAGACCTCGTCGGCGCCGACGATGGCGGCCGAGTGGGTGAGCGCGGCGCGGCTGCCGGCGGGCTTGCGTCCGGCCTTCATCACCACCACCGGCTTGGCGTAGGCGGCGGCGCGCAGCGCGCTCATGAAGCGGCGTGCGCTGCGTATGCCTTCCATGTAGACCAGGATGCTCTGCGTGCCGGCGTCGCTGGCCAGGAAGTCCAGCACCTGCGGCAGTTCCACGGCGGTGTTCGGCCCCAGCGACACGACGGTGGAGAAGCCGACGCCGTTGTGGCGCGCCCAGTCGAGGATGGACGCCGTCAGCGCGCCCGACTGCGACACCAGCGCCAGCGGCCCGGCAGCGGCGAGCGGCCCGAGCGCGCTGGCGTTGAGCTTGAGCGCCGGGCGCTGGAAGCCCAGGCTGTTCGGCCCCAGCAGTTGCACGCCGTAGCGCTTCGCGGTCTGGTGCAGCGTCTGGCACATCGCCATCGGCAAGCCGGTGGACAGCACCAGTGCGGCGCGGCAGCGCACGCGGCCGGCGATCTCCAGCGCCTCTGCCACCTGTTCGGCCGGCAGCGCGATCAACGCCAGATCGGCCCTGCTGTGCGCCAGGTCCGACAGGCGGCCGGTCATGCCGATGTCGAGCCAGGTGATCTCGCCGCCGTAGCCGCCGTCCTTCAGTTCGCGCCTCAGGGCGCGCGCCATCGGCGTGGGTGCGTCTGGCGCGTCGGGGTCGCCGGCGAAGACGATCAGCGAGTGGGGGGCGAAGAGGGGGCTCAGGATATGGCGGTCCACGGGGCGGCTCGGGTTGGTCAGGGATTGCCCGCAGCATAGGCCAGCATCGCCCGGCGCGGTTTGCGCCAGAGCGTGCAGGGGCCATCAGCTTGAACGGGCTGAACTGCCACCGGTCAGCGCGGGTGGTCGTGGCCCCTGGCCGCCAGGCCCGCCGTCGGCCCGGCCCGACTACAGCTGCACGCCCTTGGTCAGCGCGCCGTCGACGATCAGGTTCGTCCCGGTGATGAAGCTGGCCGCCGGGCTGGCCAGGAAGACCGCCGCATTCGCCATCTCCTGCGGTGTGCCCATGCGACCGGTCGGGTTCATTGCCAGCGCCTGCTTGAAGAACTCGGGGTTGCCGGCTTCGATCTGGGTCCAGACGCCGCCGGGGAAGTAGGTGTTGCCCGGCGACACCGTGTTGGCCCGGATGTGCTTGCCCGCCAGGTGGTAGGCCAGGCCCTGGGTGTAGTGCACGATCGCCGCCTTGAAGGCGCCATACGGGCCTGCCGCGAAGTCGATCTCGCGGCCCGACACACTGGAGATGGTGACGATCGCCGCCTGCGCACTGCGCTCGAGGTGCGGCATCGCGGCGTTGCACAGGCGCACCGTGCCCATCATGTCGACCTCGAAGCCGCGCTTCCAGCCTGCCTCGTCCGCAGCAATCGCCAGCGCACTGACGTTGGCGACCACGATGTCGATCCCCCCCATCGCCACCGCCGCACCGTCGACCCAGGCGGCCAATGCCGGACCATCGGCCACGTCCACCACGCTGCCGAACACGCTGGCACCCCGGCCCGTCAGGGTGGCGGCTGTCTGCGCCACCTCGGCGGCGTTGCGGGCGCAGAACGACACCTGCGCGCCTTCGGCGACCAGGGTGTCGACGATCGCGCGTCCGATGCCCCTGGTGCCGCCGGTGACGACGGCCTTCAGGCCCTTGAGTCCGAGATCCATGTCTGCTCCTTGGTTCGATGTGGTTGCGGGCTCAGATCCTCAGCCCGGCACGAGGTACTTCTTGCTGATGCCCGCACCGACGGTGTACTTGGGGTCGACGAAGTTGCCCAGCCGCACTTGGCCGCACTGGCTCAGCATCATGTAGGCATCCCAGCGGTCGTAGCCGTACTCGGCCTCCATCCACAGGATCAGTTCCTTGTAGGCGATGCGGGTGGCGTCTTCCAGCGGCCTTGCGCTGCCGATGGCCATGATCACCGCCTCGTTCTCCAGCCTCGGCCAGTCGAGCTGCCAGGCCTTGATCAGGTCGACCTGGATCGTCGTCGTGCTGGCGTATTCCACCGCCGTGCCGCAGACCTCGCCGTCGCCCTGGCAGGCGTGGGCATCGCCGATGAACAGCCGGCCACCCGCGCTGCGCACCGGCAGGTAGGTGATGCTGCCCGGGCCCATGTCGGGCAGGTCCATGTTGCCGCCGTGGTTGTCGGGCGTCAGCGTGTTGATCGAATCGATTTCGGGTGAACAGCTCAGCGTGCCGATGTGCGGCCGGTAGGGCAGCGTGACGCGCTTGCTCCAGTAGACGCCGTTCTCGTCGACGTCGACCTTGCGCACCAGTTCCGGCAGGTCCGCCGCCAGCAGCGCGGTGAGCGAGGTGCCGCTCAGCGCGCCGAACTGCGGAATCATCGCGCAGGTGCCGCGCGGGTTGGGGCCGCGTGGCGCCATGGTCTCGATGTAGACCGCCAGCACGTCGCCCTTCTCGGCGCCCGTGACCATGATGGGCCCGTTCTGCGGGTTGACGAAGGGCATGCTCAGCACCCGCGACGGCAGGTCCTGCTCGGTCTTGACCTTGCCTTCGAAGGCGTCGCGGGTCTCGACCACCACGCGGTCGCCAGGCCGTATCGTGAGCACCGGGTCGGAATAGGGCCCGATGGTGTAGTGATACTTGCCCTGCCGCGCCTCGGTCAGCGCGTGGGTGTCGGGCGTGCGGCCCTGGGCCAGGCCACGCTGGCGCATGATCGAGTTTTCGAGCCAATCCATGCCGCTGCCCCCGCTGGAGTTGAGGGTCCGATCACCCGTGAACTCCAGTGTATTCGCTCATGATGGCCATGTTGCCCAGGCGTTCAGGAGGGATTTTTCGCCCGGCTGAGCACGCTCGATGAGCAGCGCCGGCCGCGGCTCGCACCGGCTCGCACCGGCGCGTGCAGGGCGACAATCGGCGCAACCTGGCTGATTGGACCCTGCGGCATGCAATTCGACTGGACCAACCCCTACCCCACCGTGCGCAGCCCCGTGTTCGCGCGCAACGTCGTCGCCACCAGCGAGCCGCTCGGCGCCAGCGCCGGCCTGCGCATGCTGATGAGGGGCGGTAACGCGGTGGATGCGGCCATCGCCTCGGCCGCCGCGATGACCATCGTCGAGCCCTGCTCGAACGGCCTGGGCAGCGACCTCTTCGCCATCGTCTGGGACGGCAAGAGCCTGCAGGGCCTGAACGCCTCGGGCGTGGCGCCCGCCGCCTGGAACCCAGGGTACTTCCGCCGCAAGCACGGCGGCAAGATGCCGCTGCGCGGCTGGGATGCGGTCACCACACCCGGCGCGGTGGCAGGCTGGGCGGCGTTGTCGCAGCGGTTCGGCAAGCTGCCCTTCGCCGACCTGATGCAGCCCGCCATCGAACTGGCCGAGCGGGGTTATGCGGTGGGCCCGGTCTGCGCCGACAAGTGGATGCGCGCCGTGCCGCTGATGCAGGAACAGCCGGGCTTCGCGCAGGCTTTCATGCCACGCGGCCGCGCACCGGGCACCGGCGAGCGCTTCGTCTTCGAGGAAGCCGGCGCCACGCTGCGGCAGATCGCGGCGTCACGCGGCGATGCCTTCTACCGCGGCGCCGTGGCCGAGGCGCTGGTGGCGCACAGCACGGCGCACGGCGGCGCCATGACGATGGCCGACCTGTCGAGCTACGCGCCCGAATGGGTGACGCCGATCCAGAAAGACTACGCCGGCCACAGCGTGCACGAAATCCCGCCGAACGGCCAGGGCATCGCCGCGCTGATGGCTCTGGGCATGCTGGACAAGCTCGACATCGGCCGTTTCCCGGTCGACAGCCTGGAGTCCCAGCACCTGCAGATCGAGGCGATGAAACTGGCCTTCGCCGACACCTACCGCTGGGTGGCCGACGAGCGCGCGATGACGCAGATGACAGCGGCCGACCTTCTGAGCGACGGTTATCTGAGCGAGCGAGCCAGGCTCATCGATCCGCGGCGCGCCGGCGACTTCCAGCACGGCACGCCGCCCGGCGGCGGGACGATCTACCTGACGGCGGCTGACCAGAGCGGCATGATGGTCAGCCTGATCCAGAGCAACTACATGGGTTTCGGCAGCGGCGTGGTGGTGCCGGGCACGGGTGTGAGCCTGCAGAACCGCGGCGCCGGCTTCACGCTCGACGGGTCGCACCCCAACGTGGTGGGCGGCGGCAAGCGCCCTTTCCACACCATCATCCCAGCCTTCCTGATGAAGGACGGCAAGCCTTTGATGAGCTTTGGCGTGATGGGCGGCAACATGCAGCCGCAGGGCCATCTGCAGACTCTCGTGCGGATGTTGACCTTCCGACAGCAGCCGCAGGCCGCCTGCGACGCGCCGCGCTGGAAGGTGGCCACCGGCCGTGCCATCGACTGCGAGCACACGATGGCGCCGGCGCTGAAACAGGGCCTGCGCGACCTCGGCCACGACATCGTGGCCCAGCCCGACGCCTACATGGACTACGGCGCGGGCCAGTTCATCGCCCACCTGTCCGACGAAGCCGACCACGGATACGTGGCCGCCAGCGATTCGCGGCGCGACGGCCAGGCCGTGGGGTTCTGATCCTGCGCCCCCTGACGCCGGCCGTCGCCTTCGGCCTTTGCTTCAGTGCGTCAGTGTTTGTGTTCCGACATGCTGCCCCCCAGGGCGCGCACCGGCGCCTTCACCTCGACAGTCTCGAGCTTCTTGTCGGCGCCTTCGATCACCAGCGTCACGGCCACCGTGTCGCCGACCTTCAACTCCTGCTTGAGGTCGAGCAGCATGACGTGGAAGCCGCCCGGCTTGAGCTCGACGGCCTTGCCCGCCGGCAGGTCGAGCCCGGGCACGGCGCGCATCTTCATCACGCTGCCTTCCATCGACATCTCGTGGATCTCGACGACGCCCGCCACCGGGGACGACACCGACACCAGCTTGCCGCCGGCCGACGAGGTGATCTTGGCAAACATGCCGGTGGCCTTCTGCTGGGCCACGGTGCCGCGCACCCAGGCGTCTTTCACGGTGGTCTGGGCATGGCCGGTGGCAGCAGCCAGCAGCAGGGTGGCGGCGCTCAGGATCAGGGTCTGGACTTTCATGGCGTTCTCGTTCGGGTGGTGGGTTCAGGATACAGAAACAAAGGTCGTGTGGTCGTTGCCGGGCGCGCAGCCCCGCAGCATGTGGGAAGCCGGGAATCGGACGTCCAGCCGATGGCCAGCGCGCTGCGCGGCGTCGATCTCGGGGCGCTGCAGGCTCAAACCTGGATTGGAGATGACGGTGAGGGCGCGTCAAGAGCCGCTCAGTTCCCTGGCGCCGCGCCGTCCATCACGCGCCGCCAGCCGTCCAGACCCAGCGCTTCCAGCGTGGCGATGTTGCGCTCGTAAATGTCGGCGGCCTCGGGCACGGCGTCCAGCGCGCGTTCGATGCTGGCCTCGCGCAGCAAATGCAGCGTGGGGTGGGGCGAGCGGTTGGTGTAGTTGCCCAGAGCGTCGGCGGCGGTGCCTTCGAAACGATATTGCGGGTGGAAGCTGGCGATCTGGATCTCGCCGTCGAGCTCCAGTTCTTCGAGCACCGCCTCGGCCACGCCCATGAAGTCGTTGAAGTCGTCGAAGTCCTGCAGCACCTGCGGGTGGATCAGCAATGTGGTGTCGATGAGCGCCGGGTCGGCCTCGGCCAGGCGTTCGAGCTCGCTGATCAACTCGGCCACCAGCGCTTCCTCGTCGCAGGCGACGCTCTCCACCCAGCGGATCTGCGTCTTCTGGTGAGCGGCCTTGGCGAATGGGCAGAGGTTGAGGCCGATCACGGCGCGCTCCAGCCAGAGCCGGGTTTCCTCGATGATGGGTGAATCGCTCATGGGCCGCATGTTACCGGCCGGGCTTTTTCATATCACCCGTTTGCCATCAGGCCTGAGCTTACTCAAGCCGGCGCGCTGCAACTATGATGAATTCGGGATGGGCTGAAATTCCCGATGAAATTGCAACTTCAGGAGACCGACACATGAACAGCACTGCAGCCAAAGAACGTCTTTCCGCGGACTTCCGCATGGTGATGGACGACATCGACAAACTGATGAAAGCCGGCGGCAGCGAGGCCGAGGCCGAGATGCTGACGCTGCGCGAGCGCATCAGCGAGCGCCTCGACTCCGCCCGGGAACGCGCGGCCGACGTGCAGGAAGAGGCGGTGGCACGTGCCAGGCGCGCGGCCCACGCCACCGACGATTACGTGCACATGCATCCCTGGCAGACCGCCGGCGTGGCCGCCGCCATCGGGCTGGCGCTGGGCGTACTGATTGGCCGTCGCTGAAGCGCTGACGTCGCCCGCGCATGCCCACGCCTGACCCCGGCACCATTCAGCCCCCGCCACGTGGCGGCGCGCCCGCCAGCCTGTCGGCCAGCGCGCGCCGCCTGGGCGCTTCTTTCCTGGCGCTCGGCCGCATCCGTCTCGAACTGCTCGCCATCGAGGTGCAGGAAGAGAAAGAGCGCGCGGTGGCGATGCTGTTCTGGGCGGTGCTGAGCGCGCTGGTCGGCGGCTTCGGGCTGGTCTTCGGCGCGCTGCTGCTCACCGTGGCGCTCTGGGACAGCCACCGCCTGCTGGCGCTGGGCTTGTCGTCAGGGCTCTTCATCGCGCTGGCGGCTTTCGGGCTGTGGCGAATCAGACACCTGTCGTCGGGCGGCGCCACGCTGTTCTCGGCCAGCCTGGCGGAACTGGCCGCCGACGAGCGTGTACTGCGCGGCGCCGGTGCGGCCGGTGACGTCGGGCGCAAGGCGCCGTGAACACCTCCTGGGCCAAAGACCCGGCGCTGCGTGAGCGCCGCAAGCAGGACTTGCTGCTGGCCTCGAACCTGATGCGGCTGCACGCTGACACTGCGCTGCGCGAACTCGCCGAGCCTGTCGACCTCTGGGCCGGCCGGGTCGCCCGCGTGCGTCAGGGTTTGCATGAACTCGCGGCACGGCCCGCGGTCGCCGCTGGCGCCGGGCTGCTGGCCTTCGTGATCGCCCTGACGTGGCGTTCGCGGCATTCGCGGAATTTGCGGCATTCGCGGAATTTGCGGAATTTGCGGAATTTGCGCGCCGAACAATCCAGCCGTGCCAGCCGCAGCGCGGCCTGGGGCCGTGCCTGGAGCCTGGGCTGGACGGCATGGCGACTGTGGCGCCGCTGGCAAGCCGCACGCGCGCCAAGCGTCTGAGCCACGCCGGGCTGCGCTGCGGCAGGGCGCCGCTGTGAGAGGCAAAAATGCACCACTTGAAGCGGCGCGTGCCCGCCCCCAACTCCCCTGACGCACGGCCATCCGCCAACTCCCCCGCTACACCATGAACAAACAGACCCTTTCGTTCCAGGCCGAGGTCAAGCAGATCCTGCACCTCGTCACGCATTCGCTCTACTCGAACAAGGAAATCTTCCTGCGCGAACTGGTCTCCAACGCGTCGGACGCCTGTGACAAGCTGCGCTTCGAGGCGCTGGACAAGCCCGAATTTTTTGAGGACGCTCCCACACTGGAGGTGCGTGTCACCTTCGACGCCGAAAAGAAGACGGTGACGATCAACGACAACGGCATCGGCATGAGTGCCGACGAAGCCGTGGCGCACCTGGGCACCATCGCCAAGAGCGGCACGCGCGAGTTCATGGCCAAGCTCGAAGGCGAGCAGAAAAAAGACGCCAATCTGATTGGCCAGTTCGGCGTCGGCTTCTACTCGGGCTTCATCGTTGCCGACCGCATCACTGTCGAATCACGCCGCGCCGGCCTGCCGGCCGAGGAAGGCGTGCGCTGGAGCAGCGAGGGCGGCGGCGAGTTCGAGGTCGAAGCCATCCTGCGGCCCACGCGCGGCACCAGCGTGACGCTGCACCTGCGCAGCGGCGAAGAAGAGTTTCTCTCGCAGTGGAAGCTGAAGTCCATCATCAGCAAGTACTCCGACCACATCTCGCTGCCCATCCTGATGCACAAGCAGAAGTGGGACGAGGAGAAGGGCGAGCAGCAGACCAGCGACGAATGGGAAACCGTCAACAAGGCCGCCGCCCTGTGGGCGCGCCCGAAGAGCGAGGTCACCGACGCCCAGTACCAGGAGTTCTACAAGCAGCTCAGCTACGACAGCGAGCCGCCGCTGGCCTACACGCACAACCGGGTCGAGGGACGCACCGAATACACGCAGCTGCTCTACGTGCCGGGCAAGGCGCCCTTCGACCTGTGGAACCGCGACAAGCGCGGCGGCGTCAAGCTCTACGTGAAGCGTGTCTTCATCATGGACGACGCCGAGGCGCTGATGCCGGTCTACCTGCGCTTCGTCAAGGGCGTGATCGACAGCGCCGATCTGCCACTCAACGTGAGCCGTGAGTTGCTGCAGGAAAGCCGCGACGTGAAGGCGATCCGCGAGGGCTCCACCAAGCGCGTGCTGAGCATGCTCGAAGGTCTTGCCGACAGCGAGGACGCGGCCGAACGCGAAAAGTACGCGGCCTTCTGGAAGGACTTCGGCGTGGTGCTGAAGGAGGGCCTGGGCGAGGACCAGACCAATCAGGAGCGGCTGGCCAGGCTGCTGCGCTTCGCGTCGACACACGCCGACGAAGGCGTGAGCCTGGCCGACTACGGCAAGCGCATGAAAGAAGGCCAGGAGGCCATCTACTACGTCACCGCCGACACGCTGGCCGGCGCGCGCAGCAGCCCGCAGCTGGAGATCTTCCGCAAGAAGGGCATCGAGGTGCTGCTGCTGACCGATCGGGTCGACGAGTGGATGCTCAGCCATCTGTACGAGTTCGATGGCAAGCCGCTGCAGAGCGTGGCCAAGGGTGGCGTCGACCTCGGCAAGCTGCAGGACGAGGAAGAGAAGAAGCAGGCCGAAGCCACCGCCACGGCCTTCCAGCCGATGCTGGAACGTTTGAAAGCCGCGCTGAAGGATCGCGTGAAAGACGTGCGCACGACGACGCGCCTGGTCGACTCACCGGCCTGCATCGTGGTCGACGAAGGCGACATGAGCTCGCACCTTGCGCGGCTGCTCAAGCAGGCTGGCCAGAGCGCACCGAAGTCGCTTCCGACACTGGAAGTCAACCCGGTGCATGCCTTGCTGCAGCGGCTGGAGGGCACGGCCGAAGGTGACGAGCGCTTCGATGACCTGGCGCAGATCCTGTTCGACCAGGCCCTGCTCGCCGAAGGTGGCCAGCTCGAAGATCCGGCCGCTTACGTCAAGCGCGTGAACCGGCTGCTGGTGGCCTGAACGCGAGGCCGCCCTCGGCACGGGGCGGCCGTTTCCAGGTTCAAGCGGCCATCAATTCCAGTTGCTCGCGCATCTGCGTCGTCTGCTGTGACCAGTAGGCTGCGGTGCCGAAAAATGGGAAGGCCGCCGGGAAGGCCGGGTCGACCCAGCGTTCGGCCAGCCAGGCGCTGTGGCGCAGCATGCGGTAGGTGCGCAGCGGCTCGATCAGCGCCAGTTCGCGGCGGTCGAAGTCGCTGAACTGGGTGTAGCCCGCCAGCAGGCGGTCGAGTTGCGACGCCATCGACGAATGGTCGCCCGAGACGAGCATCCAAAGGTCCTGCACGGCCGGGCCCATGCAGGCGTCGTCGAGGTCGACGACGTGCGGGCCGCTGCCTTCTGTGGCCTGCCGCCAGAGCACGTTGCCGATATGACAGTCGCCGTGCAGGCGCAGCGTGCGCAGCGGCGCGGCGGCCTCGAAGGCGGCCTCGATGGCGGCGATGGCCGCGCTGCTCGTAGCCTCCCAGGCCGGGCGCATCTCACCCGCCACGAAGTCACCGGCGAGCAGGAAGTCGCGCGCCTGCCGCGCGTCTGCGGCGGGCCGCATCACATGCCGGTGTTCGAAGGGCTTGCGCCGGCCCACCGCATGCAGCCGGCCGATGAATCGGCCGATCTGCGGCAGCACCATCGGGTCGTCGAGTTCGGGTTCGCGGCCGGCGCAGCGCGCTGCCACGGCGTAGCGGTGCGTGCCGGTGGCGGTGCGCAGGCAGGCCAGCGTGGGCGGATCGCCGTGCATCACCACCGCGCTGCCGGCTTCGGCGCGCAGCACCAGCGGCGGCACCGCTGGCACCTCGGCGGCGGCGAGTTCGAGCGCGAAGGCGTGTTCCTCGACGATCTGCGCGTCGCTCCAGCGTCCTGGCCGGTAGAACTTTGCGACCACTGCCGCATGTCCCTGGTGCGCGTCCTCGAGGAAGACCTGGAAGACGCGGTTTTCGTAGGAATTCAGCTGCAGGATGCGGCCATCGCCACGCAGGCCGACGGCGTCGAGAGCGTCGAGCACCTGTTGCGGCAGCAGGTCGGCATAACCGGGGCGGGACTCGGATTCAGGCATGCGCTGATGGTACGCCGCGCTCTTCGGGCGCTCTTCAGGCACTGTCCGGCGATGCACGGCGATGCAGCAGGCGGCCGCCGCGTATTCAGTGCCGGGTCTGCGGCGTGCGCGCGGCGCCGCTGTCGTCGTCGTCGGGTGACTGCTCCCGCGGGGGCGGGGCACCGCGCAGCGCGCCGAATTCGCCACCCTGGCTTTCGACGCCGAAGAACGAATCCTGGAAGAAGCCCGAGTCCTGCCACAGTGTCTGCCGCTGGCGACGCCGCTGCGCCACCGTGCCGGTCAGCGAGTCGCGCGCCTGGTTCATCGTCGGTGCCGGCTGTGGGCCGCGGGTGGCGGCGGCACTCTGCGGCACCAGCAACTGCAGTTCGGGAATCGACGGCAGATGGTCGATCGGGCAGCGCAGGTAACGCACCCGGCAGGCCGCCAGCACCGACTGCTTGATCTGCAGCACGCGGCGCGAGTTGTTGCGGTCGATGTCGAGGTCGATGGCGGCGAGCACTCGGCCATTGGCGCTGCAGATCGCGAAGGTCACGTGGATCGCGCCGAGCAGTTCATACCAGTAGCGCACCTGCTGCGGATCGTTCGGCTGGCAGAAGCGCACCATGGGCAGCTTCGACAGCACGATGTGGTGCGGCAGCGCTTCACGCAACTGGCGGTAGACGCGCCTTTCATCGGCGCTGAAAACGGGCCGCGCGGTCAGTGCCCAATCCGACGGCAATGGCCGTGGCTGTTCCTTGCGGCCATGCCACAGCCACAGCATGCCGGCCCCGATGAGGAACGCGACTGAAAGCGACGCAAGAATCCACGGCAACGCGATGGGCATGAGGACAGCACGGGCGGGCGTAACGTCGGCAGGCGAAAGCCGGCTCTCTGAAAGCCCTTGCGAATGTTACAGCCCGGGTGACGCGCTCCTACCCCCGCAGGTAGGGTGCAAGGCCTGCCGGACACCCCCGAATGCGGGGGGTTTGTCGACGGCCTGCTTAGCGCCCGGCAGTGTCAGGCGCCGCAGCCAGCGGATGCCGACGCTGTGTCAAGCTCCGCTCTGCCAGGGACTGATCATCCGCATCAGCGCGCTAGCGCGCCGTACCTGCACCTTGACGCCGTAGTCGAACTCTGCGGCCTGCCTTTCGGCCAGCGCCTCGATGTGCGAGTTCAAGTCCTCCGCTGCCAAGCCGAGGCTGGCCGTCGAATCGGAGCCGTCGCGTTCGACCCGCGCTCCGGCGCGTCGCACGATGTGCAGCATGGCTGCGTTTTCGCTCAACGCATGGATCACCAGCGTGTTCACGCCCTGGTTGCGGGCGCGCAGCACGGCGTGGTCGAACAGGCGCGCGCCTACGCCGTGGCCGCGCGCGCACGGATTCACGGAAACACCGAATTCGGCGGCTGTCGGGTGATGCCTGTCTGGGCCCAGATAGGCCAGGTGGGCGAGTGCCACGACCTGCAGCCGGCGGTTGAAGACGCCGAACACCTCGTCCCGGTCGAAGTCGATGTGGTCGACGTAGCGGCCGATCTGGGCGTCGCTGGCGCCGTGGCCGAAACGCAGGCGGCGGTCGGGCGTCGTCAGGCCCTGCAGATGCGCCAGGATGCGCGGCCGGTGGCGCGGCGCCAGCGAGCGTACGGGGATCCAGCGCCAGACCTTCTGCGGCGTGGCTTTTTTGTCCATCTTGGCGGGCGTACCGTCGGGTGGCGGCGCCGAAGGGCCTTCAATCGCGACTGTCATGAGACCTCCTGGATCGTGAGTGGCCGCATGCTATCCTGAAAAACTAGGGTTAACCCTTTAGTCATTCTGTGTCTTTGCAACGTCGGACTGACCTCGAAACAGTCCTGCCGGTATACACTCGTAGGCTTTCCCCTGAAACGGCGGGGAAAAATGCATACGCTCATCACCGTGAGTCCGGGGTCGATCCCGGCTCGGGTGGTGAAAAGGTTCCGAGAGGCCGCCTCCACAAGCGGCGCCGAAGAGCGCGTTTGCACAAACAGGCCGTTGAACCGGTGCGGGCTTGAAAGTTCGCTGCGCACCAGACCGAAAGACACTCATGAAAACCTTCAGCGCCAAGCCGGCCGAGGTGGTGCACGAGTGGTTTGTGATTGACGCCACCGACAAGGTGCTCGGACGTGTTGCCAGCGAAGTGGCACTCCGTTTGCGCGGCAAGCACAAAGCCATTTACACGCCTCACGTCGATACGGGTGACTTCATCGTCATCGTCAATGCGGAAAAGATCCGTGTCACCGGCGCCAAAGCCACCGACAAGATCTACTACAGGCACTCGGGCTACCCCGGCGGCATCCGTGCTACCTCGTTCCGCGATATGCAGGCCAAGCACCCGGGTCGCGCGATCGAAAAGGCTGTCAAGGGCATGCTGCCCAAGGGCCCGCTCGGTTACGCGATGATCAAGAAGTTGAAGGTTTATGCCGGTGCCACGCACCCGCACACCGCCCAGCAACCCAAGCCGCTCGAGCTCTGAGGACACCGCGATGATCGGAATTTGGAACTACGGTACCGGCCGCCGCAAGTCGTCGGTGGCACGCGTCTTCATGAAAAAGGGCAGCGGCCTGATCATGGTGAATGGCAAGACGGTCGATGAATACTTCGGCCGCCAGACATCGATCATGATCGTCAAGCAGCCTCTGCTTCTGACGGCGAACGACGCTGCCTTCGACATCAAGATCAACGTGCGTGGCGGTGGTGAATCCGGCCAGGCCGGTGCGGTGCGCCACGGCATCACGCGCGCCCTGATCGACTATGACGCCGCCCTCAAACCCGACCTCAGCCGTGCCGGCTTCGTGACGCGCGATGCGCGTGAAGTCGAACGCAAGAAGGTCGGCCTGCACGGCGCTCGCCGTCGCAAGCAGTTCAGCAAGCGCTGAACACTGGCGCCCCGCCATGCGTCTGCCTCGGCATGCGCGCTGCGGGGCGCTTTCACGCCATTTGCCAGCATGATCACTAGCGGCAATGTCCGGGAACGTGAAGCGGTTTAGGCTACTCATGTCATCATATAGCGCTAAAGACTGACAGGAGAGACCATGAACGCAGTTGCTCAATTCACCCCGACCCCGGTTGACGCGATGCCGCCGCCGCTGATCTTCACCGACAGCGCCGCCGACAAGGTCAGGCAACTGGTCGACGAAGAAGGCAACCCCGAGCTGAAACTGCGCGTTTTCGTGCAGGGCGGCGGTTGTTCAGGCTTCCAGTACGGCTTCACCTTCGACGAGGTCGTCAACGAAGACGACACGCAGATGGCGAAGAACGGCGTCACCCTGCTGATCGACGCCATGAGCCTGCAGTACCTGGGCGGCGCCGAGATCGACTACAAGGAAGACCTGCAAGGCGCGCAGTTCGTCATCAAGAACCCGAACGCCACCACCACCTGCGGCTGCGGGTCGTCGTTTTCGGCCTGAAGGTTCGCGGCGAGCCGGGCAACCCTGCCTCAGTCGTCTATCGCTGAAGGAACGCCGGGCCGCCCAGTCTGGCCGGGTGCAGCGCACCCAGCGGCCTCGGCCCTCGGGCTCCCGTCACGGCAGGCAAGTTGCCTGCCCTGCGCCGTATGAATTCGCGGGCGAGCCAGGCAAACGCCAACGCCTCCACCTGATCCGGCACCACGCCCGCGCTGGCAGTGCTGAGCACCGCCATGGCCGGCCGCAAGGCCGCCAGTCGTGCCATCAGGTGCTGGTTGAAAGCGCCGCCGCCGCCCACCAGCAACCTGCGTGTGGCGGGCTGATGCTCATCGACGGCCGACAGCGCGGCCAGTACAGTGACTTCGGCCAGCGTGGCCATGACATCGGCCGCCGCAAGGGCCGGGAACAGCGCCAGCCTGGTCTGCAACCATCCGGCATTGAATAGATCGCGGCCCGTGCTCTTGGGCGGTTGACGGCTGAAAAACGGCTCCGCCAGCAGAACGACCAGCAGATTCGCCGCAACGTGGCCTGAAGCGGCCCAGCGGCCATCTTCGTCGTATGGCGTGCCGCGGTGACTGTGGCACCAGGCGTCCATCAAGGCGTTCCCCGGTCCGCAATCGAACCCGAGCACCGGCCCGGTTGCAGGCAACAGCGTGAGGTTGGCGATGCCGCCGAGGTTGAGGACGGCGACATCTTCGCCCGGACGCGAAAAACGCTCGGCGTGAAAGGCAGGGACCAGGGGCGCGCCCTGGCCGCCGGCCGCCAGATCGCGGCTGCGGAAGTCGCACACGACGTCGATCGAGGTCATTTCAGCGAGCAGGGCGCCATTGAGCAACTGCAGCGTGTAGCCGCCGCCATCCCACTCTTGCGGTCGGTGGCGCACCGTCTGTCCATGGGCGCCGATCGCACGCACCTGCGTCGGCGCGGTTCCGGTTTGGCCCAGCAGGCGTTCGACGAGGTGGCCGTAGGCCAGTGCGACGCGGTTGGCGGCCAGCGCAGCACGGTGCAGTTCGTTGTCGCCAGGGCTGTTCAGCGCGAGCAACTCGGCGCGCAGCGCTTCATCGTAGGGGCTGTGGGCGTGGCCCCGCACTTCGGCATGCCCCGTGCCGTCGCCGCCGTCCAGTTCGACCAGCACGGCATCGACGCCATCAAGCGAGGTGCCCGACATCAAGCCGAGATACAGCGCCACGGCGCCCGGCGGTCTATTCGAACTGGCCGCGCACGCCGACCATGGTTTCGGCGATGTCCAGCTTGGTCTGCACCGCGCGGGTGAGCTCGGCGAACTTGCCGCGCGATGCGGGATCAAGCGTCAGAGGCTCGGAAGCCTTGGCAACGAGCAGTGGATCCTGGTGCTGGCCACGAACCCGGAACTCGAAGTGCAGGTGCGGCCCGGTGCTCCAGCCAGTCATGCCGACCGCCCCGATCTTCTGGCCCTGTTCGACTTGCTGACCTTTTTTCACGTCCATGCGGCTGAGGTGGGCGTACAGCGTGCTGCGCTCGCCGCCGTGCATCACCTGCACCACGTTGCCATATCCGTTCTGCCAGCCGGCGAATTCGACCAGACCGTCGCCGACTGAACGCACGGCGGTGCCGATCGGGGCGCCGTAGTCGACGCCGAGGTGGGCGCGCCACGTCTGCATCATCGGGTGGAAGCGCATCGCGAAGCCCGAGGTGACGCGTGAAAACTCCATCGGGCTGGCCAGGAAGGCGCGTCGCTTGCTGCTGCCGTCGATGCCGAAATAGCTGCCGCGGCCGTTGCTGGCGTTGAACCACACGGCATGGTGTGCCTTGCCGGCATTGACGAACTCTGCCGCGAGCACGCGCCCTGCCCCTTCGTTCCAGGGCACGGGTTCGCCGTCTGCCGTGAGCGACTCATAGACCACGCTGAAGGTGTCGCCTTTGCGCAGTTCGCGATGGAAGTCGACGTCGGCAGCGAAGATTTCCGCAATCTGCGCGGCCACGGCATCGGGCAGGCGAGCTTCGTCCGTGGCGGCGAAGAGGGTCGTGCGGATGCTGCCGCTGCCCAGTCGCACCTGTGCTGCCAGCGCGGCGGTGTCGATGCGGGCCAGCCACTTGCCGTCCAGGCGTGACACAGTCAAGCGGCTGAAATGCGTCTTGGCCTGTTCGGCGCGCTCGGCCGGGTAGCGTGCCACCAGTTCGAGCAGGGCGCCGTCAGCGCCGGTGCGTGCCTGCACCGTCTTGCCGCCGCGCCCGCCGAGCAGCTTGCGCGCCGTGGCGTCGCTGCGCAGGAAGGCCGCTGCCGAGGCATCGGAGATGCCCAGACGCGCCAGCAGGTTTTCAGCGGTGTCGGTGCCGCGGGTGATGTCGCTGCGAGTGAGCAGCAGTTCATGCGAAGCCAGCGCTTCCAGTTGGGTGTCCAGACCTTCGGGCACCACGGTCTGGGTGACCAGGCTCTGGGGCAGTGCCGCAGCGTCGGGCGCCAGCGGCGCAATGCCGAATGCCGTGACCGCAAAACCAGCCAGGCCGAGCACGGCTGCCGCGACGATGGCGCGGCGGTGACGCGCGCCGAACTCCTGCGCTCGCTGGAGCGAAAAACTGGAAAGTTGTACCAACGCGCCGATTCCGTGGAATGGGCCGGACGATTGCTTTCGCGATCACCGGGCCCGTTGAGGGCGGGAGCTCCGCCGGCCAGGCCGTTGCGGAGCGTCCACTAGAATGTTTGTTTGACTCTTCAAACGTTCGAAGAACGCGGAGAACGCCCTTCGGCGCAGGGTCAAAGTATAGCCAACGGACGGATGGCCCAATCCGCGATAACCCCCGGAAACCCGAGCCATGTCCCAGAGTCCCGGCGTTCCCGCCTCCCACAGCGCCGTGCCACCGGCTCAGTACCCGGTCACGGACGCGGTGCGGCATGCCATGGCGTTGTCGCTGCGCGGCTGCGATGAACTGCTGCCCGAAGCAGACTGGTTGGCCAAACTGGCGCGATCAGCGGCCATCGGCGTGCCATTGCGCGTCAAGCTGGGCCTCGACCCGACTGCAGCCGATATCCATATTGGCCACACCGTGGTGCTGAACAAGATGCGCCAGCTGCAGGACCTGGGGCATACCGTGATTTTTCTGATCGGCGACTTCACCTCGATGATCGGCGACCCCTCAGGCCGCAATGCCACCCGCCCCCCGCTGACGCGCGAGCAGATCGAAGCCAACGCTGCCACCTACTACCGCCAGGCCAGCGTGGTGCTCGACCCCGAGAAGACCGAGATCCGCTACAACAGCGAGTGGAGCGATGCGCTCGGCGCCCGCGGCATGATCCAGCTGGCCGCGAAATACACGCTGGCGCGCATGCTCGAGCGCGACGACTTCACCAAGCGCTTCAAGGCCGGCAGCCCGATCAGCCTGCACGAGATGCTCTACCCGCTGATGCAGGGTTATGACTCGGTGGCGCTTAAATCCGACCTCGAACTCGGCGGCACCGACCAGAAGTTCAACCTGCTGGTCGGCCGTGCCTTGCAGGGCGAATACGGGCAGGAACCACAGTGCGTGCTGACGATGCCCTTGCTCGAAGGGCTGGACGGCGTCGAGAAGATGTCCAAGAGCAAGGGCAACTTTATCGGCATCACCGAGCCGGCGAACACGATGTACGCCAAGCTGCTGTCGATCAGCGACGTGCTCATGTGGAAGTACTTCACGCTGCTGTCGTTTCGTGCCGAAGCCGAGATCGCCGCGTTGAAGCGCGAAGTCGAAGGCGGCCGCAACCCGAAAGACGCCAAGGTGCTGCTGGCGCGCGAGATCACCGCGCGCTTCCACGGCGTGGCCGAGGCCGACGCCGCCGAGGCCGACTTCCAGCGCCGCGCCGCCGGCGGCGTGCCCGACACGATCCCCGAGTTTTCGATGACCGGGGCGCCGCTGGCCATCGGCGCCCTGCTCAAGCGGGCCGGCCTGGTGCCATCGACCAGCGAGGCCATGCGGATGATCGAACAGGGCGGCGTGCGGGTCGACGGCGGCGCGGTCGCCGACAAGGGGCTGAAGCTGGGCGCCGGCACCTACGTCGTGCAGGTGGGCAAGCGAAAGTTCGCGCGTCTCACGCTGCTTTGATGCGGTCCGAACCGACTTGCTCCCTGGCTCGCCGGCAGGCATGAACGTCAGCTCTTACCTGAAGATCTCGATCGCGGTCGCGCTGGCGACCATCGCGCTGAAGACTGGCGCCTGGTGGGTCAGCGGCAGCGTCAGCCTGCTGTCCGACGCCCTGGAGTCGCTGGTCAACCTGGCCGGCGCGATGTTTGCGCTGGCCATGGTGACCATCGCCGCACGGCCGCCCGACGACGACCACCCCTACGGGCACCACAAGGCCGAGTATTTTTCGGCCGGTTTCGAAGGCGTGCTGATCTTCGTCGCCGCGCTGGCCATCATCGCCGCGGCCGTGCACCGGCTCTACAACCCGCAGCCGCTCGAGGCGGTCGGCCTCGGCCTCGTGCTTTCAGTGGTGAGCTCGGCGATGAACGGCGCGCTCGGCTGGTCGATGCTGCGAAAGGCGCGGGAAGCACGCTCGATGGCGCTGGAGGCCGATGCCCGCCATCTGTTCACCGACGTCTGGACTTCGGCTGGCGTCGTGCTCGGTCTGCTCGCCGTGATGGCCACCGGCTGGCTGTGGCTCGATCCGTTGCTCGCCATCGCGGTGGCGTTGAACATCCTGCGCGAAGGCGTGTCGCTGGTCAGGCGCTCGACCGACGGCCTGATGGACCAGGCGCTGGAGCCCGAGTCGCTGGCCGAGATCGAGAAGACGCTGGCCGACTTTCGCCACCACACGATCCGCTTCGACCACGTGGTGACGCGACGCGCCGGCGCGCGGCGTTTCGTCGACATGCACATGCACATGCCGGCCGGCTGGACACTGGGCCGTGCGGCTGCCCTGCGCCGCTCGGTAGAGCAGGCGCTGATGGGGGCGGTTCCGGGGTTGCGCGCCACCATCCAGCTGCTGCCGCTGGATGTGGAGGCGCATTTCGACGACCCCGGAGACCCGCTCTGATCGCGCTCGTGCAGCGCGCCTGCTCGGCGCGTGTGGAAGTGGCCGGCGCCGTGGTCGGCGCCATCGGTGCCGGCCTGCTGGTGCTGGTGTGTGCCGAGCCGGCCGACACCGAGGCACATGCGATCAAGCTGGTCGACAAGCTGCTCAAGCTGCGCATCTTCAGCGACGAGGCCGGGCGCATGAACCGCAGCGTGCAGGACATCGGCGGCGGGATGCTCATCGTCTCGCAGTTCACGCTGGCGGCCGACACGGCGGCCGGCAACCGGCCCGGCTTCAGCGGTGCAGCACCGGCTGAACTGGGGCGCAGGCTGTACGACAGCGTGCTGCGGCTGGCGCGCGAGCGCCATCCTCTTGTCGAGGCCGGCCTGTTCGGCGCCGACATGCGGGTGCACCTGGTGGGCGACGGGCCGGTGACGATCCCGCTGAGGCTGGTCTGATCAACCAGCGGCGGGACGCACCGGCGGTCGATCAGTCCGCGTATTGCCCGGCGGCCTTGATCGCCGGGCTCCACTTGTTGATCTCCGCCTCGACGAACTTCTTGTGCTCGACCGGGGCCACGCGGCCGTCGGTCACGATCACCGCACCCAGCGCTTCCTGGCGCTTGATGAATTCGGGGTCTTTCAGTGCCGCACGCAGCGCCGTGTTGAGCTGGTCGGCCACTGCCTTGGGCGTGCCCTTGGGCGCGTACAGGCCGTGCCAGATCGACACGTCGAAGCCCTTCAGGCCCGACTCGTCGAGCGTGGGCAGGTTCTTCAGCGCGGGCGTGTTCAGCCGCTTGGTCGTCGTCACCGCGAAGGCCTTGACCTTGCCCGCTTCGATCTGCGTCGTCGTGTTGGTGGTCTGGTCGCACATGATGTCGACCTGGCCGCCGAGCAGGTCGGTCATGGCCGGTGCGGTGCCCTTGTACGGCACGGTGGTCATGTCGATCTTCAGGCTTTGCTGGAACAGCAGGCCGCACAGGTGCGAGGCCGCGCCCAGGCCGGCGTTGGCCAGGTTGATCTTGCCCTTGTTGGCTTCCAGCCACTTGACCAGTTCGGGGTAGCTGGTGGCCGGCAGCGTGCTGCGGCCGATCAGCGTCATCGGCACTTCGTTGATCATGCCCAGGTACTCGAAGTCTTCGAGCGTCTTGTACGGCAGCGTGCGGTACAGCGCCGGCGCGGTGGCCATGCCGATGTGGTGCAGCAGCAGCGTGTAGCCGTCGGGCGAGGCTTTGGCGACCTTGGCCGCGCCCAGCGTGCCACCGGCGCCGCCGACGTTTTCGATGATCACGGTCTGATTGTTCAGGCTCTTGCGCAGCACCTCGGCGAAGTCACGCGCGACCTTGTCGGTGGGCCCGCCAGCGGCGAACGGCACGACGATGGTCACCGGCTTTTCCGGGTAGGCGGCCAGCGCCAGGGTGGCCATCGCGGCCAGGGCAAGGGCGGTCAGAAGTCTTTTCACGGGCTTGTCTCCTCGGGGTGGTCACAATTCGGAACGGAGTCTAGGTCGGCCGCTGCTCTGTGTTCAGCGGAAAACACGTAGCACCGCGGGCGGCAGGGTGGATGTCAGACCACTGCTGCACTCAACCGTGGCGGCGCTCGTCGTCGATCACCTTGCCGTCGTTCGGCAGCGTGCCCGGCGTGCAGAGTTCGACCTCACCGCGCAGCTTGGTGATGTCGCGCAGGCTCTGAGCCAGCGCCAGCGCAAGGCCTTCAGGCGTGCCCGCCACTTCGGCGCGCAGCGTCAGGCGGTCATTGGCCATCTCGCCGGCGACCACCAGGCGAACGCGGCCGAGTTCGGGATGGCGCCGCTGCAGTTCGGCCACCTGGCTGGGGTGAACGAACATGCCACGCACCTTGGCGGTCTGGTCGGCGCGGCCCATCCAGCCCTTGATGCGCTGGTGCGTGCGCCCGCTCGGGCAGCGCCCCGGCAGCAGGGCCGACAGGTCGCCGGTGCCGAAACGCAGCAGCGGGTAGTCGGCCTGCAGCACGGTCACCACGACCTCGCCGACATCACCCTCGGGCACCGGGTCTGCGGTGCCGGGGCGCACGATCTCGACGATCACGCCTTCGTCGAGCACCAAGCCTTCGCGGCCGACGGTTTCATAGGCGATCAGTCCGACATCTGCCGTGCCGTAGCTCTGGTAGGCGTGCACGCCGCGCGCGGCGAGCAGGTCACGCAGGGCCGGCGGGAAAGGCTCGCCGCCAACCGACGCCTTGCACAACGATGGCAACGCGATGCTGCCGGCGTCGGCCTTCTCCAGCGCGATGCGCAGAAAGCCGGGCGTGCCGGCATAGGCATCGGGGCGCAGTTCGGCCATCGCCTGCAACTGCAGTTCGGTGTTGCCGACACCGCCCGGGAAGACCGTGCAGCCGATGGCGTGGGCGCCGCCTTCCATCATCGAACCGGCGGGCGTGAGGTGGTAGCTGAAGCTGTTGTGCACCAGATCGCCAGAGCGAAATCCTGCGGCGAACAGCGCGCGGCCGAAGCGCCAGTAGTCGGCGACCGAGCCTTCGGGCTCGTAGATCGGCCCGGGCGACTGGAAGACGCGCCGCGCCGGCCTCAGCGCGCCCAGCGCGCGCCAGCCTATGGCCGAGAAGCCGCCGAAAGGGTCACCGCCGCCGGGCAGCGCGCGCGCCGCCTGCTGGCGCGACAGCAACTCGCTCTTGCGCGTCACCGGCAGCAGGGCCAGTGCCGCGCGGGACGTCACCGCCGCGGCGTCCACGCCCGCAAGTGCGGCCGCCATCGCCGGGGTGCTCTGCGCAAGCGCCACCTGCAGCGGCAGCGCTGCCATCACCGCAGTTTCACGTTCCTGCGGGTCACGGGTTTCCAGGCTGTCGTAGAACTCAGTCATCTCGGTCGCTCCAGCCCACGATCTTCTTTTTCAGGTCGGCGACGAAGTCGCGGATGTCGGCGCCAGTCTTCAACGCCTTGTGCGTCCATTCCGGGCTGCTGCGCGACGGCCGCTTGACGACGCTGGCCCGCAGCGTGTCGCCATCCAGCGCGACTTTCGTGATGGCGCGCCCGCGCCGTTCGAACAGCCCGCTGCGTTCAGTCAACCCCAGCGCGCGCAGATCGCGCTGCAGTGACGACAAGGCATCCGCAGAATTGAACGGCGGAGGCGCAGACCCGGCGTCATCCACGCGACACCTTCAGCGCCGCCACCATCAAGCTCACGCCGTGGATCCGGCTCCGCCGGTCCACCAGCGTGGCCCCCTGGGGGGAGCGCCGAAGGCGCTTCGGGGGGGTCAACTGAGCCACCGCTTGCGCCTCCTGTAACTCTTGGCATCACGGAAGTTCTTCCTGTCGCCACCGCCCATGCCGAGGTAGAACTCCTTCACGTCCTCGTTCTCGCGCAGCGCCTGGGCTTGGCCGTCCATCACGATGCGCCCGCTCTCCAGAATGTAGCCGTAGTCGGCGTAACGCAGCGCCATGTTGGTGTTCTGCTCGGCCAGCAGGAAGGTGACCTTCTCGCGCTGGTTCAGATCCTTGACGATCTCGAACACCTCTTCGACGATCTGCGGCGCCAGGCCCATGCTGGGCTCGTCGAGCAGCACCATCTTCGGGCTGGCCATCAGTGCACGGCCGATGGCGCACATCTGCTGCTCGCCGCCCGAGGTGTAAGCGGCCTGCGACAGGCGGCGCGTCTTCAGGCGCGGAAAGTAGTTGTAGACCTTCTCCAGCGTGGCCGCCACCGCGGCCTTGCCGTCCTTGCGTGTGTAGGCGCCGGTCATCAGGTTGTCCTCGATCGACAGGTGGGCAAAACAATGCCGGCCTTCCATCACCTGGATCACGCCGCGGTTCACCATGTCCGACGTGGACAGTTTTTCGATGCGTTCGCCGCGCAGTTCGATCGACCCCTTGGTGACCTCGCCGCGCTCGCCTGCCAGCAGGTTGCTGACGGCGCGCAGCGTGGTCGTCTTGCCCGCGCCGTTGCCGCCGAGCAGGGCGACGACGCCGCCTTCAGGCACCTGCAGCGAGACGCCCTTCAGCACCAGGATGACGTGGTTGTAGATGACCTCGATGCCGTTGACGCTGAGCATGATGTTCGACATGAAGTGCCTCTCTTGAACTCATCGAAACGCCGCAAGCGGCGTTTCGATGAGGGCTCCGAAGGAGCCCGCCCCCACTTGGCGGGGGTTGGGGGGTGCATCGAACCCACCGCCATCGACGGTGGGTGGGAGCCCGTTTTCAGGACTGGCAGTCTTCCGGAGCCCGACGGGTCAGCTTTTTCTCCGCCGCGTATTTCTCGGCCGATGCCTTCACCAGCGGCTTGATCAGCTGGTCGTCGGCCTGCAGCCAGTCCGAAGCCCAGGTGAACTTGGCGCCGTCCCAGGTGTGCACGCGCGCCCAGGCCGAGCCCATGTGGTCGAAGCAGCTCGTCGACACCGGCCGCATCACGCCCTTGAAGCCCAGTGCGTCGAGCTTGGCCTGCGTCAGGTTCAGGTTCTCGTAGCCCCAGCGCGCCTGATCACCGAGCATGATCTTGCCCTTGCCGAAACGCTCCTGCGCCGCGCGCACGCCTTCAACTGCCAGCATCGCGCCGACCACGCCGCGCATGTAGAGCACCTGGCCCACTTCGTCCTTCGGTCCGGTGCCCTGGCCCTTGGCGTGCACCTTGTCCAGGATCTCCTTGACCACCGCCGAGTCGGGTTCGGCGCCGTGCTGCATCATCACCGCGCTGTAGCCCTTGGCGGCCGCGCCGATGTCGCGCAGGTCGGGCTCGGCGCCGCTCCACCAGGTGCCGAACATCTTCTCGCGCGGGTAGCCGGTGGCCACCGCTTCCTTCACGGAGGTGGCGGTCATCACGCCCCAGGTCTGCATGATGACGAAGTCGGGTTTCTGCTGGCGCACCTGCAGCCAGATGGCCTTCTGCTCGACGCCTGGCGCCGGCACCGGCAGCAGTTGCAGCTCGAAGCCGTGCATCTTGCTGCGCTCCTGCACGATGGGCAGCAGCTCCTTGCCGAACGGGCTGTCGTGGTAGACGATAGCGATCTTCTTGCCCTTCATCTTGTCCCAGCCGCCTTCTTTCTTGGCGATGTGCTGCAGCACCGTGTCGCCGGCCACCCAGTAGTGGCCGATGAGCGGGAAGTTCCACTTGAAGACGCCGCCGTCGGCCGAGTCGCTGCGGCCGTAGCCCGAGGTGATCATCGGGATCTTGTCGGCCGGGATCTTTTCGGTCAGCGCGAAGGTGATGCCCGTGGACAGCGGCTGGAACACCGTGGCGCCGCCGTGCTTGCCCTTCAGGCGTTCATAACACTCCACGCCGCGGTCGGTGGCGTAGGCAGTTTCGCACTCCTCGACCAGCGTCTTCACGCCGTTGATGCCACCGCGCACGTTCACCAGCTTCATGTAGTCGGCATAGCCGTTGGCGAACGGCGTGGCGTTCGGCGCCACCGGGCCGGTGCGGCCGGTCAGGCTCGGAAAGAACTGCACTTTTTCCTGCGCCAGCGCGGCGCTCGTGGCGAGCAGGGCGCAGGTGCCGGAGGCGGCGATCACGGCCGCCATCGTCAGGGTCTTCAACTTCATCTTGTGTCTCCAGAGGTGGAATTTCAAACAGCACCCGTCGGCGCCGACCCAAAAAAGTCCGTGCCGCGAGGCACGGAGAGACCGCATGGCCCGTCGGCCACTGGAGTCGGGAACAGTCAATGCGGGAACGGCCACAGCCGCATCTTTTCCTTGGCCGTCGACCACAGGCGCGCCAGGCCGTGCGGCTCGACGATGAGGAAAAACACGATCAGGCCACCGAAGACCATCAGTTCCGTGTGCGCCACCGCGGCGGTGCTGATGGTGATGCCGACCAGATTGCCCAGCGCGGGCAGCGCCTGGTTCAGGAAGATCGGCAGCACGATGATGAACGCGGCGCCGAAGAAGCTGCCCATGATCGAGCCCAGCCCGCCGATGATGATCATGAACAGCAGCTGGAAGCTGCGGTCGATGGAAAACGCCGCCGGTTCCCACGAACCCAGGTGCACGAAGCCCCAGAGCGCGCCGGCCACGCCGACGATGAACGAGCTGACGGCAAACGCGGTCAGCTTGGCATACACCGGGCGGATGCCGATGACGGCCGCGGCCACGTCCATGTCGCGGATGGCCATCCACTCGCGTCCGATGTGGCTGCGCACCAGGTTCTTGGCCGCCACCGCGAAGACGATCAGGATGGCCAGGCAGAACAGGTACTTCTCCAGCGGCGTGTCGACCGCCCAGCCGAACACGTTCAGGCTCGACACCGAGACCGACCCCGAAGACGAGTTGTTGGTGAACCAGGAGATGCGCAGGAAAGCCCAGTCGACGAAGAACTGCGCCGCCAGCGTGGCCACCGCCAGGTACAGGCCCTTGATGCGCAGGCTGGGAATGCCGAACAGCACGCCCACCACGGTGGCGGAGGCGCCGCCGAGCAGCAGCGCGCCGAGCAGCGGCATGCCGGGGACGCGCACCATGAAGTTGTAGGCCGCATAGGCGCCCACCGCCATGAAGGCGCCGGTGCCCAGCGAGATCTGTCCGCAGTAGCCGACCAGGATGTTCAGGCCCAGGGCCGCCAGCGCGAGGATCAGGAAAGGAATGAGGACGGCGCGGAACAGGTATTCGTCGGCCAGCCAGGGCACGGCGAAGAAGGCGAAGGCCACCAGCAGCAGGATGCCCAGACGGTCCTGCGTGATCGGGAAGACCTGCTGGTCCGCCTTGTAGCTGGTCTTGAACTGTCCGTTCTCGCGGTAGATCATGCCCCCACGCTCCCGTTGGTCGCTGCGAGCCGAGGCGGCGCATGCAGCGGACCGGCGGCGCCGGATCCGGGCAGTGACCTTGATCTATTTTCGGTTCTCATGTTTCTGTGGCTTCAGTGGCTAAACGCGATCGATGATTTTTTCGCCGAACAGGCCTTGAGGGCGGACGAGCAGAACGAACAGCACCAGCACGTAGCCGAACCAGATCTCGATGCCGCCGCCGATCAGCGGGCCGAGGTAGACCTCGGAGAGCTTTTCGCCCACGCCCAGGATCAGCCCGCCGATGATGGCGCCGGGCACGCTGGTCAGGCCGCCCAGGATCACCACCGGCAGCGCCTTCAGCGCCAGCACCGACAGCGAGAACTGCACGCCGAGCTTGCTGCCCCAGATGACGCCTGCCACCAGCGCCACGAAGCCGGCCAGGCTCCAGACGATCACCCACACGCGTGACAGCGGGATGCCGATGCTCTGCGCAGCCTGGTGGTCGTCGGCCACGGCGCGCAGCGCACGCCCGGTGGCCGTCTTCTGGAAGAAGAGGCTCAGGCCGGCCACCAGCGCGGCGGCGATGACGGCCGCGTAAAGGTCTTCCTTGTTGATCAGGATGCCGCCCGGGAAGGTGCTCGCCAGCAGAAACATCGGGTCTTTCGGCAGGCCGACGTCGATCTTGTAAATCTCGCTGCCGAACAGCGTCTGCCCCAGGCCGTCGAGGAAATAGGTGATGCCCAGCGTGGCCATCAGCAGCGTGATGCCTTCCTGGTTCACCATCTTGCCCAGCACCAGGCGCTCGATCAGCCAGGCCACCGCCACCATCATCGCCAGCGCGCCGGCAAACGCCAGCACGTTGGCCAGCAGCTTGTTGTCGAAGCCCAGCAGGGCGGGGAACCATTCCGAGAAGCGCGCCATTGCCAGCGCCGCGAAGAGCACCATCGCGCCCTGCGCGAAGTTGAAGACTCCGCTGGCCTTGAAGATCAGCACGAAGCCGATCGCCACCAGCGAATACAGCACGCCCGACATCAGGCCGCCGAAAAGGGTTTCGAGAAAAGGTCCCATGATGTGTGGCGATGTGCTAGTGGCTCGTGCCGAGGTAGGCGCTGATGACGTCGGCATTGCCGCGCACCTCGCCGGGCGTTCCGTCGCCGATCTTCTTGCCGTAGTCGAGCACGACCACGCGGTCGCTGATGTCCATCACCACGCTCATGTCGTGCTCGATCAGCACGACGGTCGTGCCGTATTCGTCGTTGACGTCGAGGATGAAGCGGCTCATGTCCTGTTTTTCCTCGACGTTCATGCCGGCCATCGGTTCGTCGAGCAGCAGCACCTGCGGCTCCATCGCCAGCGCGCGACCGAGGTCCACGCGTTTCTGCAGGCCGTAGGGCAGGCGGCCCACCGGCGTCTTGCGAAAGGGCTGGATCTCCAGGAAGTCGATGATCTTCTCGACGAATTCGCGGTGTTCGCTCTCTTCGCGCTCGGCCGCACTCCAGCCGAAACCGCGGATCGCCTGTTGGAAGATGTTGGTCTTCATGCGCAGGTTGCGCCCGCTCATGATGTTGTCGATCACGCTCATGCCCTTGAACAGCGCCAGGTTCTGGAAGGTGCGTGCGATGCCCATTTCGGCCACCTGCCGGCTGCTCATGTGGCTGAAGGTCTGGCCGCGGAAAGTGATGCTGCCTTCCTGCGGTTCGTAGACGCCGTTGATGCAGTTCAGCATGCTGCTCTTGCCGGCGCCGTTCGGCCCGATGATGGCGCGCACCTCATGCTCGCGCACGTTGAAGCTGATGTCGGTGAGCGCCTTCACGCCGCCGAAGCGCAGGCTGATGTTCTTCACGTCGAGGATGACGTCGCCGATGTTTCTTGTCGACATGATCAGTGCCCGCCCGGCCGCCCGAAGGGCACTGAGCGCCCCCTCGGGGGGCAGCGAACGAAGTGAACTTGGGGGTACACAGTCAGGCTGCTTTCTTCATCGATGGGAGGGTCTTGCTGTCGACGATCTTCAGCGTGGCCGACACGCTGCCGCTGCGCCCGTCCTCGAACTTCACCGCCGTCTCGATGTACTGCTCGGCCCGGCCTTCGTACAGCGCATCGATCAGTGCCTTGTACTTGTCGGCGATGGCGCCGCGCCGCACCTTGCGCGTGCGCGTCAGTTCGCCATCGTCGGCGTCGAGTTCCTTGTGCAGCACGAGGAAGCGGCTGATCTGGCTGCCTGCCAGCATGGCGTCTGCCGCGAGGTCGGCGTTGACCTTCTCGACGCAGTCGCGGATCAGTTCCAGCACGGCGGGTTTGCCGGCCAGGTCCATGTAGCCCGCGTAAGCCAGATTCCGCTTTTCGGCCCAGTTGCCGACCGCATCGAAGTCGATGTTGACGAAGGCGCAGACCTTCTCGCGCTTGTCGCCGAAGGCCACCGCTTCCTTGATGAACGGGAAGAACTTGAGCTTGTTCTCGACGTACTTGGGCGTGAACATCGCGCCGTCGAAGGCGCCGCCCGCAGGGTCGTGCAGGCGGCCGACGTCCTTCGCGCGGTCGATGATCTTCAAGTGGCCGCCGGCGTCGATGAAACCCGCGTCGCCGGTGTGGTACCAGCCGTCGGCCGTCAGCACCTCGGCGGTGGCGGCCGGGTTCTTGTAGTACTCTTTCAGCAGGCCCGGGCTCTTGACCATGATCTCGCCGTTGTCGGCCACGCGCAATTCGACGCCGGCAATCGGCACGCCCACGGTGTCGGACCTGGCTTCGTGGTCGGGCTGCAGGCAAACAAAAACCGCTGTCTCTGTGGAGCCGTAAAGCTGCTTGAGGTTGATGCCGATCGAGCGGTAAAAGGTGAACAGGTCGGGGCCTATCGCCTCGCCCGCCGTGTAGGCCACACGCACCCGGCTCAGTCCCAGGGTGTTGCGCAACGGGCCATAGATGCAGAAGTTGCCCAGGCTGTACTTGAAGCGGTCCAGCAGGCCGATCGGCTTGCCGTCGGTCAGCGCCGGGCCCACGCGTCTCGCCACTTCCATGCTGTGTTTGAACAGCCAGCGCTTGATGGCGCCGGCGTCTTCCATGCGAATCATCACGCTGGTCAGCAGGCCTTCGAAGATGCGCGGCGGCGCGAAGTAGTAGGTCGGCCCGATCTCCTTCAGGTCGATCATCACCGTGGCGGCGGACTCAGGGCAATTGACCACATAGCCGCAGGCCAGCCACTGCGCATAGCTGAAGATGTTCTGGCCGATCCAGGCCAGCGGCATGTAGGCCAGCACCTCTTCATGCTCGGTCAGGTGGTCGAAGGCCTTGCCGGCGTTCGCGCGGTCGAGCAGGCTGTGATGTGTGTGCACGACGCCTTTCGGGTGGCCCGTGGTGCCCGACGTGAAGAACATCGCGGCCACGTCTTGCGCCGTCACGGCCGCGACCCGGGCATCGTAAAAACCCGGCTCCCTGGCGTCGAAAGCCTGGCCGGCGGCCGCCAGTGCATCGATCGAGTCGAGCCCGGGTTCGTCGTATTTGCGCAGGCCGCGCGGGTTGTCGTACCAGATGCGGCCGATCTGCGGGCAATGCTCGCGCAGCTCGATCATCTTGTCGGCCTGCTCCTGATCCTCGACGATGGCCCAGGCCACCTCGGCGTTGTTGATCGGGAACACGTACTCGGTGGCCGCGGCGTCCTGGTACAGCGGCACCGGCACCGCACCCAGCGACTGCGCGGCCAGCATCGCGGCGTACAGGCGCGGCCGGTTCTCGCCGACGATCACGATGTGGTCGTCGCGCTTCAGCCCGGCCTCGGCCAGCCCGCAGGCCAGCCGGCGCACGAGCGTGGCAAGCTCGCCCCAGCTCAGCGTCTGCCAGATGCCATAGACCTTTTCACGCAGCGCGGCGGCCTGTGGCCGCTCGGCGGCGTGGGCCAGCATCAGTCGGGGGAAGGTCGCCTGCACTGCGGGTGTCTCCTGGTGCGATGGGACGGCTGGGTCGGCGGAAAGGGCCATCATGCGGAGCCCTTGCTCAACGCTGATTCTGGGCAAAAGTTTGACGTCAGGTTGTCGTTCTGACGACAATCCTCGGGTCGATACCAAGAGGCCTTTCCCTAAGGTTCTTTCCATGCCCACGCAGACCTTCCCGTCAGCTTCAGGTGCCAGCGTGGTGCAGCCCTCGCGTTCCCGGGCGGCCAACCGGGACGACCTGAACAGCATTCCGTGGTTGTCCAGGCTCGACACCGAAGAGCGCGCGCGCGTGGTCGCCGACCTGCGCGTCGTCAGCGTCGAGCCGGGAGAATTGCTGTGCCGCGTGGGCCGGCCGGTCACCTACTGGTTCGGTGTCATCGAGGGGCTGCTGAAGATGAGCAACGACTCCGCGATGGGCATGCCGATGACCTTCACCGGCGTGCCCTCGGGCGGCTGGTTCGGTGAAGGCACGGTGCTGAAGGACGAGGCCTACCGCTACAACATCCAGGCTTTGCGCAAGAGCGTGGTGGCCGGCATCACCGCGCCCACCTTCCTCTGGCTGCTGGACCGCAGCATCGCCTTCAACCGTTTCGTGATGATGCAGTTGAACGAGCGCCTGGGCCAGTTCATCGCGGCGCGAGAGATCGACCGCCTGACCCACCCCGACGAACGCGTGGCGCGCAGTCTGGCCGCGCTTTTCCACCCGGTGCTCTACCCCGGCGTGGGCGAGTTGCTGCGCATCACCCAGCAGGAACTGGGCTACCTGGTGGGGTTGTCGCGCCAGCGTGTCAACGAAGCCTTGCGGGCATTGCAGGCGGCGCAGGTCATCCGCATCGAATACGGCGGCGTGCGCGTGCTCGACCTGCCGGGGCTGCGCGCCTACCGGTCAGCCTGATCAGCGGCGGCGCTGCGCTATCGTCCCCGCTGCCCTATCCGCCTTTTCCGCCCTGTCCGCCCTGTCTGCCCTATCGTTTCGCCAGGCCGATGAAGATTCCAACGCCCGACACCCGCACGCCGCTGCCCCTGCGCGACCCCACGCGCGATGCCAGCCTGAACCACTACTGGAGCTATCACAGCCTGCCGGCGCTGCTGGCATGCAAGCAGCCGCTGACCGACTCGGCCGATGAAGACCTGTTCATCGCCGTGCACCAGGTCTGCGAGATCAGCTTCCACCAGATGATCATCGACCTGCAGCGCACGCTGGCCGCGTGGCGGACGGCGATGGACGCGCCGGCCGACGGCATCTGCGACGATCTGACGGAGGCCGCGTACTTTCTCAAGCGCGTGGTGCGGCTCTGGCGCAGCGTCAACACGACCATGCCGGTGCTTGCGGACATGCGCGGGTTCGCCCAGTTCCGCACCAGCATCGGGCCGACCAGCGGCTTCCAGAGCCTGCAGTTTCGCCACATGGAGATCCTGTCCGGTGTGGCGTCCATCTACTGGCAGGGCGGCACGGCTGACGCGCAGGGCCAGCTCCATGTCGCCGAGACCGAGTTCGACCGCCTCTTCGGCGCCACCGTCGCGGCCTGGCGGCAGGCGCACCGCGAGCACAGCCTGGCCTTCCTCTGGCGCACCTGGTGCGACCGCGTGGCCGCCGCGCCGCCAGACCTGAAGGCTACCGCGCGCGCCGCGGCCGCCGGATTCCTGGCCTTGCTGAAGGACTACGACACGGCGCAGTCGGCCTTCCACCACAGCCATCTGCAACTGGCCGTGGTGCAACTGCAGCGCGTGGGGGTGGAACTGGGCACCGGCGGCACCTCGTTCAAGGACTATCTGGCGAAGTACGGCCGCGACGTGGCGCCGCTGTTCGAGGGGCTGGCCTGAACGCCGTGCCTTCGTCGGCGGCGCTCTACGTGCCGTTCTTCGGCCTGGCGCGCGAGCCGTTTTCGATCGCGCCCGACCCGCACTTCCTCTTCATGAGCGAGATGCACCGCGAAGCGCTGGCGCACTTGCTGTGGGGCGTGTCGGGTGGCGGTGGCTTCGTGCTGCTGACAGGCGAGATCGGCGCTGGCAAGACCACCGTCTGCCGCTGCTTCCTGGAGCAGGTGCCGGCCGACTGCAACGTGGCCTACATCGTCAACCCCAAGCTCAGTGTGATCGAGCTGCTGAAGACGGTGTGCGACGAGTTCGGCGTGGGCTTGCCGGAGCGCGGGTCGTCGGCGCTGGCGCCCACCGTCAAGGACTACCTCGACCCGCTGAACCGCTACGTGCTCGACGCCTTTGCCGCCGGCCGCCACAACGTGCTGGTGATCGACGAAGCGCAGAGCCTGTCGGCTGAAGTGCTGGAGCAGCTGCGCCTGTTGACCAACCTGGAAACCGCCGAGAGGAAGCTGCTGCAGATCGTGCTGATAGGCCAGCCCGAGCTGCGAAACATGCTGGCGCAGCCGGGGCTGGAGCAGCTCGCGCAGCGCGTCATCGCGCGTTACCACCTGCCGGCGCTGTCGATGGCCGAAACCGCGCTCTACGTGCAGCACCGTCTGGCGGTGGCCGGGCTGCGGGGCGAGGGGCCGTTCGACGGCGCCGCGCTGCGCCGCATTCACAAGCTCACTGGTGGCGTGCCGCGGCGCATCAACCTGCTGTGCGGCCGCGCCATGCTCGGCGCCTACGCCCATGGGCGCGCGCGCATCGGCCGCCGGGTGGTTGAGCAGGCGGCGCGCGAGGTGTTCGACAGCGGCCTGCCCGCGGCGGCCGGGCGCGGCCGCTGGCTGGCGGCGGGCTTGCTCGCCGGGGCGGGCGCTGTGGCGCTGGCAGGCTGGTGGGTCCTGTCCGGGCAGGCGGGTGGGCGCGGCGGGGTGGCGCCTGCCGTCGCCGCATCGGCGCCGTCGCCGGCGAGCGCTGCCGTGACGGCGTCGGCTGCGGCGACGCAGGCATCGGCAGCCTCGACTTCTGTAGTGTCGGCTGCGGCGGCATCTGCCGCTATCGCGCCAGCCGCCGCCGCCAGCGCAGCGGCTGCGGTCTTGCCCGCCAGCGCCGCCGTCGCCATCGCCGACGAGCCGCTCGCCTGGCGCGAACTGGCTGCCGTCTGGGACCTTTCGCTGGCAGCCGGCGACCCCTGCGTGGCCGCTGCGCGCCAGCAGGTGCAATGTTTCCGTGGCAGTGGCGGGCTGGCGCTGATCCGTCAGCTCGACCGGCCCGGCATCGTGACGCTGCGTGACGGCGATGGCCCGCGCGCCTACGCGCTGCTGGTGGGGCTGGGTGCCGACAGCGTCAACCTCCGGCTGGCCGGCGGGCGTCTTCAGACCGTGCCGCTGGCCGAACTGGCGCGGCTGTGGCGGGGAGACTTCGCCACCTTCTGGCGCACGCCGCCGGGTTTCGAGGCGGGCCGCGTCGGGCCGCCTTCGGCGGCGCTGGCCGACTGGCTGGCGCCGCGCCTGCCTCCTGCGCCGCCCGCGCCGACGGGCGGTTCAGCATTGCCGCGCGACGAAGTCCTGCGCGCCCAGGTGCAGGCCTTCCAGCTCGCGCAGGGCATCAAGCCCGACGGCCTGGCCGGCCCGCTGACGGTGATGCTGGTCAACCGCGCCAGCGGCGTGGCCGAACCCCGGCTGTTGCCCGAACGCTGACCCGCGACCACCATGTCCTACATCCTCGATGCCTTGCGCAAGGCCGACGCCGAACGGGCGCGCGGCAGCGTGCCCAGGCTGCACACGCAGCCGGTGGCGAGCGCCGAAACCGCGGACGCCACGCCGCGCGGACGGCAGTGGCGCTGGGTCGGGCTCGGGTTGCTGGCCGCCCTGCTGGCGGCGCTGGGCTGGTGGGCCGGACGCGAGTCAGCACCGGCTCCGGTACCCGCCCTGGTCGCCATGCCAAGGGCCGAGGCGCCTGCCCTGCCACCGCCGGTGGCCGTCGTTCCGTCATCTCCGGCCAGCCTGCCGGCGGCGCCGTTGCCGCTGCAGTCACCTGTTCCGCCGACGACGACCGAACCCGCGCCGGCGCGCGCCTCGATCACCCTGCCGGCAGCTGCGCCGATGCCGACGCCAGCGAAGCCCGCCAGCGCCGCAGTGGCAACGGCGCAGCCACCGGCCGCCAGCCGTGTGCCGCTGCTGTCCGAACTGCCGGCCGATCTGCGTCGCCAGCTGCCGGCACTCGCGATCGGCGGCTCGGTCCATTCCGACCGGCCGGCCAGCCGCTTCGTCATGATCAACGGCCAGTTGCTGCGTGAAGGCGACACGGTGGCGCCGGGGCTGGTGCTGGAAAGCCTGCGGCCGAAGTCGGCCGTGTTCGCGTTTCGCGGCCAGCGTTTCGAGCTGCCTTACTGAGACTTCGGCCCGGCCCCGGCGGCCACCACCGACACCCCGCCGCCGGCCTGTGTCAGGCCCAGCGTTTCGCCCGTCCGCCAGGTGCGGCCGACGTCGGGCGAGACGACGAAGATCTCACCCGGTTCGGTACTCAAGGTGAGTTCCTGGTGGCTGCCGAGGCAGGCAGTCTTCAGCAGACCGGCTGCCAGCGCCCCGGGCCTGGCCTCACCCACCGCCCAGGCTTCGGGCCGCACGGCCACCTTCACCGGACCGGGGGCCACGGCGCGGCGCGGGCGCAGGCTCAGCGGGCCGAGCCGCACGCTGCCGTCGCTGTGGGCCGTGGCGCTGAAGAGCAGGGCCTCGCCCATGAAGCCGGCAACGAACTCGCTGCCCGGTTGTTCATACAACTGCCGCGGCGTGCCGGCCTGCGCGATGAGGCCTGCGTCCATCACGATGATCTGGTCGCTGACGGCCAGCGCCTCGCTCTGGTCGTGCGTCACGTAGGCCACGGTGAGCTTCAGGCGCTGCTGCAGCGTGCGGATCTCCTCGCGCATGCTGCGCCGCAGGCGGGCGTCGAGGTTGGAGAGCGGCTCGTCGAACAGCATGACCGAGGGCTCCAGCACCAGCGAGCGCGCCACCGCCACGCGCTGTTGCTGGCCGCCCGAGAGTTCACTCGGCAGCCGCTCGTCGAAGCCGGCCAGGCCGACGCTTTCCATCGTGGCGCGCGCACGCTGCAGCGTGCTGGCCTTGCCGACGCCGGTGACCGTCAAGCCGTAGCCGACGTTTTCGATCACGCTCATGTGCGGGAACAGCGCGTAGCTCTGGAACATCATGCTGACGTTGCGCTCGGCCGGGCCGAGCAGCGTGACATCGGCGCCGTCGATCAGAACCTGCCCGCTGCTCGGCGCGTCGAGCCCGGCAATCATGCGCAGCGTGGTCGTCTTGCCGCAGCCCGAAGGGCCGAGGATGGTCGTCAGCGTGCCCTTCGGCACCGTGAGGTCGATGCCCCTGACGACGAGCGGCGAGCGCACGTCGCCATAACGCTTGGTGACCTTGCGGAACTCGATGCTCATGATGCCTGTCTCCGTCCCAGCTTGCGCTCGCCGACGAGGAACTGGATCAGCGCGGTGGCCGCCGACATCAGCACGATCAGCACCGTGCAGTACGCCAGCGCCACGCCGTAGTCGCCATTGCCGACGCGGCCGATGATGTAGGTGGTGGCGAGCTCGTTCTCCGCCGTCACGAGGAAAATTACCGCCGACACCGTGGTCATGCTGCGCACGAAGCTGTAGACCAGTGCGGCCGCCAGCGCG
>Ga0209181_10001445_pt1 | contig 41616 bp, 47 predicted proteins | sample MAT05_FD_187208 | JGI IMG/M metagenome (GOLD analysis project Ga0209181, IMG submission 187208) | Freshwater microbial communities from Lake Fryxell liftoff mats and glacier meltwater in Antarctica - MAT-05 (SPAdes) (version 2) | ecosystem: Environmental > Aquatic > Freshwater > Ice > Liftoff... | reverse complement strand
TCGGCCTGATCCGGATTGCGAAGCGGGAGCCGAAATTCGAGTTCCGCGGGCGCGCTGGGGAGTCGAGCAATCCGCTGTTTCGCGGCTTCGGCAATCAGTCGAAGGAAGAGATCGAGCGCTACGACAAACCGGTCTTTGTGCGGCTGGGAACGGAGGATGCGTTCGAGTTGCGCGATGGTTTTCCGAAGACGGCGGACGAGCTTTTTAAATATCGCGCGGTGATCGTGGACGATCTCGAAGCGGAATTTTTCACCGCGGATCAGATGAGTCTGCTCCAGCGGTTCGTGAGCGAACGCGGCGGCGGCTTCCTCATGCTCGGCGGGATGGAATCGTTTGCGCAGGGCGCCTTCGCGCGGACGGCGGTGGGCGACATGCTGCCGGTGTATTTGGATAAGGTGGCGGCGCCGGCGGCGAGCGGAACGCTGCGGCTGAACTTCACGCGTGAAGGCTGGCTGCAACCGTGGGCGCGGCTGCGCAACAACGAAGCCGACGAACGCGCGCGGCTCGCGGCGCTGCCCGAGTTCGACCTGCTCAATCACGTTCGCGAAGCGAAGCCGACAGCGACGGTGGTGGCGACGGCGACGGATGGCCGCGCGACTTACCCGGCGCTGGTCACGCAGCGTTTTGGCCGCGGGCGCACGGCAGCTCTGCTGATCGGCGATCTGTGGCAATCCGGGCTCGGCGACGAAGCGCGGCAGAAGGATCTCGGCAAGGCGTGGCGGCAGCTCGTGCGCTGGCTGGTGGCCGACGTGCCGGCGCCGATCGAGCTGCGCGCGGAGCCGCAGCCGGGCGGCGAATCGGTGAAGCTGGTGGCGCGGGTGCGGGATGGGAAGTTTCAGCCGGTGGAAAATGCGGGTGTGGCGTTGAAGGTGCAGGCGGTCGGGGGCGGCGCGCCGATTGCGCTGCAAGCGGAGGCCTCGGCGGAAGAGCCGGGGTTGTACGAAGCGAGCTACATTCCGCGCGAAAGCGGCGGCTATCGGGTGGACGCGACGGTCGCGAACGATGCGGGTGCGGCGCTCGGCACGGCCGCGGCGGGTTGGACGACGGATCTCGCGTCGGCGGAGTTTCGTTCGCTCGCGCCGAACCGCGCGCTGATGGAATCCGTGGCGAAACAAACCGGCGGCGAGGTGTTGACGCCGGAGCGGCTCGAATCCTTCGCGCGCGACCTGCCGGCGAAGCGCGCGCCGGTGACGGAAAACTGGACCGAGCCGCTGTGGCATACGCCGGCGATGCTGCTGCTCGCGCTCGGGTGTTTCGTGGGCGAATGGGGCCTGCGCCGCTGGAAGGGGCTCGCGTGATGACGCTGCGTGGATTTTTTCCGGTGGGAGTGGCGTTGGTTTTTGCATTCGTCGCGCCTGCGCGGGCGGAAGATCGCGCGGCGGTGATTGTCGCGATCGGGGCGCAGGGCGACGCGGCGTACGCGGGGGTTTTCGAGCGTTGGGCCGGGCTTTGGGAATCCGCAGCAACAACGGCGGGACTGCCGGTGGTGAAGCTCGGGGCAGACGAATCGAAGGACGCGCTCGGCGGGTTGCGCGAGGCGATCCAGGCAAATGCCGGCGACGGCACCGAACCGCTGTGGCTCGTGCTGCTCGGGCACGGAACGGACGACGGCAAGGAACCGAAGTTCAACCTGCGCGGCGCGGATGTGAGCGTGACGGAACTGGCGGGCTGGCTGCAGCCGGTGAAGCGGCCGGTCGTGGTGGTCTGCGCGTTTTCCGCGAGCGGCGCATTCCTCAAGCCGCTCTCCGGCGCGGGGCGCGTGATCGTGTGTGCGACGCGCACGGGGCGGGAAAACAACTTCGCGCGATTCGGCGGCTACCTTGCGGAAAGCATCGCCGATCCCGGGGCTGATCTCGACAAGGACGGCGCGACTTCGCTGCTCGAGGCGTGGCTCGCGGCGTCGCGGAGCACGGCGGATTTTTACAAAAACGAAGGCCGGCTTGCGACGGAGCACTCGCTGGTGGACGACAACGGCGACGGCAGCGGCACGCCGGCCGATTGGTTTCAAGGAACTCGCGCCGTGAAGCGCGCGAAGAACAATCAACCGGCCGACGGGCGGCGCGCGCAGCAGCTTCACCTCGTGCCGAGCGAGGCCGATCAGTCGCTCTCGGCCGAAGCAAAAATGCGGCGGGAGGCGCTGGAAGCGGAGCTCGCGGAGTTGCGTGAGGCGAAAGGGTCGCTGGGCGAGGACGAATATTTTGCGAAGCTGGAGGCGATCCTGGTGCAGATCGCGCGCATCTACCGGGGCGCGGACTAGCCGCTCCTCCCGCTCACTCGGCGAACTCGATGACGCCGAAGCGCTCGGGCACATGGAACGTGCCGAGCCGGGTCGGCGACCACGCGCTGAGTTCGCGCGGCTGGCCGGTCGGGCGATCGATGCGGAGGAAATTGGCGCGCCAGACCGAGCCGGCGCGCGGCGGCTCCGGCGTGAGGCTGGCGAAGGGGATCGCGAACTCGACGGTCCACGTCGTGGCCGTGCGCGTGATGGCGGTGCGGAGGCCGGCGCATTGCCAGGCGAGATCCTTGGCGTAGCCGCTGCGGTTGCGCCGAAGGACGAGGTCGAGCACGGCGTTGAGCGGGTTCACCTCGATCTCGAAATACGTGGCGAGATCGCCGAAAGGATCGACGAACAACTCGACAACTTCTTCCTCGTAGAGCGGCGCATCGCGCTGGGTATGCGTCGCCCAGGCGTGGGTATCGGCGCAGTGGAAAAGGACGCGCCACTCGTCGGGCGTCCAGCCGCAGCGGACGGTCGTGGCTTGCTGCGGCTCGGAGCCAGTAACGGTGTCGCGCAGGGCGAGTGGTGGCAATTCCGGCCACGGCGCGACATCCACCCGCGCGGCCACTTCGCCGAAACTCCGCCGCAGGCACCGCGCGTGAAATGCTGCTTCCAAAGCCGGTGTCTCCCGGCTCAGAGGGGGCTCGGCATTTGATAAATCTGCGCGATCACACCGCCGGCGGCGAGGAGCGCGAGGACGGCCACCACGATGAGCGCGATGCCGAGTTTATCGGCGCTGCTTTTTTTCGTCGCGAAAGGTGAAGCATTGGAAAAATCGGCCGGGCGGGCGCTGGCCGCGGCGGGTACGACGGCCAGGGTTTCCTCGACCGGGAGCGGGCGCGATGCGGCGGGCGTCTCGGAGTTGTAGAGCACGCCCACTTTTCCAAAGATGATCACGTCGCCGTCGCTGAGCCGCACGTCTTCGCCCTCGGGCAGTTCGCGGTCGTTGTAGCGGGTGCCGTTGGTGGAGCCGATGTCGCGGAGCACGTAGTCGCCTTCGTCGCGGGTGAGCTGGGCGTGGCGGCTGGAGACGGAGGCGTCGGAAATTTCGATGGTGTTTTCTTCGACGCGACCGAGGGAAATCTGGTCTTCGACGAGGTCATGCACGACCTGGGTGCCGTCGGGGAGGGAAACAGTGAACTTGGGCATGGCGCGGAAGCTAGCAGCGCCCGGCGCGCTGCCGCAAGGGGACAGTGGGGCGGGAACGCGGGAGTCGGGAGTCGGGAGTCAGGAGTCAGGAGTCGGGTGATCGGGGATCGCCTTGTCCTCGCGGAGGCGCGCCCGCAAACTTCGCCGCATGACCTTGCCCCGATTCACATCCGCTGGAAGGTGAAAAAAGATGGGGCCGCGCCGATCGATCTGTATCAACTTTCCACGGACATCGGCGAGACGCGCAACGCCGCGGTGGAGCATCCGGAGGTGGTAGCAAAGATGCGCGCCATCAATGATCGCGGAGCGCACGCCGAGCGCCGTCGAGGGCTGGAACGTTCCGCCGCCCGCCGCGCCCTGATCCGCGGTTCGTGACCGAACTTCGCCGACGTTCGCATTCACGCTTGCCCTCCCTCCCGCGCGTCCACCCAATGCACGCTTTCCCATGAGCAGCACCCGGCGCGCAATCCTCCTCGCGGGTCTTTTCGCGGCCCGGATCGCCGGCGGCGGAGAGATTCACGACGCCGCGGCGCGTGGCGACATCGCCACGCTCACCCGCCTCGCCTCCGCCGGACCGGCGGCGCGCGCGAGCACGGACAAGGACGGCCTCACCGCGCTCCATCTCGCCGTCATCCGTCGCCAGCCGGAAGCCGTCGCCACGCTGCTCAAGCTCGGCGCGCCCGTGGAAGCGAGGGATCGCGAGGGCCTCACGCCGCTGCATCATCTCGCGCATTCGGTGGAGGAGAGTGTGCTGGAAAATTTCCGACGCTCCGGCGGCGGGCGCTTCGGCGATGCGCTCGCCGAGCTGACGAAATCCGGCCAGTCCGTCACCCCCGGCGCGCTGCTCAGCCTGCTGCGCGCGGACCTCGCCGGAGACGACGATCCGCTCCGCCTGCTGCGCAATTTCACCGCGGCCAGCACCCCCGCGCAGATGGACGACGAGCTGCGTTGCGCCCGCGCCCTGCTCGCCGCGAATGCCAACGTCTACGCGCTCGATCGCGAGCGCTCCACGCCGCTGCATCACGTCGCGATGAGCCCGCGGCCGGATCTCGCACGCGCTTTGATCGAGGCGGGCGCCAAGGTGAACGCGCAAAACAGCACCGGGCTCACTCCGCTGCACAATGCCGCGCTCTTCGCCAGCCCCGAGACGGTGGAATACCTGCTCCAGCAAGGCGCGGAACCGGAAGGCCGCTCCATCCTCATCGGGGTGCCGCCGCTCCTCATGGCGGTCACCCGCGGACATGCGCGCGTCGTTTCCAAGCTCCTCGATTTCAAGGCCGACGTGAACGCGCTCGGCCCCGACGGCGGGACCGCGCTGGCGCGGGCTTCCGTGCTCGGCGCCACCGAGGTCGCGCAGGTGCTGCTCGACCGCGGCGCGCGCGTGAAAGTGCGCTTCGCCCGCGTGAACCACACCCCGCTCCACGTCGCCGCCGCGCGCGGATTTCTCCCGCTGGTCAAGCTGCTGCTCGACGCCGGCGCGGAGCCGGATGCGCGCGACAGCAACGGCTTCACTCCCCTGCTCGACGCCGCCGAACAGGGGCGCACGCTCGTCGTTCGCGCGCTGCTCCTCGCCGGGGCGAAGGTGAACAACACCAACACCACCGGCCGCACTGCGCTCTGGCTCGCCGCTTCCCGCGGCCACGAGGAGACGGTGACCTACCTGATCAAACGCGACGCCGACCCTGCGCTCGCCGGCGCGGACGGCCAGGCGCCGCTGCACATCGCCGGTTACAATGCGCAGCCCGCAAGCCTGCGCGCCCTGCTTGCGGGCAAGCCGTCGCTGAACCATCTCAACCGCATCGGCACCCCGCTCCACGCGGTGGCCGCCGGTCCCATGCTCCGCGCCATCGCCAATTCCCAGGCCCGCGGCAAAACGCCGCCCAAAGCGCCCACGCCCCCAGCCGATAGCGCCGCCTGCGCCAAGCTGCTCCTCGACGCCGGCGCCCCGCTCGACGCGCTGGAGTCCAACGGCATGACCCCCGTGCAAACCGCTGCCGCCTTCGGCAACAAAGCCGTCCTCGAAGTCTTCGCCACGGCCGCACCCGCCAGCCTCACCGCGCGCGATACCCAGGGCCTCACCGCGCTGCATCACGCCGCGCGCGGCCCGCTCATCCCCGGTTACACTCCAGAGGCGCAGCCCGCGCTGCCTGCCGAGACCCTCGCCGGCTGTGGAGAAGTGGTGACGCTGCTGCTCGAACGCGGCGCAAAAACGAGCGTGAAAGATCAACTGGGACTCGCCCCGCTCCACCACGCGGCGGGCACCGGCAATGTCCCGGCCGTCAAGGCGCTGCTCGCCGCCAAGGCCGACCTCCGCGCCACCGACAACGCCGGGTCCACGGCGTTGCATTGGGCCGCGGCGCGCGGGCGAGGGGAAATCGCCACGCTGCTTCTGAAGGCTCACGCCGGCCGCGATGTCACGGACGGCGAAGGCCAAACCCCGCTGCACATGGCGGTCGCGGCCGGCCATCTCGAAGTCGCCCGCGTTCTGCTCGACAGCGGCGCCGAACCGAATCTCGTCAACCGCCGCGGCCAGAATGCCCTCGCTTACGCCGATGCCTACAATCGCCCCGAGATCGCCAAAGTCCTCCGCCAGTATGGCGCGAAGACCCAGTTCGTGCCGCATTCGCCCGACTAAACGGGGGCGGCCGGTGCTGCGGGTGGGGCGCGGTGACGGATTTCCGTGCGGCGGCTGATAAGGATGGAAACGGCGACGAGGCTGGCGGCGAGGAGGGCGCGGAGGCTGAAGGTTTCCCCAAGAAACGCCGCGGCGAAGGCGAGGGTGAAAAAAGGTTGAAGGAGCTGGATCTGGCCGACGCGGGCGACCCCGCCGATGGCGAGGCCGTGATACCAGGGGAAAAAACCGAGGAAGGCGCTGATCACACCGACGTAGGCAAAGCCGATCCACGACGCGGGCGTGGCGACGAGACCGTGCTGCCAGGTGAGCCAGCCGACGGCGGGGACGATCAGCGGCAAGCCGAGGACGAGCGCCCAACAGATGACCTGCCAGCCGCCGAGTTCGCGGCCGAGGCGTCCGCCTTCCGCATACCCGAACGCGGACGAAATCACCGCCGCGAGCAGCGCCCAATCCGCGACGGTGAAGCGGCCGCCGCCCTGCGCGAGCGCGAAGCCGACGACGGCGCAACTGCCGGTGGCGCTGGCGCACCAAAAGGCGAACGACGGGCGTTCGTGCGCGCGGAGGAAACCGGCGACGGCGGTGGCGAGCGGGAGCAGGCCGAGGATGACGGCGCCGTGCGACGCGTCGGCGCGCTGCATGGCCAGGGCGCTGAAAATAGGGAAGCCGAAGACGAGCGTGGCGACGACGATCCAGAGGCGGCGGAGTTGCGAGGCATTTGGCCGCGGCTGGCGGGTGAAAAAAAGCAGCGGCCCGGCGAGGCAGGCGGCGACGAACTCGCGTCCGAGGCCGACGAAAAAGGGGTCGAATGACGCCACGGCGACGCGCGTGGCGGGCAGCGTGAGGCTGAAGGCGAGGACACCGAGCAGGCCGAAGGCATAGCCGCGCCACTGCCCGGCGGGGCTGCGCCATTGGGCGGCGGGAGCGGGAGCGGAATCGGACATCGGCGGCGGCAAGGTGATGCCCCGGCGGCAGGTGCAGCGCAATGCTGACGCGCGTCATAGGAAATTGCGGCGGTTTGCGCCATACTCCCGCATTCCGATGACGCTCCTCGACCAATGACGAAACAAAGTTCCGCGCTCCTGCGCCTGCTCAGCGACGACGACGACGAGACGTTTGCGCTGCTAAAGCGCGAGCTTGCGGGCGCCGGTCTGGCTCGGTTGCAGGAGCTGCGCGGGCTGCTCCCGCAGGCTTCCGGCGTGGCGGCGCGGCGGCTGCGCGAGACGATCGGGGAGATCGAGTCGCGGGAAGCGGATGCGCTTTTCACCCAGGCGTGTGCGGAGTTCGGTGAGCATGGGGATTTGGAAAACGCGGCGTGGCGGCTCGCGGCGGCGTTCATTCCGGGGGACGATTTTACGCGGCAACGCGGCTTGCTCGATGCGTGGGCGGCGGAAGTATCGCGGCGGCTGGTCAAGGCGGAGAGCGACGAGGAACGCGTGGAGACGCTGGTGGAATACCTCGGCGACGAAGTGGGCCTGCGCGGCAATGAGGAGGACTATTACAACCTGAACAATTCGCTGCTCTCCGAGGTGATCGAAACGCGCACGGGCATCCCGATCACGCTCTCGCTGGTCTACCTGCTGGTGGCGCAGCGCGTCGGGATGGAAGCGTCGGGCGTAGGCTTTCCCGGGCATTTTTTCGTGCGCTTTGGGCCGCATTTTTTCGATCCCTTCCATGGCGGGCGGCGGCTCAGCATGGAGGCCTGCCGGGTGCTGGCGGAGCGGCAGGGCTTCGCGCTGCGGCCGGAACATTTCGCCGCGGCCACGCCGCGCGAGGTCCTCACCCGCATCCTGGGAAATCTCGTCGCGCTCGCCCGCGAATCGGACCCACCGCTCGCGGCGAAGATCGCCGGCTGGACCGATGCGCTCCACGGCGGCGCGGCGTCCTCCTGACCGGAGCCGTTCATTGTGCGGCACGGGGCGTTCTTTCCTTGAACCCGCTCCCGCAACATCGGAGCTTACCCGGCCCGATGAACGTCGACCCCACCGTCCCTCCGGAGCCCCCAGCCACCGGCAGCGCCCCGCAGCGGGAACTGGCCGAGCACTCCAAGCTGGCGCTGGACGCAGCCGGCGTGGGCACCTGGAGCTGGGAACTCGGGGCGGATCACATCACCTGGGATCGGCTCACCCATTCGCTCTATGGGTTGGAGCCGGGGCAATTCTCCGGGCACCGGCGCGAGATGGAGCAATTTATCCACCCCGAGGATCGCGAGCGGGTGAAGGCGGAAGTGGCCAAGGCCCTCGCGGTGGAAGAAGAATACGACACTGAGTACCGCATCGTCTGGCCGAGTGACGGCACCACGCACAGTCTCCGCGCCCGCGGCAAAGTTTTTCGCGATGCCAGCGGGCGGCCGCTCCGGCTGGCGGGCGCCTTTTGGGACGTCACCGAGCGCAAGGTGATCGAGGAGCAGCTCTCGCGGGAGCGCTTCCTCCTGCGCACCCTGGCCGAGCACATCCCGGACAAGATTTACTTCAAAGACGTGGAGAGCCGCTTCATCTGGGCCAGCCACGAGACGGTCATCCGCTTCGGCGTCAGCGAACTCAGCGCCGTGCTCGGCAAGACCGACGCCGATTTTTTCAGCGAAGAGCACGCCCGCCGCGCCTACGAGGACGAGCAGGAGATCATCCGCACCGGCCAGCCGATGGTGAATCTCGAAGAACGCGAAACCTGGGCGGACGGCCGCGAGACCTGGGTCTCCACCACCAAGATGCCGCTGCGCGACGCCGCGGATCGGATCATCGGCACCTTCGGCCTTTCGCGTGAGATCACCGAACGCAAGCGCGCCGAGGAACAGCTCGCCCGCTACGCCGAGGAACTCCGCCGCCGCAACGAAGAGCTGGAGCAGGATCTCGGCATGGCGCGCGAACTGCAAAACGCCCTGATGCCGCGCCGCTATCCGTGCTTCCCGCACGACGCCACCACGGCCGACAGCGCCCTGCATTTCTCCCATTTCTTTAATCCCTCCTCCGCCGTGAGCGGCGATTTTTTCGACATCATCGGACTTTCCGATACCCGCGCCGGCATCTTCATCTGCGACGTAATGGGCCACGGCGTGCGCGCCGCGCTAGTCGCAGCGATCGTGCGGGCGCTGGTTGGCGAATTGAAGGGCATCGGCGACCAACCCGGCGAATTTCTCCGCCAGCTCAACGCGAAGCTCTCCGGGATCCTGAGGCAGACGGAAATTCCGATGTTCGCCTCCGCCTTCTACGTCGTGACCGATCTGGAGAAAGGCGAACTGCATTACGCCAATGCCGGCCATCCCGACCCGCTCTGCATCCGCCACCAGCACAACACCGCACACGCCGAACCGCTGAATCACTGCAAACGCGGCCCGGTCCTTGGGATGTTTGCCGACGCGCAATACGGCACCTCGCGCCTGCCCATCGCGCCGCACGACATGGTGCTGCTTTTCACCGATGGCCTTTTCGAGGTCGAAGGTGCTGGGGGCGCGCTCTACGATCAGGAATCCCTCATGCAAGCCGTAAACCGCCGCGCCAATCTCCACGCCGATGTGATCTGCGGCGAAGTGCTCGCGGAGATTCGCGAGTTTTCCGTGAAGCACGACTTCGACGACGACGTCTGCCTCGTCGCGCTGGAAGTGGAACGCGTGGGCCGGTAACGCCGCCGGGGACGTGTTCCGGCCATTTTGCGTTCACGCGACGCCGGGATCCACAGGCTTCAACGGATCCTTTTGCGCCAAAAGTTCGGTCACCTTGGTGAAGCAGTCGGGGCAGACGACGTGCTCCGCGCGCGGCTGCTCGGGCTCGTCGCTGAGATGCAAACGGTCGCTCGCTTCTTCCACTTCGAGCCACTCCTCAGTCCCGGCATGCACGCGATTGCACCAACCACACGTCAGCACCCGCTCGCCGTTCCTCGGGGTGGACTTGGCCACAAGTGGCTGCCGGGGGCGATCCTTCGCACCAAGTAGGCGGGTCTTGAACTCGACATTTCCTTCCGCACGAAGCGACACGATCATTTCGATGAGTCGGCGGCGACCCGGAGCGTCGCAGCGCAAGGTCAGCTCGGTAGCGCATCCGGAGCGGACTCGATCCAGCACGTGTCGGTAAAGTTCCCGGGTTGGCTCGTCTTCGATGAAATCCCACAACCATCGGCCCACGACGTTTTCGGGCGTTAACTCAGGCCCATCGTTCTGAACCGCGAAACGGGTCCACTCCGGGCTCACGGAGACGATCTGATCGTTCCCGTCGATGATGTAGGAGATCTCGGTGAAATCGGTCATGCTGGCGCGATACAGCGATCCCAAAAGCATGACTTGCCGTGCGATGAAGGAGGGGCTGTCCCCGTTTTCATCTGTCGTTTGCCGCGATCTTCATGGATGTCGCGGGAGTGTTTGAAGTTCTTGTCGAGGGGGGCGTCTTCACTGCAGTTTCGTTGCGGTCGGAGCCGAGTTTCTTGGAGAGCTTTGGAACGCTGGCTTTCATGCCCGAACGGTACCGCCTCGCGTGCAACTGTCACGGCCATACCATATCTCCACCAACTGCGCGTCCGACGGCGAATTCTTCGAGGCGCGCTGAGGAAGCGGGTGGCCTATTCCGGTTTGGATGGCCGTTGTGGATTGGCTGGTCCCTCCGCTCGTTCCGGCGATGGATTTTTCACGAAGAAATCCCTGACGCATCAGGCGCAGGTCCGCTCCGCGTCGGGGAAATCCGTGGATGGGTGAAGCACTGGTTTCTGACCGAAAGAGAAGGCGGGAGATTCGCTTGCGGGTCCTTCTTCGGCGGCGCAAGGTGCTGGCCGTTTAAACCGACCGGATCGCTTCATCTGATACCACCGTGGAATACTTCCTCATCGCCTTGCAGGTCATTGTAGGCCTCGGAATTCTGAATGTCTGGATGCTGCGGCCGGGGAAGGTGACGCCGTATCGCGGCGGCGAGGCGAAGAACCTGCGCGAGGAATTCGCCGCGTACGGGCTGCCCTTCTGGTTCATGTGCGTGATCGGCGTGCTCAAGGTCGGACTGGCGATCGCCCTGCTGGCCGCCATTTGGATTCACAGTGTCGCACAACCGGCCGCGATCGGCCTCGGGTTGCTCATGCTGGGGGCGTTCGTCATGCACCTCAAAGTGAAAGACCCGATCCAGAAAGCCATGCCATCCATCGCCGTGCTTGCGATGTGTACGGCGATTGCCTTGCTGTGAGGCACCGGCTGGTTAGAACGCCGCCAGGCAAAGGTAGGCGTTTAGCGCCAGATAGAAAAGCGCCGGAATCGTCTGCGGCACGGCATCTTTGATTTTTATCCGGACGCCAACGGCGACCAGCATCATGACGGCAAGCCCAGCGGACGCCGCGCGTCCCATCCACGGCTGGCTCAGGCCAGCGAGGAGCCCAATTGCCGCGCACAATTGCAGCCCACCCACCAGTGTGCGCTGCGATCCGAACTCGTAGCGATCGAACTCTCGCTTCATGTAGGTGGAGAGAAAGCACGCCGACCCGTAGGCGAGAAAGGAAATGGCTGAGAAAAGGATCAGGGCGGCGTTCAAGGGCGCGAGCATAGCATCATCGCTCAGCTATCTCCGCTCCTTTGACTCATGCAGCGAAGAATGCATCCGCTACCGGATACAAACGTCATCTTCCCGCGGCACCCGTTCATCACATGAGAAGCAACTCCGCCATCGCCATCCTCGCGGCTGCGTTTCTCGGCAGCGGCTTCGCCATAGCCGACTCCAGCGTGGCGAAATCGTATCCTTTGAGCAAAAGCGTCGTGTCCGGCGAAAAGCTTGGGGAGCACGGCGTGCCTGTGGGAGTCACGTCTGAAGGCACTGATGTCTACTTCTGCTGCAAGTCTTGCCTCAAGGACTTCAACAAAGACCCGAAGAAATTCGTGAAGATGGTAACCGACGCGGCCCCCGAGAAGTGGGCACGGGGCACCGGGTTTGGAAAATGTTCGGGCCAATGGTATCCAGAAAGCGAACCGGGTCGTAAGCAGCTCCAGGCAGCATTCTCATTTCAATCCCTCGCTCTCCAATTTTGAACGAATTTCTTCAGTCTCAAGGCACGCTTTACACTGCCGGCGTGATGACCCGAGCGGAACGGGAGCAGTTTGAACTCCTCCTCGAATTCCACTTGGAGCTTCGCGATTTCGTCGTCGGACTTTTGGAGGTGAGCGCGGCGGTGACCCTGGCCACCGATCCGCGCGTTGGCGTCTTACCTTCGCCAGGATTGAAAGCTCGCCTCGCCGGGCTGATCGCGAACCGCCCGCAGCAGACCAGCCCGGAGGGCATGGTGGTATCCGGGCCAAATCGCGTGGTGCAGTGGGTCAATCCCTCCTTCAGTGCGATGTGCGGGTATTCGCTGGATGAATTGCGCGGGAAAAATCTCGGGCCGATCTTGCAGGGCGAGAAAACCGATCGCGCAACGGCCGCCCGGATGCGGAGCGCAGTGCACGAGTATCGTTCCTGCCTCGAGACGATCCTCAATTACCACAAGAACGGCACGCCCTACTGGGTCGAAGTCGCCATCACCCCGGTCGTGGACGACGCGGGCGAACTGCTCTGGCTCGTCGCCCGTGAGCGGGAACTGACGGATCGGGTTGCGGCGTAGCCCGCGTAAGCCCGGTGGGCTAAACATCCGGGTTTAGAATCTCGCGCAGCTTCATCAGAAACTCCGGTCGTCAAACTGCACGAACGTCTCCGCTTCGCGTTCCACGTCATCCTGCGCCAGATGCGATCTCCGCGGTGAGGTCGTCGGCAGGATCGGCGGGCGCCGACGCGGAGCATGCTTGCGCCGGTGCGCGCCGACAAAACAAACTCAGTTACCCGCTCAAGCGGAGGGCGGAAACACCCACAACGCGGGCCGGCCGACATTGCAGTGCACGGCGCGGCCGAGCAGCGTGAGCGTCGCCCACGAATAGTAGAGGTTGTTGCGCGCGAGGCTGCCGAGCACGAGCGGCGCATCGTTGATCGAGCCGAGCCGCATTTTGACCGAGGGGATCGGATAGAAAATTGTTTGCACGGCAGCATTCGCGCTGCCGTCCTCGCCGGTCAGGTCAGGAAAGCGCGTGATCCAGGCTGAAGGCGCGAGGCCGGCATCGGCGGCCGCGCGGTCGGCGGCGAATACGGCGCTGCGGCTCAACGCAGGCAGCAGCAGCAGCCCGACAAACGCCCAGAGTGTCATCCAGCAGGCGTGGCCAAACAGCGCCTCGGCCGGCGTGCGACGGGCCAGCGCGAAGGCGACTGTTCCGAGCGCGGTGCCAACGAGATTCCAGCCCAAGACCACAACAAAAGCCCGATCGTTCAGGCCGTTGGCGAGCTGCCATTCGCGCCGGCGCGATTCCACGGCGAGTTCCGACTGCGGCAAACCTTCCAGCCAGCGCGCAGGCCAAAGGCTCAGCGCACGGCGTCCGAATCCGACGATGCCGCCGGTAAACGCCGGGTCACTCACCGCAGCGGCGAGGTTCTTTCGTCCGTCACGAGAGACCTTCGCGATGGCTGCTCCAGCCATCGCCCCGAAGATTTGCCGGCGTCCGAGACCTAACCCCACGGTCGCAAATAATACCGCCAAAGAAAACCCCGAGCTAAGTCGAAAACTCGCATAGCTGAGCAGCGCCACGCCAGCCAGCGCCACAGAGTGACAAAGCACGCCGCGAAACCAGCGCCGCAGAAATTGTCCCAGCGCGGGCGCGGGCGGCGGCATCAACCACGCGCCTCCGATGACATCGAACGCCGCCTGCACGACGACCGCGGTCAGGCCGATGATCACGCACGCCCGCATGTCGAGGCCATACGCACTACCGCTCGTGAGCCAGTAGAGCCCGCCGGATGCCGTCACGACCCAGAATCCGACGTTTGCAATGCCGAGGCGCAGTCGGCTGCGGGCCAGCTTCAGTTGTTCCAATGTCATCACTCATCTAAACGCGAGGCGCGGCGCGAAAGACGCGCAGAGCAACCTCCGAGTTACCCCTTGCGATCTGCACTTGGCTTTTCCCTCTCCACCCTCTCCAACTCTTCCGCCGTAAACTCCTGAGCCATCATCACCCCCTTGGCGACAAGAAGGCTGATCATCAATCCGAGAATAAACAAGTGGGCTTACCTGCGCGATTGCACGTCCACAGCGCTCGCGGGAGCGAATCCCCAGAGCAGCGTGCTGATCGTTCTCGCTACCTGTTCAGGCGATTAGATTGCAGGTGTCGGCGGCTCGGCCTCGGGAGGAAAGGGAACGAGCGCGATTTCAATCCAGCCGTTTACCTGAACACGCGTACCTGTGTCCGCTGCCGACTGGCACACGGTTCGCAAGGTGTCGTGCAGTTGCCGGAGTTCGGCCAGGCGACGCTCGGAATGGGCGACTTCCCCGCCGAACCGCTCTTCGTTGCTCAGCTTCTCCATGTGGTGAAAGTCGATCTTGCTCTTCACGAGCGAGAGCAGGATTTGCGTGGCCTCGGCAGGGCTAAAGGTGCCGTCGATGAGTTGGTATCGTTGGGTGGGGTTCATAGTTGGGCATTTACGGGTTGCAGTATGGGCAGTGCTGCGGTGAGGCGGAGGTTCGCCCGTCGGCGCGGGGCTGATGCCGGCGCTCGGCGCAGCGAGGACAGGCGTGGATTTCGTGCAGCGTCATTTCCGTGGTCCCGCCGCAATCGCTGCAGGGCAGGCCGGGCTCGCTCCCGGTGCGTCCGAAGCCGGGGCAATTGCAGCGCGGGCAGTGGGTGCGCAGGCGACCCACGAGTCTCGCGCCGAGCCGCCGCAGCACCCGCAGGCGGGTCGGATTCATGTGCGCCCGCATGTCGGTCTCGACGGTAGCTCTCCCCATCGGCGAGGCGCTGCTGGCCGCGGCGAAGGTGCGCGCGAGTTCTCCATCGGAGACGATGCCTTTGCAAATCAGCGCCGTGTCGGCGTTACCCACTGGACGGACGATCAGGCCGTGTGACGGGAAACCGACACGGTTCGCGAAGGCCACGACTTCGTGCAGCGCCGCGCACTCTTCGCGGGCGTAGTTTGTCTCGTGGGCGACGATCTCTTCCACGACGGAGAAGCCCTCGATGTCGTCCACAAAGACGAGCAGCTCGAAACCCGAAGGCACAAACGGCAGCAGCGGGTGGGGCCCAAAGCTGCCTTCACTCGCAAGGCCGAGGGGCAGATTTGTCGCCGCCATGCCAAGGCGAGCTTTGCGGCGCACCACTTCGCCCGGTGTGCCAGTGCGTTCGATCTCTCCGGTGAAGGTGCCGAGCAAATCGGTATCGAGCGCTTCCGGCACGCGCAGCGAGAGCCCCGCTCCCCATCGGAACGGCAACGCCAGGGCGCGCTGTTTATCGTGCTTCGTGGCCAGTGCCGCCATGCGGTCGCGGTAGGGCGACGAACCAGCGTACGGCGGGCGACGAGGCATGGTCGCGATTTTCATTGGATCACCCTTAGCGCGTCCGAGACGAGGCCTACGCCGCCGTGCTTTTTCAAGATTGGGCGGACTCCTGCTCACCTGCGGATTCAGCCCAAACTTGGGCAGTTCGACGCCGCCCTTGGACCCGCTCGAGAGGAGCAGGTTGAGCGAGACGAACTTCGGAAACGGCTGTGGATCTCCAAGTTGGAACCGGAGGCCACGTTCCCGAGGAAGAAAAACAGGGCGTGCGGATTGAGGAGATTTGAGAGAATCAGTGCGGCGTCCCTTTACAAAATGGGAAGCCGCAGCGGTTACTTGACGGTCTCCACCTTGCCTTCATCGAGGTCATAGCGGGCACCGAAGACGGCCAGTTCGCCGCTCTTGAGGAATGGTGCCAGCACCGAGGAACCGGTCCGCACGCGCCCCGCCACGTGCCGGACATTCTGATCGATGGCATTCTCGACCGCGTCGCCTTTCATCCCTTTTGCCGCGGCTACAGCGGGCCTGATGGACTCTACGATCCTGGCGATGTGCCCCGGCGGTGGTGCGTCGCCTGCCGCCACGCCGACGGCTGCTTTTACCGCGCCGCATTTCTCATGGCCGAGCACGACGATCAGCCGTGCCCCAAGGCTCGCGACCGCGAATTCCACCGAACCGAGCGCAGCATCGTCCACGATGTTCCCCGCGAGCCGAACGACGAAAAGATCGCCAAGACCTTGATCAAACAGAAGCTCAGGGGACGTCCGGGAATCCGCGCAGGCGATGACAACAGCGAACGGCTTTTGCCCTGCGGCGACCTCGGTTCGCCGCTGGACGCTCTGGTTCGGATGCTCGGCCTTGCCGGCTACGAAGCGGGCATTGCCGTCGAGGAGCTTCTTCCAGGCAGCGCTGCCGCCCGTCGTGGTGGTTGGCTCGGCCAGGGCGGAGCAGGCGAGGAGGGAGAGGATTGCGAATGGTTTTGTGGTTCTCATATCGGTGTGATGCGTGCTAGGATTATCATGCGTTTAGATACATGAATCCTTTTGCATGTATCGCGATGCACCTATGCCGTCAAAGAAAAAAACTCCCGAACCCGTCGCCGAGACAAGCTGGACGTTTTTCACGAACCACTCGCATGTGCTGCTTTGCCTCGCAGCGGATGATTCGCTGCGGGTGCGCGACCTTGCCGAAAAGGTCGGGATCACCGAGCGCGCGGTGCTAAAGATTCTCGCCGATCTGGCGACGGGCGGTGTGATCGAACGCGAGCGCGACGGGCGGCGCAACCGCTACAGCGTGCAATTCGACGCTCCGCTACGGCATCATTTGGAGGCGCACCGGACGGTCGGAGACCTCGTCGCCGCGGTGCATAGCGGCAAGCGCCGCTAAACCGGTTCCCCACCATCAGATTTTCGAGCGCGGCGTCGATGTTGCTCGCATCGGTAACGTGGCGGTTCAGTAAAGCGGCTTGGAAGCTTCTCGACGGAGCGCCTCAGGCCCTTGCGCGGCCGCGTCTGCCGGCGAATTTTTTGCCGCCGCAAAAGCAAAAGTCGTCAGCCCTGGAGCTTTTAATCTCGATTTCGGCGCAGGACATTCGAGGCACTGGTAAGAAACCTGCTTAACCGGCGGGGATGCGAAATTTTGCCTGCCACGTTCTGCTCTCCCTCTGCGCCGCGGGGACGGCCCACGCGGGCGGGTCGGCCGTGGAGCGACAGGAATTCAAGCAATCTGAGACGTATCCCTACGTTTTCCGGCCCATTTGTTATCTCGCGACTTCGGGGCCGGTCCCGCTCCGTTTCTCCGTGTCGCCGCCCGATTGCGGCGACCGCCGCGCGCCGAAGCTCACGGCTGCGGCGAAGAGCAATCCCAAGCCCGAGCCCATCGCGCCGCCCATCGCACCCACGCCGCCGCCGACTGTTCCCGCCTCCGCCGGGGGCACCCCAGCGGTCACCGTCACCTCGGAGACGGGACCGGCGCCCGCATTTCCCCCGCCGCAGAATGCCCCGGCTCCGAAATCGCCAACGGTCGATTTTTCCCAGTTCCCCATCGAGCTGGTCGAAGCGTTCAAAAAAGGCCGCGAAGGCGCGGAGACGCGGAACTACCTGTTCGATCCCATCTTCCAGCCGGCGCTCGCGGAGGAACTCCCGAAAAGCAAGGCGACCTACCGCCAAAAGTAATCTGTGAAGCTTCCCCTCTGGCCGATTCTCATCGTCGCGTTCGGGCTCGCCGCCGTGCCCGCTGGCACAGCGAGTTCGCATGGGGCCAAGAAGGAGGAGAAACCCGGCAAAAAGGAAGAAGCCAAACCCGCGGAAAAGAAGCACGAAGAGAAGGCGGAGAAGAAGGAAGAGCCAAAAAAGGAGCCGGCCAAAGGCGGACACGGTGGGAAGGAAAAGAAGGAGGAAGAAGCCCCGCGACCACCCACTCCGCAAAGCGTGCTGAATGAAGTCGCGGCGTATGCCCGCCTCGCGCGGCAATCCGCCGATCAAGGTAAATGGCCGCTCACGGAGCATTTCCTCCAGCGGATGGTCGATCTGCCCGCGACCGACGACGAGAAAAAAGCCGCGCTGCTCGAGATCGCAAAAACCTACGAACTGCACGAATCCTACGCCAAGGCGGTGGCGATGTACGAGCAGATCAACCAGCTCTTCTCCGGCGACGCGGATCAACCCGACCGCCTCCTCGCGCTGGGCCGCCTCTACCGCAAGATCGGCGCGAATCGGACCGCGATCTCCCGGTTTTACAACGTCCTCAACGCGAGCCTGACGACGACGCTGCGCCGGGTGGAATCCTCGCGGATGCTCACGCAGCGGGCGCAGGCGGAGATCGCCGACACGTATTTCGAAATGGCGGACTACCCGCAGGCGCGCCGTTTTTATGAGCTGCTCAGCCGGCTCGATTTCGACCCGGCGGAAAAGGCGCGCGTCCGCTTTCGCCTCGCGCACACGTTCTACCTGCTCGGGGAGATCGCGCAGTCGGGCGCCGCTACGCAGCAGTTCCTCGAGGATTTTCCCGACGACCCGTCCGCGCCCGAGGCCCGCTACATTCTCGCCATGTCGCTCCGCGGTCTGAATCAGCCGAAAGAGGCTTACGACCAGATCATCGCGCTGCTCCGGGAGCAGGACGACCGGAAGAAAAAGGCGCCCGAGAAATGGCTCTTCTGGCAGAAAAAAGCGGGCAACGAATTTGCCAACGACCTCTACCAGAAAGGCGAATTTCTCACCGCGCTGAACATTTACCAAAGCCTCGCCACGCTCAGCGACACGCCGGACTGGCAGTGGCCGGTGGTCTACCAGATGGGGCTGTGCTTTGAGAAGCTGCGCATCGAGCAGCGCGCGGCCGAAGCTTACAAATACATCGTGGACGAATCCAAGAAGCCGGAACGCAAACCCGCGGAGTTGCCCGACAATCTCCGCACGCTGGTCGAGATGGCGCAGTGGCGCGGCGAGCAGCTCGTGTGGAAGGACGGCACGGCCACCCGGCTTGATCGTGTGCTCGGCATCGAACCCGGCTCCCAACCGCTCGCGAACAAAACCGTCCAGTTCCGCTGACTGCCCCACTTTTTCCCATGGCCCTGCTCCAATCCCTGCAAAAACATCACGAAGCCTGCGAGGAACTCTACCGCGTCATGCTCGATCTCAACCGCAGCCTGAAGACTGGCGCGCAGACACCCGAAGACATCCTCCTCGCGCGCCAGCGCACCGCCCTCGCCGGCCTCGACAGTGCGCTCACCGAGATCCGCAGCCAACAGTCCAGCGGCGCGACGTCCGAGTCGCGCACTGCTCTGGAGAAGTGCCAGCGAACCATCATGAAGGCGCTCTTGCTCGATCGGGAGAACGAGCAGCTCCTGCTCAAAAATTCGATGATCCGCCGTCCGCCGACCATCGCCCCGAAGCCCAGCGCCGGCTCGCTCGCAGCGGCTTACTCCAGGCACTGACCCGCGCGCGCCTGCTTTTCACAAAAAAGAACCCGGAGCCGCGGTCGCGCGACTCCGGGTTCTAAGTTTTCGAGCCCGAACGTCGCGGCGCTTACTTCAACGCGGCGAGGTAATTTTCCTCGGCCTGCGCCCAGTTGATCACGCTCCAGATCGCCTTCAGGTAATCCGGCCGGCGGTTTTGGTAGTTGAGGTAATAGGCGTGTTCCCACACATCGATGCCGAGCACCGGCGCGCCTTCGATGCCGGCGATCGCCTTGCCCATGATCGGGCTGTCCTGGTTCGCCGTGGAGCCGATCTCCAGCTTGCCGCCGCTCACGTAGAGCCAGGCCCAGCCGCTGCCGAAACGGCCCACCCCCGCGGCGTTGAGCTTTTCCTTGAGCTGCTCCACATCGCCGAAGGTCGCGGTGATCGCCTCGGCGAGTTTGCCGACCGGCTTGCCTTCGCTTTTGCCGGTGAGGAGCTTCCAGAAAAAGCTGTGGTTCACGTGGCCACCGCCGTTGTTCCGCACCGCGCCGCGGATCGCGTCCGGCACCGACGCGAGATCCTTGACGAGATCTTCGACGGTTTTGCTGGTGAGTTCGGGCGCGGATTCGAGCGCCTTGTTCAGATTCGTCACGTAGGCCTGATGATGTTTGCCGTGGTGAATCTCCATCGTCTTTGCATCGATGTGCGGTTCGAGAGAGTTGGTGGGATAAGGAAGGGTTGGTAGTTCGTATGCCATAAGTGGTAAGGGTGGAGGTGCGGTCCGGTGGGATCGCATTTTGTAATCGCTCGGATGATGGAAAGCGGATGCAGCGGTGACAAGTGAAAGATCAGGATCGGTAAGAGGATCGCCGTCGGTCTTCGATCACCGATCTCCCATCTCCCATCATCGAGCCCGATCTTGCTTGCCCTCGCCCGATGCGCCCGGCACTCATCTCCGCGACAAAAGCCAACCCACCAACCATGGACACCTCGATCAAATCACTAGGGCCGTGTGAGATCGTCTCGCCGCTACACCACATCGGCGGCGTGGAAGTGAACTTCCGCACCGACGAAGACCGCGTGCTCTTCGACCACACGCTGGATCTGGACGACGGCACGAAGCACATCGGCCCGCCGCTCAGCTTCGAAGCCGCCGGCCCGCGCGAACGCATTTTCTTCAACCCGGCCAAAACCACCGCCGCGATCGTCACCTGCGGCGGCCTCTGCCCCGGCCTCAACGACATCATCCGCGGCCTCGTCACCCAGCTCCACTACCGCTACGCCGTGACGAAAGTTTACGGCTTCCGCTACGGCTACGAGGGCTTGATCTCGCGCTACGGCCACACGCCGCTGCTGCTCCGGCCGGAGAGTGTGGCCCAGATTCACAACTTTGGCGGCACCATCCTCGGCACGTCGCGCGGACCGCAGAGAATCGAGGAAATGGTGGAACTGCTCGAGGAAATGAAGGTCGACCTGATGTTCGTGGTCGGCGGCGATGGCACGCTGCGCGGCGCCGCCGAGATGGCGGCGGAATGCGAGCGGCGCGGCTTGAAGAAGACCGTCGTGGGGATCCCGAAGACGATCGACAACGACATCATGTATCTCGACAAGTCGTTCGGCTTCGAGACGGCGTTCGCCGCGGCGGTCGGCGCGGTGAAGTCGGCGTATATCGAGTCCATCGGCTCGGTAAATGGCATCGGCCTGATCAAGCTGATGGGGCGCGACTCCGGCTACATCGCGTGCTACGCCGCGCTGGCGGCGGGCAATGTGGATTTCGTGCTCATCCCCGAGGTTTCCTTCACGCTCGAGAGTGAACGCGGGCTGCTCGAAGCGCTGCGCTACCGCGTCTCGAAAAAGAAGAGCGCCGTGATCATCGTCGCCGAGGGCGCGGGTCAGGATCTCATGCATACCGAAAGCGGCGCGGACGCGAGCGGGAACAAAAAGTACGGCGACATCGGCCTTTATCTGAAGGACCGCATCAACGCCTTCTTCAAGGAGCGCCGCATGGAGGCGAACCTGAAATACATCGACCCGAGTTACATCATTCGCAGCGTCCCGGCGAATGCGCAGGACAACGTCTATTGCTCGCAGCTCGCGCAGCACGCGGTCCATGCCGCGATGGCGGGCAAGACGGCGATGCTCGTCGGCCGCTGGCACGGCGCCTTCGTCCATCTGCCCATCGCCCTCGCCACGCAGGGCCGCAAGAAAGTGGACCCGCAAAGCGAGCTCTGGCACTCCGTCTTGGAAACCACTGGCCAGCCCGCGCGGATGCTCTGATCGCCGGTCAGACTTCGCTGAGCACCACGACGCCGCTCGCCACGAGCGCGGCGCCGACTTTCGCCTCCACGTCGAACTGCCACAGCCCGCCCACCGCGCCCCGCTTCACCGCGCTGAGCGTGACCGCTTCATCCGGACGAACCGCCGCGAGAAACTTCATCGCCTTGATCGCCGTGAGCCGGAAACTGCGCCCCGGTTGACCCGCCGCGAGCCCCGCCGTCTGCGCGAGTGCCTCGGTGAGAAGCACGCCCGGCACGAGCGGATCGCCGGGAAAGTGACCGCGGAAAAACGGTTCGTCGGCGGGGAAAACTTTGTGCGCCACGGCCCGCACGCCGGGTTCGAGTTCCGTGACCTCGTCCACAAAAACGAACGGTGCGCGGTGCGGAAGCCCGAGCGCGATGGGATCGAGCGGCGTCACTGCTGGCCCTGCGGGAGAAAGTAGGCGAAGCGCCAACTGCCGCCGACGACGCGCATTCCGCAACGCGGCCCGGCGTAATTTCCATCCGTGGCCATCTCCGGGGGCGACACCATGTAGAGGTCGCTCGGGGTAAATTTCCGCCCGAGCAGATCCTCCAGCACCGGCCAGAGATTGTTCTCATCCCAATAGGCAAAGACCTGCGCGCTCGGCGGCCCGGATTGCTCCCATGTGTAACCGAAATCCGCCGTCATCACCGACGCCACCGTCGGCACATCCTTGTTCTTCACCGCCTTGCGCAAGCGGCCGACGAAAGCCAGAAAGGATGTGTCGCCAGCCATGTTCTTCAGCGGCTGGCGATCTTCCGCATCCTTCTTTTTGTACGGCTCGGAGCAGCCGGACAGCATGACGACGAGCAGGAGGCAAAGGGTGGTTCGGGAAAACATCGGGACGTGGAATATCGACGATTGGCGAAGGAGCGGAAGCCGCAAGTTGGCAGGAACACCTTCTCGCTACAGAAGGCCAAGAAAAAGCCGGGCGCTGCAAGCAACGCCCGGCTCTTTAGATTTTGGCTGACTGAGGATTATTCCTGCACAGGAGCGGGCGCTGGAGCGTCCTCGAAACGAGGACCACGATCCCCGCGATCACCACCACGGTCGCCGCGATCTCCGCCGCGGTCACCACCGCCGCGAGGGCCGCGGTCACCGCGGTCACCGCGATCTCCGCGTCCGCCACGATCACCACCACGTCCACCGCGGTCATCGGATTGCGGAGGCGTCGAGCCGTCGGTCGCGAGAGCGGCTTCGCCACGATCTTTCATCGCGGCTTTGCGCGAGAGCTTCACGCGGCCTTTTTCGTCGACGCCGATGCACTTCACCCAGATCACGTCGCCCACCTTGGTCACGTCTTCCATGCGGTTGACGCGGAAGTCGGCGAATTCGCTGATGTGGACCATGCCGTCCTTGCCCGGCATCACTTCCACGAAGCAGCCGAATTCCTTGATGGTGACAACGCGGCCTTGATAGACGGCGCCGACTTCAATCTCCGCGAACATGCCGCCGATGATCTGCTGAGCGCGGGCCATGCCGTCGGGGTTGTTCGAGTAGATGTGCACGGTGCCGTCGTCCTCGACGTTGATCTCGCAACCGGTCTCCGCGACGATCGCCTTGATGTTTTTGCCGCCGGGCCCGATCAGCATGCCGATCTTCTCCGGGTTGATCTTCAGGGTCTCGATGCGCGGGGCGTACTTGCTCATCTCGGCCTTCGGTCCAGAGAGGCAGGCGTCCATGACGTCGAGCACTTTCATGCGGGCATCGCGGGTGCGGTAGATCGCCTCGTTCATGAGGCTGAGCGGGATGCCGGGGAGCTTGAGGTCGAGCTGGAATCCGGTGATGCCGTCGCGCGTTCCGCAGAGCTTCCAGTCCATGTCGCCGAAGTGATCTTCGCTGCCGATGATGTCGGTGAGCATGTTGTAGCGGACCATCGTTCCAGCGCTGTCAAACTCGGTGACGAGGCCGCAGGAGATCCCCGCGACGCTCTTCTTCAGCGGCACGCCCGCGTCGAGCAGGGCGAGGACGCCGGAGCAGACGGACGCCATCGAGGTGGAGCCATTCGACTCCATGACTTCGGAGGAAACGCGGATCGCGTAGGGGAAGTCCTGCACGTTCGGAATGACGGGCGCAACGGAACGCTCGGCGAGCGCGCCGTGGCCGATTTCGCGGCGGCCGGGGCTGCCGGTGCGGCCGGTTTCGCCGACCGAGAAAGGCGGGAAGTTGTAGTGCAGGATGAAGCGCTTGCTGGTCTCGCCGCCGGTGTAGCCGTCGAGGTCCTGGGCTTCGTCGCTCGGCGCGAGGGTCGCGAGCGCGACGGCCTGCGTTTCACCGCGTTGGAAGAGCGCGCTGCCGTGGCTGCGGGGCAGCAGGCCGACTTCGGCGCTGAGCGGGCGGATGGTGTCGAGGTCGCGACCGTCGCAGCGCACCTTCTTGTCGAGGATGCTGATGCGGAAGGCCTTCTTCTGCAGGTAGTCGAACGCCTGGCTGATCTCAAACTTCGTGGCTTCCGGGAACTTCGCGACGATGGCGGCACTCACTTCGTCCTTGAGCGCGGCGATGGCCTTTTGACGGGCGACTTTGCTCTTATTGTAAATGGCGGCCTCGATGCGGTCGCCCGCGACGGCGTAGGCCACTTCCATCAGTTCGTCTTTCACCGTGAAGAGCGCGACCTGGCGCTTCACCTTGCCCGCCCGGGCGGTGAGATCGACGATGCCGGCGACGATCTTGGAGACCTCGGCTTGGGCGAATTCGAGCGCCTTCACGAAATCGTCTTCGGGCACCTCGTTGCCTTCGCCTTCGATCATGATCACGTCGGTCGCATTGCCCACGTAGATCAGGTTCAGGTCGCTGAACTCACGCTCGCTGTGGGTGGGGTTGGCGATGAAGTTTCCATTCACGCGAGCCACGCGCACCGCGCCCACCGGGCCGGCGAACGGGATGTCGGAGACGGCGAGAGCGGCGCTGGCGCCGTTCAGGAACAGGATGTCGGGATCGACTTCGCCATCCGCGCTGAGCAGCACGCCGATGATCTGCGTGTCGTAGAGGTAGCCTTTCGGGAAGAGCGGACGCAGCGGGCGATCCGTGAGCCGGCAGGTCAGGATTTCCTTCTCGGAAGGACGGCCTTCGCGCTTGAAATAACCGCCGGGGAACTTGCCGACCGCGGCCGCTTTTTCGCGGTAATCCACGGTGAGCGGGAACCAGTCCTGGCCGTCCTTGATGGTGGTGGCGGAGACGGCGCTGACGAGGATGATCGTCTCGCCGCTGCGCACGGTCACGGCGCCGTCGGCGAGGCGCGCGAGCTTGCCGGTTTCGATGGTCAGGGGTTGCGATCCGACTTGGACCGTCACGTTTTGAATACTCATGGTTTTACTAGGATGCCGCTGACACCGCATTCCCGGAGATCCGATGAGGTCAGAAGGTCAGAAGTCAGAATCCAAGCGAGCGATCCGCACGCGCGGCGGAATCGGAAAATTGGCGTCTGACTTCTGGCTTCTGCCGTCGATCAGGAAAAGGGGGAAAGAAACGGTGCCGGGCGGACTTTGTTTCGGGGGTTGGTTTTTATGCAAACATCCACGCGCCCCCGGGCCGCGTGAAAAATGGGAAAATGGAAAGCCCGAAACAGTTCGCCCGCGAGAGTCTCGCGGGCGAACAAATTTTCGGGGAAAGGGAAAGAACTAGCGGCGCAGGCCGAGCTTCTCGAGGGCGCTCTTGTAGCGCTCGTTGGCCGTGCGCTTGAGGTAGTCGAGGAGCTTGCGGCGGCGGGCGACCATCTGGAGGAGGCCGCGGCGTGAGGAGTGGTCCTTCACGTGGCCTTTGAGATGTTCGGTCAGCTCGTTGATGCGCTTGGTCAGCAGCGCAACTTGAACGTCGGCGCTACCCGTGTCCTTCTCGTGCAGTTGGAGCGCCTGATGGTTCGTGGTGTCGGTCATATCGGTATTTCGTGGGCCGCGTAGTATGGGTAGGAATGGGCGGCTGGCAAGGATTTGTTCACAGGTTTTTCCTCTTCGTCCATGAAACCGGATCGACCGATCCGCCGCACTTTCAATCCCCGCGCTAACGCTCGAAGCGCGGCATTCAGAGATGAACGCGGAACACGCGGAATTCACGCAGAACACGCGAAAGGTGGAGTTGCGCCGCATCGATTTTCCCCATTCTTCCGCGCCTCTTCCGCGTGTTTCGCGTTAAAATTCCAACTCCGGGATCCCTCAACGGAAATCCGCGACCTGCTCCGCGCACTTCAAAGAAATCGACGCGCCCGTGATCGCTACGGCAGCCTCCCACCCCCATGCGTTCCTTCCTCGCTCCCCTGCTCTGCTCGCTCGCCGTTGCCGCCGCTGCCTTCGCTGCCCCGCTCGAACCCATCGGGCTCTGGCCCGGAGCCGCACCCGGCGACAGCGTCGATCTCCCGCCCGAAGCCGACACCTCCAAACCGGACGCGAACAAAGTCGCCGGCAAATCCGTGATCCGGCTCGGCAACGTTGCCCGGCCGACGATCACCCTCTACCCCGCGCCGAAGGACAAAAACACCGGCGCCGCCATCGTCGTCTGCCCCGGCGGCGGCTACAACATCCTCGCCCTCGATCTCGAAGGCACCGAGGTCTGCGAGTGGCTGAATTCCATCGGAGTCAACGCCGTGCTCCTCAAATACCGCGTCCCCGGCCGCAAGGATCAGCCGCCGCGCCTCGCCCCGCTCCAGGACGCCCAGCGTGCCCTTGGGCTCGTTCGGCAAAAGTCCAGCGAATGGGGCATCGACGCCAATCGGGTCGGCATCCTCGGCTTCTCGGCCGGCGGCCACCTCGCGGCGAATGTGAGCAACAACCACGAGTCGCGCGCCTACCCCGCCATCGACGATGCCGACAAGCTAAGTTCCCGTCCGGACTTCGCCATCCTCGTCTACCCGGCCTACCTCACGCTGGAGGATAAAATCGACGAACTCGCCCCTGAAATGAAAGTCACCGGGCAGACTCCGCAAACCTTCATGGCCATGACCCAGGACGACGCCGTCCGCGTCGAAGGCCCCATCTTCTACTCCCTCGCCTTGAAGAAAGAGAAAGTCCCCTTCGAGCTTCACACCTACCCCACCGGCGGTCACGGTTACGGCCTGCGCCCCAACGAACACAACGTCACCACCTGGCCCGCCCGCGTCGAAGACTGGATGAACACGCGCGGCCTCCTCAAATCCTCGAAGTAATCCAGCGCACTCCACCTCAAGCGTCCCCGAAACCAACGATCCAGACCGCAACATGAAACTTCACCACCTCACCCTCGCCCTCCTGCTCTCCGTCACCGCCCAGCTCAGCGTCCGCGCCGCAGAACCGAACTTCGTGCCGCTCTTCAACGGCAAAGACCTCACCGGCTTCAAGGCCGAAGAAGCGAAGGCCTTCTGGCGCGCCGAGGGCGCAGTCCTCATCGGCGAAAACGACGCGGCGAAAAAGGGCAACTACCTCTGGACCGAGAAGGAATACGGCGACTTCATGGTCGAGTTCGACGTCCGCTGGAAGTCCGCCACCGAGCGCGGTGTGGATTCCGGCATCGAGATGCGCAAACCGAAGATCCAGCTCCAGCTCGGCGTCTCCGGCAGCCTGAAAGTCGACATGACCGGCTCCTTTTACACCGGCGGCAAACCAGGCTATCCCGAAGCCGGCCAGGCCAAGGAAGCGAAGAAACTGCTCAAGCCCGAAGGCGAGTGGAACACCTTCCGCATCCAGGCCAAGGGCGACACTTTCACTTGCTGGATCAATGGCCAGCCGGCCTCGACCTACACCGATGCGAAATTCTCCGGCGCCGCACCGCTCGGCCTGCAGATCCATCCCGGCGTGGAGATGAAGGTGGAGTATCGCAACGTGAAGATCGCCGAGCTGTAACAGCATCCGGCCCTCGTCATGTTCCCCCGAATTGCCCTCCTCGCTGCCGCCCTGGTCGCGCCACTGCCGCCGCTCTGCGCGGCCGAGTCTCCTGCAATAGACGACGCCGCGTGGCTGCAGACCAAGGGCACGCTGATCTTTCAGGACACCTTTGACCGCGAGGAAGAGGGCAACGGCTTAAAGGCCATCGGCAACGGCTGGGAAAGCGCCACCGCGGACCGCGCGCCGCAGATCAAGCAATCCGACCTCGACCAGGGCATCCTCAAGATCCTCAGCGATGGCCAGGCCGCCGGGCATGGCATCCACATTCACCACGATGCCGGCTTCGCCGATGGTGGCACCACGCTGCGCTTCCGTTTCCCCGGTCAAAACAAAGGCGAGACCCTCACCGTGGGCCACGTGGATCGCGAGATGAAAGGCGTCCACGCCGGCCACCTCTGCTACGCGATCCTCTCGCCGGGCAGCATCCTGCTGCGGGATCACAAGACCGGCATCAGCGAGGAGAAGCTGCGCGCCCGCCGCGCGGAATTTCTCGCCCGCAAGGAACCACTCCCCGCCGACCTCGACACGCTGCTCAAGACGAAAGAGAAGACCGTCCCGTGGACTGCCGACCACGAATGGCACGACCTCACGCTCGCCTTCGAGGGCGACGAAATGCGGTTGAGCATCGACGGAAAGGTGATCGTCGCACACCGCTCGGAAGGCTTCGCCCACCCGATGAAACGCTGGCTGAGCTTCTCCGCCGCGAACACCGTCTGGCTCGACGACGTGAAGATCTGGCAGGTCCGCTGACCGCTCTCCCGCCGACGCACGCCGCGGCGACTACGGCGACTTCAGCCCCGCCGTATTCACCGCGATCACCCGGTAGGCGTGCTGTTTCCCCGCCTGCGCCGTGGAGTCGGTAAAGCGCATCGCGACGAGCGGCAGCGCGGGCGTGTCGCTGAATTGCAGCCCCTGAAAAATCGGGCGGCCGAAGGAGTTCTTTGGCTGCGCGGGCACGGTCGCAATCGACTGACCATCGCGCTCGATGATGAAATGCGCGACGCCACTCTCCAAGTCGGCCTCTGCTTCCCACTTCAAATCGGCACCGCTGACCAAGAGGTGCGTCGGCGCGGGCGGCGGCGTGAGATCGGCCACGACCGTGTCTTTCACATACTGCATCCACGCCCGGGCGATGGGTTCGGAAGGAAGCCAGACCGCGGTCTTCGCATCGCCGGTGTATGTGGCGGCGGGCACCGCCCCCGTGCCGAGCAAAGGAGCGAGCCAGCCGGAAGCCGCCGGCATCGGCCGGAGCGGGCCGCCGGGCGATTGCGGCAGCCGCGCGGTGAGGCAGGCGTCGAGCCACGGGATCGCGAGGTAACGCTGATTGCCGCACTCGTGCGAGGTGAGCGGATCCACGGCCACGCCGATCAGCCCGCCACGCGCACGCACCCCGGTGAAGAACGCTTCATTCGCCGGCCACACGCCGGCGAACCGACCTTCCTTTACCGTCACCCCTTCCTTCGTGCCCGGATTGCACATCATCGGCACACCCAGCGCCGCCGCGGGCACCGTGTGCTCCTTGATTCCCGTGCGCTTGGGATCCGCCCCCAGCAGCGGCACACCGGAGCGCAGCCACACCGCCGCGACCCGCTCGGGATGCAGCAGCGTCATCCCGCCCGCCCAATGCCCGCCCCCGCTGTGCCCCCAGAGCGCCCACGGCACCGTCGCCAGCTCGGGATGACCGCTCTGTTTTCCTAGATCCACGAGGCTCTTTTGAAAAGCCGCGCCCGAACCATTGCGCGGGTCGCACCACATCTGGCAGTCCGCCTTCTCGGGCTGCTCGTAAGCCGGCGCGAGCAGCGCACAGTCGTGTTTCTTCGCCAGCGCCTGCCAGTGGAGATCGAAGGCTCCCGTGAGCCCTGACTTGCACGACCCCTCCCCGCAACCGTGCTGATGGACGATCACCCCGCGCAGCGTCTTCACGCCCGGCGGCAGCCACACCGTATAGTTCACCGGAAAGACCAACTCCCCCGGCTGAGTGGACGCCTCATACCGCACACGATAGTAAGGAGGCTCCGCCGCGGGAAAGACATCGTAAGGCGGCTGCTGAGCGCCGGCAGTGCCGACGAGGGTGAGGAGAGCGAGGAGGAAGAAATGCATGGGAGGAAGAGCTTGCTAGCAAGGTAAAGCCGGAGAAATGGCCTCCCGGCAAGGCTGTAGAAAGAACGCCCCGGAACGCACGTGTCCCGCCCCGCCGAACCCGTGATCGCGCCGCCCGATGAAACACCCGTTCCGCCCCTCGCGAGCCCTCGTTCCCAAGCTGGTTCCGGACTGAGCGGTGGTAACAACAGAGGCAACACCTCCACGGAGCCTCCCGCTCCAAGCAATGCCAGGGGGGAGAATTGAACTCCCGACCAAGGGCTTATGAGTCCCCTGCTCTACCACTGAGCTACCCTGGCGGATGAGAGGCGCGGAAGCTACTGGCGCCTTTTTTGCGTTGCAAGCGACAAGTTGACACCGGGGAGCGAGCCGCTACTCTTCCGGTCCTTTTTCAAAAATCCTTACCTCATGGCCAACACCAAATCCGCCGCCAAACGCGCTCGCCAGACCGAGCGCCGCACTCTCGTCAACCGCCGCGCGCTCACCGCGGTGAAGAACCAGCTCCGCAAGGTTCGCACCGTGCTCGGTGGCACGGACAAGGCGGCCGCCACGGCGGCGGCGAAGGAGTTCATCTCGAGCATCGACAAGGCGGTGAAGACGGGCCGCGTCCATCCGAATTCGGCGAACCGGCACAAGAGCGCGATGAACAAGGCGCTGGCGAAGATCGCCTGAGGTTTCCCGGCCGCTCCCCCAAGGCGGGGTCATTTTTACCAAGGACCGGTGTCGGCGACGACGCCGGTCTTTTTTTGCCCCCGAGGTGCTGACGGGGCGAGGTGCTCCAGCTCGCCCTACCCGCCGGCGGCCGGATGCGAAAACTCCCGGAGGCTTGGTCTAAGCTCATCCGGGAGTTCGAGGAAAAGGAGGGTGCTGTCGAAGCGCTGACCCTCGGCGGATTCGCACCAGACGACGATGCCTTCGATCGTCACCCGGCTGTGGCCGAGCCGTGGGTGGATGCGGTGCAGGGCCACGGAAAGCTGGGTGCCGATGCTGAACTGCCAGCGCGAGACGAAGCGCATCCCGCGTTCGGAAATCTCGACGGCACCGCTCGCGCAATCCTGATCGGCGCCACATTCCAAAAACAAACTTGGGGACAGACCTGCGCTCGGCTGTTCGCTCTCAATCATAGGGAGCCGCAAAGCTAGCACGCGTGACTTGGGTGTCAAAGGGCGCCCCGGCGAATTGCCGGCGCACCGGCGACTTCGAGTTCGGCGGGCGGTTCGGGGGGCGGGGGTTTCACGGCCGCCGCTTCCATCTCCGCGAGCAGGCGCAGGGCGATACGGGCGAGCGCGGCGGTGGCGGCGAGCGTGACGACGAGGCCGCCGCCCCAGATGACGTATTCCACGGGCTGCGGATGCGTTTTCCCCTCGAGCAACCGCAGGCCGAGCTGCAGCAGCGTGCCGAGGTAGGCGTAGAGAAAAAGGCCGGGCGCCTGGCCGAGGGCGATCCAGAGCATGCAGGTGCCGAAGCGGATGCGGGTGATGCCGTAGAGGTAGTTCAGCAGGCTGGTGGGAAAGAGCGGGTGGATCTGGCTGAGGAAGATGATTTTCCAGCCGTCGCGGGCGATGGCGGCGTCGAGCGCGGCCCATTTCTGGTGCTGGTGAAAACGGTGCTCGATCCAGCGGCGGCCGAGCTTGCGACTGATGAAGAAGGCGACCGCGGCGCCACCGACGTTGCCGACGAGATTGAGGAGAAAGCCCCACCAGAGTCCGAAGAAAAGTCCGCTGCCGATGGCGACAACGCCGGCCGGGAGGAGGAGCACATTGCACGCGCCATAAAAAATCGGATAAAGCACCGCGCCCCAGAGCTGCATCGAGCCGATCTGCTGCTGGGCCTGGGCGAGATAGCCGGTGAGCGGGGAGTGCCCGGCGATGAAGGCCAGGGCGGCGGCGAGGAGCAGGAGCCCGCAGAGCTGGAGGAAGAGGGCGCGCTGAATTCGAGACATCGAGGGGGTAAACGTAGGCGCAGGGCGGGCCGGGCGTGCGGATGAGAGCAGGCGGCGGCGGGGTGGACGAGGAGGAAATACCGGCGAGGGAGTCGATGCGGACGCCGCTTCGTGCTGGTCAGCGGGCGCCGCGCGGGCTAGAAGCGCGCCATGAAATCCTTCGGCGTCGTCGTTTTTTCCATCCTTGCAGCCATCGGCTTCAGCGGCTGTATCCAGGATGAAAAGGTGGTGAAGTTGAAGCCCGATGGCAGCGGCACGTTTGAGGAAACGTTCGTGATCGGCCATCAGGCGCTGGCGCAAATGAAACAATTGTCCGAGGGCTTCGGCGCGCTTGGAAAAAATTTCGGCAAGGGCGGCAGCTCGGCGTTCAAGGTGCTCGACGAGGAGAAGCTGCGCGAAGCGGAAGAAAAGCTCGGCGACGGCGTCAAATTCGTCTCGGCCAAGGCCGTGACCACGGAGGGCGGTGAAGGTTACTCGGTGGTGTATTCCTTCAGCGACATCAACAAGCTGCGGCTCGAGCAGAATCCTGCCGAGAATTTACCAGCCGCCGCCAGCGCGATGAGGATGAGCAAAGGGAAAAAGGAGTCGATCAAGTTCGACTTCAAGAAGGGCTCGCCCGCGCTGCTGACGGTGAAGATGCCGGTGCCGAAGGATAGCGACTTGAAGGATCGTGCGCAGTTGCCGAGTGGGCAGGGAGACATGGCGGCGACGATGATGCAGCAGATGTTCAAGGACATGAAAGTGAGCGTCGCGATCGAATTCCAGGGCCGCATCGCGGAATCGAACGCGGAGTACCAGGACGGCTCGCGCGTGACCCTGGTGGAGATGGATTTCAACAAGGTGCTGAGCGATCCGGAGAAGTTCAAAGCGCTGCTCGCCGCGCAGCCAAAGACGATCGAGGAGGCGAAGACGCTGGTGAAAGGCGTGGACGGGATGAAGGCCGAGACGCAGCCGCAGGTGACGGTGACGTTTGAGTGAGACGGGCTATTTTCCTAAAAGAATTTCCAAAAAGACAAGCCGCGAAACCAACCCGAAAACCCTATGAACTCAGAAAATTCATCCGACCACCAACCGAGCGCTTCGACCTCCGATTCCTGGGAGGAAGAGCAACGGCAGATCGACCAGATTTCCACGCGCGCCTATTACCTGTGGGAAGCTGCGGGGCGTCCGGATGGCCAGGACGACGACTTCTGGCTGGCGGCTGAAAATGAGTTCGCCGAGCCGGCGAAATCCTAGCGGGCGGCCGGTGGCGACCCCGGCTGCTGCGGTGGCTGGGCGGCCCCGACTGGAGTGGCTCGATTTTTACCGCGGGCTCGCGGTGGTGGTGATGATCGAGGCGCATGTCACGAATACGTTTCTGCACGCCGCGGCGTGGGCGGAGCCGTGGCGGGTGAATCTGAATTACATCAACGGCCTCGTGGCGCCGGCGTTCCTCTTCATCGCTGGCTACGGGCTCGGGCTCGGGTCGCAGCGGCGGCGGACAAAGCCGGTCGCGATCCGGCCGCGGCTGATGCGCCTCGCGGGCATCGCGGCGCTGGGTTACGCTATGCATTTTCCGCTCGGGCAATTGCTGCGTGGAGAGTGGGCGGAAGCGGGGCGCGTCGGGACGCAGATGGATGTGCTGGTGTGCCTGGCGCTTTCCTTGGTCGCGCTGGTGATCATCGAGCGCGGGTGCGGCCGGGTGGTGAATGCCGGCGTGTCGATCGCGACGGTTGCGGTGCTCTTCGCCGCACCCTTTCTAGTGTCATGGAATGGTGGACCGATGCCGCTCGTCGCGGCGCTGAATCACACCACGGGTTCGCTGTTTCCACTCCTGCCGTGGGCGGCATTTGTCTTCTGCGGATTTGGCGAAGGTTGTTTCACGGGAACGTGGAAACGCACCGCACTGCTTGTCGCTGGCTGCCTGACGGTGGTGTGGGTCATCGGGCGCGGGGATCTTTCGGCGGTGAGTTCCGCGTTCTTCTTCGAGCGGCTCGCGTGGGTGCTTTTGCTGGTGCCGATTTGCGCGTGGCTCAGCGCGCGTTGGTCGCCGCGTCTGGTGACTTTCGCCGGGCAGGAATCGCTCGTGGTTTACCTCTCGCATCTCGCGATCCTCGAAGTGCTCGCGGGATTCATCAGCCGAAACCAACTCGGCCTCGCGGCAACGGCCGCGCTCTATCCCGCGGTGCTCGCAGCGAGTTACGCGGTCGCTTATGGCTGGCGGAAACTTACCGTTTGGCGCGGGGATCGAGGGCGTCGCGAAGGGCGTCACCCAGAAAGTTCAGCGACAGCAGCGTGATCGACATGACGAGCGCGGGGAAGAGCAGCAGCCACCAGTAGCTCTTCACCGGATTGATCACCTGCGCGCCGTCGCTGAGCAGCGAACCCCAGCTCGCCTGCGGCGCCTGGATGCCCAAGCCGAGGAAGCTGAGGAAACTTTCGTCGAGGATCACGGCCGGGATGGTGAGCGTGAGGTAGATGATCACGATGCCGGCGATGTTCGGGAGGATGTGGCGGAAGATGATTTTGAAATGGCTCTGCCCGAGCGCCTGCGCGGCGAGGACGAACTGTTGATTGCGCAGCGCGAGCACCTGCCCGCGGACGATGCGCGCCATGGTGAGCCATTCGATCAGGCCGAGCGAGAGGATGAGCAGGACCACTTTCGAATAACCCACGAGCCCGGTGAAGCCGGCGGCCTGGAGCGCGCTTTTCAGCATCGGGTCGAAGATGAAGCTCGCGATGATGATGAGGATGAGCCGCGGGATGGAGTAGAGGATTTCCACGAAGCGCATCATCGCCCCATCCACGCGCCCGCCGAAGTATCCCGCGATCAGCCCGTAGGTCGTGCCGACAGTGAAGCTGATCAGCGCGCCGCACGCGCCGACGAGCAGCGAGATGCGCGCGCCTTGCAGCACGCGGCTGAGCACGTCGCGGCCGTTTACATCGGTGCCGAACGGATGCTGCGCGGTGGGTGGGGAAAATTGCAGCTTCGAGAGCGACTCCGGGTCGTAGTGAAAGAACAGCGGGCCCGCGAGGGTGAGGAAAACGATCGTCGCGAGGACCACGAGCGAGACCACGGCGACGGGGTTTTTCAACAGGCGTCGCCACGCGCCGGGCGGAGCATGGAGGGCGTCGGTCATCCGAGTTTGATCCGGCGGTCGAGCCAGGTGTAGGCGATATCCACGAAGAGATTCAGGAGCACCAGCATCGCGCAGTAGACGATGGTGATGCCGAGCAGGAGGAAGACGTCGCGGTTCTGGATCGAGTTGATGAAAAAGCCGCCCGCGCCGGGGATTTGGAAGATCGTTTCCACCACGATCGACCCGGTGAGCAGATTCGCCGCGAGCGGGCCGAGGAAGCTCACGACCGGCAACACCGCGACCTTCAGCGCGTGGCCGTAGATGACGCGCGAATCGGCCAACCCCTTCGCCCGCGCGGTCCGCACGAAATCCTGGTTGAGCACCTCCAGCATGCTCGTACGCATGAGCCGCGCGATGTAGGCCACGTAAGGTCCCGCGAGTGTGATCGCGGGCAGGATCAGACTCGTCCACGAACTCCAGCCGCCGACCGGCAGCCAGTGTACTTTCAGCGCAAAAAACAGGACCAGCACCGGCCCGGTGACGAAGGTGGGAATGCTAATCAGCGTCAGCGCGGCGAGCATCGACGTGGTATCGACCCACGAGTGGTGCCGCACCGCCGCGAGCGTGCCGAGCCACACGCCGCCGGTGGTGGCGAGGACAAAGGCGAGCAGGCCGAGCGTGGCGGAAACGGGCAGGCTTTGCGCGAGCAGTTCATTCACCGAGCGGTCGCGATATTTCGTCGAAAGGCGCAGATCGCCGCGCACCACGTCTTTCAAATAGTCGGAATACTGCTGCCAGAGTGAGCCATCGAGTTTGTAGCGGGCGAGGAGCTGCTTCTCGATGGCCGGCGGGATTTTCCGCTCCCGCGAAAACGGCCCGCCGGGCGCGAGGCGCACGAGGAAAAACGTGATCGTGATGACGCTGAAGAGCACCACGAAGAGCGAGATTGTGCGGCGGAGGATGAAGGCGAGCACCGAAGAAAAAGATGAAGGATGAAGGACGAATTATGAGGTCAGCCGCTGGCGCGCTTCGTGGAGATAGCCGGGGTCGATTTCAAAGCCGATGAATTTCTGCACGCCGCACTTCATGGCCGCCTCGGCGGCGTGGCCGAGGCCGAGGAAGGGATCGAGCACGGTCTGGGTCGCCGTGTTTCCGTGCAGCCGGATGCACCACTCGGCGAGTTGCGCGGGAAAGGTGGCGGGATGCGGCCGGTCGTCGGCGCGGCTCTTGATCGTCTTGTAGGGGATGAACCAGTTGTTGCCGCGGCAGCGTTGATCGCGGCCCTCGGTGTGGCCCCAGCGGGCGATGTTTGTTTTGTCCGCGTACTCCACGCCGATGGCCAGTCGGTCGAGCGGCACGTGGCCGGTCTTGGTGAGGTGGAAGACGTATTCGTGGCAGTCCGTGACGAAGCGCGGGGAATTGATCGGCTTGAAGTGCCCGACGCTCAGCTCCGGTGCCTGCCGCGGCTGGACGGTGATCGACTTGATCCAGTGAAACGTGTTTTGCAGGCGAAAGAGCGGCTGCAGTTTCAGCAGCACCTCGTGGGGAAAAAGCGGGTTCGCCGGTGCGGCTCCCACGTTGAGAAAAAACGAGCCCGCCGGCCGCAGCACCCGGCGCACTTCCCCCGCCCACGCGTAACACCAATCCAGGAAAACTTCGCGCGGCGCGGTGTCGCGATACGTCGTGTAGTCGATCCCGAGATTGTAAGGCGGCGAGGTCACCACCACGTCCACCGACTCCGCGTCCAGCGCCGCCATGCCCGCGAGGCAATCGCCGTGGCGGAGGTCGAGCACCGTCGGGCTGGATGGAATAAATAGGTCACTCATGGGGCGGCGGATCATTCCCCGCGGCGCCGGCTTTTGCATTGCCAAAATGCGCCTCGCCGCTAGACCTGCGAACCCCGCGTTCCGACCACCCCCCGGATTTTGAAGCTGCGTCTCCTCCTCTCACTCCTGCTCCTCGCGTCGGTCGCCGTCGCGCCGGCCGCTGGCCCCCTGGTTTCCGGCGATACCGCGATCGTGCAGGGGCGCATCGCCGCCGCGCCGAAAAAAGCGCCCGATGCCGTGAAGAACGCGATCTGGGCCATGAACCGCATCGTGGGCAAACCGTATCGCTGGGGCGGCGGGCACAGCACCTTCAACGACGTGGGCTACGACTGCTCCGGGACGATTTCCTATTTCCTCCATGCCGCCGGTCTGCTCGATCAACCCACCACTTCAAAGGCGCTCCAGAGCTGGGGCGAACCCGGCCCCGGCAAGTGGATCACGATCTACGCCCGCAGCGGCCACGTTTTCGCGGTGATCTGCGGTCTGCGGCTGGACACCACCGGCCGGCGCGACGACGAGGGGCCCGCGTGGCGAAACTGGTACCGCGAACCGCGCGGCTTCGTCGCGCGGCATCCGAAAGGATTTTAGCCGCGCTGGCGCCGGGGAACGAGCAGGCGCTCGACGATGGCGACGTCTTCCGGCGTATCGACGCCCACCGCTGCGCGCTTCGCCGGGAGTACGCGAATGCGCGCGCCATTTTCCAAAGCGCGGAGCTGCTCGAGCGACTCGGCGAGTTCCAGCGACGACGGTTTCCACTGCACAAACTGGAGCAGGAATTTCGTCGTGTAGCCGTAGATGCCGAGGTGCCGCCGCCACACCGGCCGCACGCCATCGCCGCGCAGATAGGGGATCGCGCTGCGGGAGAAATACAACGCGTCACCGCCGGCGGTGACGACCACTTTGACGGCGTTCGGATTCGCCACTTCCTCGTCCGGAGCGAAGACGCTCGCCGCCGTGATCATCTCGACCTTGCGATCCGCGAGCATTGTCGCGGCGAGCTTTGAGACGAGCGCGGGATCGACGAGCGGTTCATCGCCCTGGACATTGATCACGTGACTGAAGCCGCGCAGTTTCGCCGCCACCTCGGCGATGCGATCGGTGCCGCTGCGGTGCTTGGGCGAAGTCATCGAAACCTCAGCGCCAAATGCAAACGCTGCCTCGGCGATGCGCAGATCGTCCGTGGCCACGATCACCACATCGATCCCCTTTGCCCGCGAGCAGCGCTCCCACACGTGCTGAATGAGCGGCTTGCCCGCGAGCGGGATGAGTGGCTTGCCCGGTAGCCGAGTGGAGGCGTAGCGGGCGGGAATGACGACGGCGACCTTAGGCATCGGCGCTCTTTAGAATGTGAGCCGCAGCGGTGGCAAAGTCTTTCGCCACGAACCGGGCCCCGGTCGCGCTCGCCGCATTCGCTTCGCCCGTGAGCACGAGGATGCTGCGCGCTCCAGACCGCCGACCCGCGGTGATATCCGCCTCGCGATCGCCGATCATCCACGAATGCGCGAGGTCGATGCCGAGATCGCGCGCGGCTTCGAGCAGCATGCCGGGCGCGGGTTTGCGGCGGTCGGTGGCGTGGTCGGGGTGATCGTCGCACAGGTAGGTGGCGTCGATGAGGCCGGGGCCGAGCAATTCGAGGAACCGGGCGTGGACGGCTTCGTAGTCGGCGCGGGTGAAGTAACCGCGGCCGATGCCGCTTTGGTTCGTGACGATGACGGTGAGGAAACCGCGCGCCTTCAACTCACGCAGCGCCGCCGGCACGCCGGGCAAAAGGCGCACGCTCGCCGGGTCGCTGACGTAGCCGGTGTCTTCCATCAGCGTGCCGTCGCGGTCGAGGAAGATGGCAGGACGTCGCATCGTGAGTGGGAATTGAAAATTGAGAATTGAGAATTGGAAATTGGTGGCGGGCGTTCCGCAGCGGGGCGCGCTTTAATTTGCACCGAGCAATTAACAATTTTCAATTACCTCCCCTACTTACGCATCGAGATATTGCTTCAGCTTCTCCCGCAGCTCGGTGCGGGCGCGGAAGAGGACGCTCTTCACGGCGGGCACGGAGAGGTCGAGAATCTCCCCGATTTCCTCGTACGAAACATCCTCGTAGCGGCGCAAGACGATCGCCATGCGCTGCGTCTCGGGCAGCTCGTCGATCGCGCGCTGGATCGCGGCCTGCATCTCGTCGTCGAGCAGCGCGGTGTCGGGCGCTTTCACATTGGGATCGGCAGTTTGCAGGGTGCGGACGGGTTCGTTGGGATCGAGCGGGCGGTCGAGCGAAGTGGCGGGGTGGCGCTTGCGGCGGCGCAGCTCGTTGAAGACGAGGTTGCGCGTGATCTTGAAGAGCCAGGTGGTGAACTTGGCGGTCGGCTCGTAGCGGCCGGCGCTCTTCCACAAGCGGATGAAGACCTGCTGCGCGATGTCTTCCGCGTCGCTGTCGTCACCGAGCATCTTCGCGACGGTGCCGATGATGCGGCGCTGGTGGGTCTCGATGAGGGCGCGCAGCGCCTCGGTGTCGCCGCCCTTGATGAGTTGCATCCAGCGCAGGTCCTGCGCGTTCGCGTCGAAGGCAGGGGCGGCCTGTGGGTTCGGCGTAAAACTCATGGAGGGGGCTGGTGGGGGACGATGTCCGCTTGCCCGGTAGGAGGCAACTGTTTCCAGCCGGGGTGCCGATCCCCGGCGCTGCCGCCGTCGCGCCGTGAGCGCCGCTAAAGGAGAGCGCGCAGCCGCGCTTCGTCCAGCGTCGAGAGGACGAGGTAGGCCTTATCGCCGGCGCTCCACGTCGCGCTGGTCCACTGGTCGCGGCGCGCGTAACTCGGCCGGGCGGAAGTCGGCGGATCGGGAACGGCCGCGCGGTCGAGCACCACGAGGTGAACGACCTTTCCATCGCTCGTGTAGAAGCAAATCAGCGCGGCTTTTTTACCATACCAGTCGATCGTCCGGCAGCCGGTGGCCCGGGTCTGCGTGGCCAGCGCGAGCGGGACCTGGTAGTGGGCGATGTCGTGGGTTTCGGCGAACCAGCGCGCCACGGCCGCGAGGTCGGCGTTCGCGTAGTGCAACCGGAATCCTTGTGGGAGGAAGTCGCGCATCTCGGTGAGGAACGAAGCAAAGGAATCCGGCCGCGACGTGAGGATGGGCAGCCAGACCACCGCCGCAAGAGTGCTGACGATGAGGAGGGAGACCGCCATCAGCACCGCGCGGCGTCGGGGGACGGCAGGGCGCGGAGAGGGCTCGGGAAGAGCGAGGCCGGCGAGGATGCTTTCCTTGAGGCCGGTGGGCGGCTGCAGGCTGCCAAGCTGGTGGGCGATGGCGTCGTCGAGCGCATGCTCACCTTCCAGAAAGTGGTGGGCGTCGGGGTCCTGCGCGACCACGGCACGCGCTGCGGCGATCTCGGGATCGTCCGGATGGCGACCGCCGCTGCGGCAGGAGCGGAGAATGGCTAGGGCCTGTTCTTTATCCATGGGGATCTCGATGGGTGGATGGCGCTGCGGTCCACGGGACGACCTTACCATCGGCGGCAAGGCTGCTGGCAACGAGGGCGCGGCGAAGCTGGTCCTTGCCGCGCGAGAGGCGCGACATCACGGTGCCGGCGGGGATTTCGAGGACGGTGCTGATTTCCTGATAGGACAGGCCCTCGAGAAAGAAGAGCGCGAGCGGCGCGCGGAAGGTGTCATCGAGCCGGTGCAGCGCGGCGAGCACGGTCTCGGCATCCATCTGCGCGACAGTGCTGGGCTCGATGACGGGCAACTCCTCATCCATGCCGCTCACCTCGAAGTGCGGAAAGCGCGTCTCGTGGCGCCGGGTTTGCAGGAATTGCCGGTGGAGGGTGGTGAAGAGCCACGCCTTTGTTTTCACCGGATCGCGCAGGCGCTGGCCGTCCTTTGCCCAGATGTAAAAAGTCTGCTGCGTGAGATCCCAGGCGTCGTGATCGCGGCGCGTGAGGCTCACCGCGAAGCGGTAGAGCGGCGCGTAGTAGTTCTCGACGATCGTTTCGAAGTTCAAATCGGGTGGCTTGCCGCAAACGAGCCGTGGGCGGGAACGGAAAGCAAGCCGCCGCCTCGACCATTCGTGGCGGAGGCGGCGGCGCTTTCATGGCAGAATTATTTCTTGTCGTTGCGGTCGTCCTTGTCGTTCCGATCGTCGTCGCGGCTGCGCCTTTTCGGCTTCGCCTCGATGATCACGCCGGCGCTGGTACACGTCCAATAAAGATCCCCATTGCGCGCGACGGTCACGTCCGTCGGCTCGGGATCGCCGCTGCGCACGATTTTGGTGACCTTGGTGCGGAGGTTGAATTCCACGACCTTGTTGCTCCCGCCGGACGTGCCCGCGACGCCGGGCGTGGGCACTTCGGTCCAGTAGAGGTTGCGGCCTTTGCGATCGATCGCGATGCCGGTCGGCTTCTTCAGATCTTTCACCAGCACGCTCGTCTTGCCGTCCTCATCCTGGGTCACGATCACGCCGGCGGATTTGCACGTCCAGTAGAGGTCTCCATCGCGACCCACCACGATGTCACTCGGCTCGGGATCGCCTTCGTCCAGGATGGTCGTTCCGACGCCGTCGAAAACCGACACGGAGTTTTTCCCGCCGGCTACCCCGGGAGTGGGGATCTGGGTGAAGTAGACGTCGCCCTCCCGGTCCACGGCCACGCCGCTGGGCTTGGCCAGGTTCGTGAGCAGGGCGACGGCGGTGGACTGCGGCGCGAGGGGCGACTGTTCGAGGATCACGTTCGCCGATTTGCAGGTCCAGTAGAGGTTGCCATAGCGGTCGGCGGCGAGATTGGTCGGGTCGGGTTCGCCTTGGTGGACGATGAGGGTCTTGCCCGTGCGCAGGTTGAGCCCCTTCACGCCATTCAGTCCGCCGCCGACGCCGGGAGTGGGGATCTCGGTGAAGTAGATGATGTCGCCGCTCTGGGCGAGGATGCCGGTGGGGCGAGCGAGGCCGCGCGCCACGACTTTGAAGGTATAGTCATCCGCGAGAGCGGTGCTGCACAAGGCGGCGGCAAGGCCGAGGGTGAAAATGCGGGTGATCGGTTTCATGGCGGGGTCGATGGATTCAGGATTTGGTTTTGTAGATGACCTCGACGTGGGAAAGAGGTTCTTGCCGCACGCGAGGTCCGGGTGAGAGGCGCGAGCCGGCGGTTTATTCCCGGATTTGTTTTTGCGATCGCCGCTTCTGCTCCCGTGCAGAAACGCAACTTGCGCGTGCCCCGCCACGTATCTACGTGTGAACGCTCCTTCGATGTCCGCCAAACTCATCCCGCCCGACCTCCGCCCTATCTACGATCAGGTGGTGAC
>Ga0209181_10001444_pt1 | contig 41640 bp, 40 predicted proteins | sample MAT05_FD_187208 | JGI IMG/M metagenome (GOLD analysis project Ga0209181, IMG submission 187208) | Freshwater microbial communities from Lake Fryxell liftoff mats and glacier meltwater in Antarctica - MAT-05 (SPAdes) (version 2) | ecosystem: Environmental > Aquatic > Freshwater > Ice > Liftoff... | reverse complement strand
ACCCGCAAGGAAAATTACTTCTCAAAAATTACCCGCAGGAAAATTACCCGCAGGAAAATTACTTCTCAAAAATTACCCGCAGGAAAATTACCCGCAAGGAAAATTACTGCATGCTACCATCGTCCGCAGCCATTTCCACCAGATCCATCGGAAGCCGCTTACTCGATTTGGCGCCCAACTCCCTGATTTTCTCTGCTTTACCGATGAGTGTATCTCCCGGCCGGGTGGCGTGGGTGAGCTTGTTCATCGCGTCGTCGTAGGAGGAGCGGGCCTGGTCGAGGCGGGCGCCGACGTCTTTCAAGTCGTCTACAAATGCCACGAATTTGTCGTAGAGCAAGCCGCTTTGCCGGGCAATTTCGAGCACGGAGCGGGTTTGTTTTTCCTGCTTCCAGAGGTGTGCGATCGTCCGCATCGTAGCCATCAGGCTGGTGGTGGTGACGAGCACAATGTTCCGCTCCAGCGCGTCGGTGAACAGTTTGGGGTCGGCCTGAGAAGCGACGGAAAGGGCACTTTCAAGCGGCACGAACAGAAGGAGGTAGTCGGGCGTATTGATCTGATAGAGCATCTGGTAGTTGGTGCGGCTCAGGTTGTCTACATGGCTGCGGATGCTCGTGATGTGGGCGCGGAGGTGCTGGTCGCGTTGTGTAGGATCGTCCGAGTTGAAGTACCGTTCGTAAGAAGTGAGCGACACCTTGGCATCCACGACCAGTTGCTTGTTATCCGGAAGTTGGATAATAAAATCGGGGCGTTTGGCGGCGCCGTTTTCGTCGCGAAAGGTGGTTTGTGCCAGGAAATGAGTGCCCCGTTGAAGCCCCGCTTTTTCGAGCAGCACTTCGAGTTGCATCTCGCCCCAGTCGCCCTGTACCTTGCTCTGGCCTTTCAGGGCGGAAGTCAGGTTGTGGGCATCCTGGCTGAGTTGCTGGTTGAGGGCGTAGAGTTGTTCGAGTTCTTTTTTCAGGCTGGTTTTTTCGCGGGTTTCTTCCAGGTATTTTCGTTCCACGCTCTCTTCGAACTCTTTGATCTTTTCACGCAGCGGAGTCAGGATGCTCTGCAACTGTTGTGCATTTTGGGCGGTGAACCGTTGCGATTTTTCTTCCAGCAAGCGATTGGCGATGTTTTCGAACTCCGTTTTGAACTTTGCCTGCAATTGCTCCACTTCCGCTTTCTGGTTGTGCAAATTGTTTTCCAGGTTGAAAATCTGCTGTTCGCGGGCGGCCAGTTGAGCGAGTGCTGAGCGGATTTCATCCTCTTTGGCGGCTAGTTCTGCCCGCAGGGTGTCGTTCTGCGCGGCAATGACAACATGGAGTTGTTTGGAAACAAACTGTTCTTTATCAATCGTTTGTGTGCCTGATTGTTGCTGGCGCAACGCGATCAGGATCAACGTTACGAGCAATAGGCCGCCAAGAATGAATAAAACAGTGCTGTCCATTTGTCAAGCATTTTGTTTGACAAATGTAGGCCAGTTTTTACTTTTTGTTTGTTTCATGGGATTTTTCTAAAAATAAATGTTTTGAAAGTTCAAAGCAGTTTCAGCAATTCCAGCGTGGCGTGGGTGATTTTGGCGTTGGCTTTGAACCACTCGTCGGAGTCCAGCATCCCCATCATTTTCTCATGCCGGGCTGCACTGAATTGCGCCTTCACCTGCGTGGCTTCGGGCAATACAGTCGTCAGTTTTTGAATGGCCTCCTCCAGCCGCGCCTTGCCCACGAGTTCGCGGATTTCTTTTTTTAGGGCCGTGTTATCTTTTTCCACTATTTGAACAAGCCAGTCGGCAAACCGCTCCTGTGCCACCGATTTTTTGACGGGATGCAGATGCAGTTCGTAGAGTGCTTCATTGCTGTCGTCGTCGGCTGCGCCAATGCTGCGCATTTGCTCGTACAGCATGTCCTGGCTGAAACTGCCCTGCTCGCCAATGAAAGAGTAAAAGGCCGCATCGAACGCCTGCTGGAGGGTCATCTTGCTGTTGCGGCGGGTAAAATTCTGGTAAAAACGCCGGGCGAAATCCACGGCATACTGATCGAGCAGCGGCTTGGTGGTGGCGATCACGGCCGGAATACCCTGATCCAGAAAGGTTTGCACCTGCCCTTCGGTGGAACAGCCGTTGAGAAACACCAACCGAAGTCCGGGTGCCACACCGACCAGCCTCGACAGCCCCTCGGCGAACGAAAGCGCAGCGGTATGATAGTCGCGGTTGAGTTGGATAGCGTGCGGCCCTGCGTGACCGCTGAAATGGAACAGGCGAAGGTCGTTGCGCAGCAGGTCGAAGTGGGTCTCCAGGTCGGCTTGGGTGGCCTGCCAGATCACTTTGACCTCCGCCTCCGTATCGGAGAGCAGGCGGTCAATGGTTTTAAGTTCCTGCACCACTTCGGGCAATGCGTTTGCAGGATCATAGGCAAAAGCGAAAAGAAAAACAGGGCGGGACATTTGGAATGCGAACAAGTTGGGTGAAGGGTGGCAAAAGCAGGGACAAGGTACAAGTGAAATTCTTTTATTACCTGACAATTCAATTGGTTATGTTTGCCCAACAAAAACAACCACCATGCTCAAACCGCAAGAATGGGAATGTGTGCTTGACAATATCGCAACAGGCAGAACAATCATCTGCCTGGGTGCGGATTGCGGATGTACTCTGGCGACGTGTGGCTTTGTGGCGAGCAGAACGATGGCAACAGACTTCGGGATGACCGCAATTTTGCATTTGCCAAAATCGAGTCGCTTACCTTGCCTTATGCCGCCGCCGCTGTGTCGGGTACCGTAGCCCTGGGCACATCGGGTGTGGCCCCTACGGTGCAGCCCGGCAATACGGGCACTGTAACCGTGGAAGTGGTGAATCAGGCGGACAGCCCGCTGGAGGGCATGTACCTCACCGCCAATTGCCCCAACAACCTGCCCGGTTGTTACAACGGCCTTCGGTTTGCGCTGCCACGTCTACAGGTGGGCGAGCGATTTTTGGCCAATATCCCCCTCTGGGCCGACCGCGAGGTGCCTTCCGGCGGCAGCCCGCTCGACATCCGCCTGAACAACTCGACCGGCAAGATGCTGGCACAAAAAAAGACGACTCTTACCGTCGGCACAGCACCCAAACCCAACATCCGTATCGTGAAAGCCGAAGCGGTGGACAGCCGGAAACCGCAGTTGGTACGCGGACAAAAGACCGACATCGAGATTTCGCTTCGCAACGACGGTCAGGCGGAGGCGCGCAACGTGACCCTGGCATTTTATACCCCTGAAGGCGCTACGCTGACGACCTCCTCGAAAGACTATCTGGAAAAAACCTGGCCCACAGGCAGCACGCGCACTTACCACCTGACCCTCACGGCGGGATTGGGTGAAGCGAAAAACGTGGCACTCAAGATTTTTAAGAACGGTGAAAATTTGGGCACAGCCTCCGATCTGAATACCGAATTTGAGGTGGTGAAAACCGCGTCCGTCCCTGTCCCCGAACCTGCAAACACAGCACCGCCAACCAATATTGACCTGGAGATTCGCTGGGACGACGGCAACGACGCGATGAACCGTCGCTCCAGCAAACATCAGATGGAACTGTCGGTCGAGATCAGCGGCAATGTCGCCGTCACGCTCAATGATCTCTGGCTGTTGCATACCCATGCAGGAGGCAAGGACAGTTTTTCATTTGCAGGCATCAAAAGCGGCGAAGTCCAGTTGCTCAGAAAAAACAAGTCTGCCGTGATTTTTATCTACCGCGCCAGCAACCTGCTCACCCTGCAACCGGGCGACAATGTGCTGCAAATGATGGTGAAAAAAGGCAAGAAGCGCGCGATGACTGCTCGCCTGACGGTACGCTACAAACCCAAAGAAACCACTCTGTATGCCTTGTGCATCGGCGTACCCGACCCCCGGGGCCAACTCAAATACACCCAAAAAGATGCCCGCGACATGGCGACGCTGTTCGCTCAGCAGCCAGGAAAAGTATTTGACAACGTGGAAGTGACGACTTTGATGACGCTGGAAGAGACCCGTGCGGAGATGATTTCCAAAGCGGTGAAAGAGTTTGGCCTGCTGTCGCGCCGGGGTACCCTGAAACCCGACGACGCAGTACTTATATTCATCTCCACACACGGCATCGTGAGCGATGAAGATGGTCAGTTCCGGCTCTTCGGCAGCACGTTTGATGCGGGCAATCAAAAGTACACGGGATTTTCCCTCCGCGAAGATATCCTGCGCGCACTCGACACCCTACCCTGCCGCCCTGACTGTCTCGGTACCATCTCCTGCTACGCCCCTTCCCGAAGGCCAATCTGTATCGTTGAATCCAAACGTGTCCGGCGGCCAGGGATCCCTGATATATGAGTGGAAAGGCCCCAACCTGAGTTGCGACGGCTGTGCCATGCCGGACGTCAGCCCCATCTTTCTCAGCACCTATCTGCTCACGGTCACCGATGCGAACGGCTGCACGGCCACCGAGTCCGCCGTCGTGAATGTAGACAGCAAACAAGGCCCCGACATCATTACGCCTGGCAATGAAGACGGGAAAAACGACGAACTGCTCTTCCCGGAACTGGAGCAAGAACCTGCGAAGTCAGCCAATGACATTGTGATCTTCAACCGATGGGGGCAGGTCGTATTCAAAGAAGCGCCGTATAGGAACAACTGGACAGGCACCAGGCAGGATGGCCAGGCACTCCCGGAAGGCACCTACTACTATGTCCTGACTTTGCGCGGTGGGAATAATAGTGCGATTCATGGGAGTGTGCTGCTGATTCGCTAGCCTGTACTCACTTTTTCAACCCAATCTCCCGCAGCCGCTCATCCAAATAAGCCCCAGCAGTGATCGGCGAATAATGCAGCGGATTGCCGGGCGTGACGCAGAATTCCAGGCAAGTCAGGTCCATGCTGCTCACCGGGTGGAGGAAGAACGGGATACTGAGGCGCGGCAGGTGCCACTCTTCGCGGGGCGGATTGACCACGCGGTGGGTGGTACTTTTCAGGTAATTGTTGGTGAGCCGCTGGAGCATATCGCCGACGTTGATCACGATCTCGTCGGCCTCGGGCATGATGGCGACCCATTGGTTGTCGGAGTTGAGGAGTTGCAAACCGCCTGCGCTGGCGCCCACCAGCAGTGTGATCAGGTTGATGTCTTCGTGCTGCTCGGCCCGGATGGCACTGGCCGGCTCCTGTGTGATGGGCGGGTAGTGGATGCTCCGAAGGATGGAGTTGCCGTGCTGGATGTATGGGTTGAAATAGTTGCGGTCCAGGTCGAGGTAGAGCGCAATGGCTTCGAGCAGTTGGCTGCCCGCCCGCTCGAATGCGCGATACAGTTCGTGGCCGAGCAGGGGCATCTCGGCGGTTTCGACCACCTGCACGTTGTCGGGGTATTGCGGCTTCAACGGGTGATCCACCGGTACTTCCTGGCCGATCTGGAAGAATTCTTTCAGGTCGGCCACTTTCGACTGCTTGGCGTGCTCCTTGCCGAACGACGTGTAACCGCGTTGGCCCGCCAGACCTGCCACTTCGTACTTCCGTTTCACTTCTTCCGGCAATGCAAAAAACGCCTTCGACGAAGCATAAAATCCATCCACCAAATTTTTCTGGATGCCGTGATTGACCACGGCTACAAAGCCAACTTCGTGGAATGCTTGACCAAGCGCCTGCACAAAAGCCGTTTTTTGTTCTTCTGTGCCGTGCACAAATTGGGAGAGGTCAACGGTAGGAATGCCTTTTTCTTTCATAGTAATGCTGGTTAAAAGTGAGCAGAGAGCCGGGAGCAAGGAGCAGTTGGGTACACATCATTGCTCCTTGATCCCTGCTCTCTGCTCACTGGTAGCGTTGCAAATGTGGTGAATTGCCCGGTATTTATCCTTTTTTACCTTTTTTGAAAATCACTTGAACAGCGATTGGCGGAAGAGACGGCACTTTTGTCGTATCAAAATACGGCATCAACATCAGTTTTTTTGCAAAAAACAGGTTGCGATGGGTATCTTTTGATGGTCTCTGACACAAATAAGTACCTCGCCAAAACTAGTTTAGGAACGCGGCACCAATAACTTAGTCATTTGATGCCACCCTTTGTTCCATCATACGGCCGCTATTTTTCTTTAAATAGCCCCACTATTCGCAGAAAAATAGTGTTGTCTGATGAAAAAATGGTTCACCTAAAATGACTAAGTTATTGGTGCCGCGTTCCTTAGCGTACTTCGCGGTAAATAAAATCATTCGTATTTTGGCACTACCTATGGTTGAAGTGGGTGTTTTGGGTTTCGTGTTTCGAAATGCCCGCCGAGTGGATGACCCGAAACAAGCACCCCAAAAAACGAACTAAAAAATCTTCCAGACCTGAAAATAAGGCACCATCCGTCCCCCGAACGAACGGAACACCTGCTCCACGCCAGGATCCATACTCCCCTCGAAATCAACACTTTGCCCATGCAACAGTGCTTGCCTGACGGACTCGTACAGCATCAGATAATTCAGGTGCCCTGTATCGCGGCCAATCGCTTGCCCGCCGAGCAACAAACTGGCTTGCCGCCCGTCGTTTGTGATCAACTGCGCAGCCATCGGTTGGTTGTCGGAGCGGCGGCGCGCCACCAGCAGCTCGCATTGCCCCCGGAGGTCGAGCGCCTGGTAGAGCCGCGTCAGCACCGTGAAATCTGCCCCGGGTCGAATGCCCCGACGTTGGCAGGTAAGTTGGTAGAAATCATACAGCAATCCCAAATCGCGCTCGCCGGCTACCGAAAATTGTTCGCCCGCCTGTTTAATTTTTTTTCGGGTGCCACTGGTCAGCGAACGGCTAAATTCACCCACCTCCTTCACGGGATCCAGCACATAGGTATAGCGGGTAGATTGCCGGAAACCTGCCCAACGAAATGGCAGCCAGTTCTGGATTTCAGGACGAAAATTTTGTTGAAAAAAGACCGTCTGCGGCAACTTCCGGAGTAATTCTGTCATTGTTTTATTTTCAAATGAATAGCGGCTATGTAGTTTTAAATCAGCCTTTTGCGGATAAAAAAGCCATGGCCCGCCGTAGGAAGTGAGGGGTGGCAACTGAATGACGGGCATTCCCCAGCGCCGGGTCTGGAAATAGGGCATCACTCCCGTCACCCGCTTGCCACCGTCGGTCGCCAGCGCCACATCCCAATCGTCTTTTCCACACACCGCATCGAGCCATCGGGGCCGGAGGTGGAGCGGCACCGATTCGTTGCTTTTGCATAATTCACGGTAATGGGCTTTGTGGTCAGGCACGGTTCAGTAATTTTGCTGCGAAGTAACCCAATTCTCCGCAAATCCCTCCCTCATCAACCACTTACCTGTACGCCATGACATTAGGTGAACTTTTCGACTACTTCAGCGCCAACCCGGCGATGCTGCTGCTTTTTTTCCTCGGCATTCCGCTCACCGCTTTGCTGGCCAATGTGATGGGACGCGACGAAGGCCACCTTTCGCCCTGGAAATACCTGTATGCCGTGCTGATTTATCTCGCCTGTGTGCCAGGCATTTTCGCGGCAGCGCTGGCGATCTATTTATTTCTGTTCCAGCCGGGCGGCAGCATTTTCAACGCCAACCTGCTGACTCAGGTCCTGCCCATTGTATCCATGGTGGCCACGCTGGCCATCGTGCGCCGCAATGCACCGTTTGAGTATATCCCCGGTTTTGGCAAGTTATCAAGCCTCATGCTGATGATTGGGGCGGTCTTCATCCTCATGTATTTCCTCAACCGCCTTCACCTCGTGGCATGGGTCTATGTGCCGGTCCAATACCTGTTGCTCATCATCGCCGGACTGTTGCTGGCGTTCCGTTTTGGGTTTAAAGCGTTGATTTCATGAGAAAAGATATGAAAGTTCGAAGTTTGAAGTTTGAAGTTCGAAGTTGTTCATGCCTCCGACGGAATCGAACTTCAAACTTCAAACTTCAAACTTCAAACTTGTTTTTCACTTTTTGTCTGTTCCTTGCCGCCTGTGACCACACTTCCGACCGCGAACGTAAAATCTATACGCAGGATGACACTGCGGTCGAAGTTGGGCAGGAGGTTGAAATTTTGTATTCTGACAGTGCAACGGTGCGGGTACGGGTGACGGGGCCGGTGCTGCACAACTTCAGCGAGCGCGAAAACCCGCGGCAGGAGTTTCCCGAAGGGGTTCGAATCGAGTTTTTGGAGTCCGATCTTTCTATAAAAAGTACCCTGACCGCCAAAACCGCCGTCCGCCGACAAGAAAAAGGATTGATCGTGGCCCGCGACAGTGTTGTGCTGGTGACGAAAAAACAGGAAAAACTGGAAACCGAGGAATTGATCTGGGATGAACGCAGCGGAAAAGTCCGCACGGATAAATTTGTAAAAGTGACCAAGCCCGGAGAGATCATCTACGGCTTCGGACTCGAAGCCGAGCAGGATTTTTCGTACTGGAAAATCCTGGTACCCAAAGGCCGCATCAAAGTGGATCAATTGAACGATGTGCTGAAATGAACCTCCAACCCCTGCACGTTGCATCCAAAAACCGATAACCAACAACCAACAATCCACTCATGGACGATCCTTTACATTCCAGCCGACTCCTTCGCTGGTCCTCTCCGCTCCGCATCGGGAGCCATACTTTTCCGGCTGCCCTGCTGCTTTCCGCGTTGGCGGTGTCAGCCAGTTTGTGGGGGGTGCCGTTTTTTTCATTTGTGCTGGGTTCGGGCTGGGTAGCGCCACTGGTTGTGTCTCTGCTGGTTTTTTGGGTCTTGTTGATGTTTAAAAACCTGATTTTCAAGAACATTTATAAAAACACTTCCAGCGATGGAGATACCGCGCTCCTCGAGTATTTGGTACAACACAATTCCACGGGCACACCCGGGGAAGAAGAAGTGGAAATGGAGTTACTGGAAAATGCGCTCCACCTGAAGCAAGTCCGGGTGCAGGACTGTATGGCGCCGCGCCCCGAAATCGTGCATGTGGATGTACACGCTACGGTAGAGGACTTGCGCCAGGTTTTCATCGAAAGCAGCCTCTCCCGCATCATCATCAGCGACGGCGACCTGGACTCGGTCGTGGGTTATGTACATGTGCAGCAACTGTTTGCGCAGCCGCGCACGATCCGCAGCATGGTGATGCCCATCACTTTCGTACCGGAGAGCATTGCCATCAACGACCTGCTCAGCAAGTTCATTAAAAACCGCACGAATATCGCCTGCGTGGTGGATGAATACGGTGGATTAAGTGGGTTGGTCACGCTGGAAGATGCGCTGGAACAACTTTTCGGGGACATTGACGACGAGCACGACCAGTCTGAATTCATCGAAGTTCAACTCAGCGACACCGAGTTTTTGCTATCCGGGCGCCTCAAAGTAGACTATATCAACGAAAAATATCCCACCCTCGACCTCCCCTCCGGCGATTACCAAACGCTTTCAGGGTATGTGGTGATGACCACCCAGACCATCCCCGAACAGGGCGCCCGCCTCGAACTGGATGGTAAAACGTTCGTGCTCGAACTGGTCAGTGATCGGAAGATCGAGACGGTGCGGGTATTGATGTTATCAATTAGAGATTAACCGACGTGTGAAAGATACCCTGTGCCTCTGTGACTCTGTGTTCAATCCATCATGATTCTGGTCGTTCATCCCTGTTGAATACAAGAGGGGCTGTTCCTGCGTAGGACAGCCCCTCTTGTATTTTAAACTGCCATAATGTCATCAAAAAACAATTAAACTGCCATTTTGTCACCCACCAAAAACCCTTTTTCTGCCAAAAAAACGGCTTTTACGAGGTGGTACACCAATTGAAAGGGAGGGAGTATTCCATCTTTTCAAACTCATTGGTTTACCATAAAAATTCATTCAAATCATTATGACACTCGCAAAATTTCAGCCGGTCCCCGCAACCAAATTTTTTACCAACAACTTCTTCGATGAATTTTTCAACCGCAATCTGGGCGAAGTGGTTGGCTCTGACGGAGCATTGAACCAACCAGCCGTTAATGTTGTTGAAACTCCTGAATCGTTCAAACTGGAAGTAGCCGCACCCGGCTTCGACAAGTCGAACTTCAACATCCATGTCGAGAACGATACGCTCACATTGAGCGGCCAACGCGAAGCGAAAGAACAGGTCGAAGGCGAAAAAGTGACTCGCCGCGAGTTCCGCTACGAATCCTTCAAACGCTCCTTCAAATTGCCGAAGAGCGTGAACCTTGAAACGATTTCGGCTGTTTACGAAAATGGAATCCTGAACGTGGCGATTCCAAAAAAAGAAGAAGCCAAACCGGTGGTTAAAACGATCACCATTGGCTAATCCCAAGAATTTTCATAAGGTTAGTTAATAGGGTTTTAGGTGTTTTCATGGAGCTGGGGCAGTAATGTCCCGGCTCTTTTTTTGTCCAATTTTCCCGACCTTCATGCCCAATTGCACCTTTACCTTTGCGCCTTTGCGAGAAACCCTCTGCACCTTCCACCTATGCAACACCCAAGCGGAAAATTATCTAACGACCAGTATATCAACGGCTTGCAGGATGCTAACGATGATATACTAATTTCCATATACGTGGAGTTTCGGACAGCCGTTGTGCGTACTGTGACGGCACAGGGCGGCAACGAGGCCGATGGCGGCATTTTCTTTCGGGCAGCCGTCGTAGAGACCGCCCGGCAGGCCCGCGCCCGGGAATTGCCACTCGACGAGCCATTTTTTTTTCACCTCCGCGAGATTGCCCTTGCGCATTACCTCGACTGGCAGGCCGAGCCCCACGAAAAATCGGCGGCTCAGGAGACCACCGAGTTGATGCCTGCGCCCGCCCTTTCTTCTACCCTGCCCGACACTCCTACCCTGCGCCAAACCCGCATGAACATCTATGCCTGGCGACATTTTGAACAACTCGATGCAGGTTGCCAGCAAGAAGTGCTGGATTATGCGCAATCTTCAACGCCCGCTTCGCTCTCAGACAGTTCGGAACCCTGCGTCCGAAAATATTTCTCATTGCTTCAAATCCCCTTCCCGCAGCATATCCATCCGACTCCGCTGACTTCAGGCGAACCTGACATTGACCCTTCCGATGCCGAGCCGGATGCTGAACTTCTCTCGCCTCAGGCGAGATCAAACCTCAAACCTCAAACTTCAAACTTCAAACTTCCAGATTGGGTCTCTATCGCGCTGCTTGATACCAAAGGTTATCAGTTTTGGCAAAAAACGCAGCATTTAGAGCGCAAAATCGCGAATCGCCAGCCGCTTGCTCCACCGCCGGAAGCGCCGCCCAATAAATGGCTGCCCCGCCTGGCCATGGCATTGGCCGCTTTCACCTTGCTTTATACCGGCTACACTTATTTTTTTCGCAGCGCAACGCCCCGGGAAGTGTACCAGGATAATTTTCAGCCGCCCACCAGTATCATGGCCGACTTGCAGACCCGCCAGGCCGCCGATACCATGAGCACCGAACCGCGTCCGGAACGCCCGGTCGCTTGCGACGAAATACTCCGCCAGGCCGACGCCATCTACCAGAAAAAAGAGTACGAAGCGGCTGCCGAAGTACTTTATGGATTGGCAGAGAACGAATCGCTTGCCCCTTGCCACTCCGATGCGCTGTTCTACCTCGGCATCATTGCCTTGCACAACGACGACCCGGGCACTGCGCTACAGTGCTTTGCCAAAATTGACAACCTCGACCGGTTCGGTGAAGATATTTACTGGTACCAGGCATTGGCTTTCGTCAAAATGGCCGAACTCCAGCCCGACCTCCGGGAAAAAGCCGCCCGGGCGGTCGAACGCGCGGTCGGCGCCACCCAGCATCCGGAACGCCGCACACAAGCGGAAAAAATGTTGGAAAAATTGAAAAAATAATTACCTCAATTATCGTTGGACGTTGGATTGAGGACTAAGGACAAGGGAATAAAAAACATCCTATTGGAATCACCCCAGTCCAAAGTCCAAAGTCCAAAGTCCAAAATTACCTCAATTACCCCAATTACCTCAACTCCCTCAACTCCCTCAATTACCTCAACTCCCTCAATTACCTCAATTACCTCAATTACCTCAACTCCCCTAATCATGACTCTACTCGAACGATATTTCCCCGATTTACCGCCCGAACAACGGGATCAGTTTGCCCGCCTGGTGCCGCTCTACACAGAGTGGAACGCCAAAATCAACGTCATTTCCCGGCAGGACATTGAAAACCTCGAAGAGCGGCATATCCTGCATTCGCTGGCCATCGCCAAGGTGTTTTCATTCAAACCTGGCGCCCACCTGCTCGATCTGGGCACGGGCGGCGGCTTCCCGGGCGTACCGCTGGCCATCATGTTTCCGGAGGTTAAATTCACCCTGGTGGATGGCACAGGCAAAAAGATCCGGGTGGTGCAGGAAGTAGCCGATGCAATGGGCCTCACCAATCTCACCGCCCGCCACAACCGGGTGGAAGAATTAAAAATGAACGGCCAGTTTGATTTTGTGCTGTCCAGAGGAGTTGCCCCGCTCGACAAACTGCTGGTATGGAGCCAGCCGCTGTTGAAAAAAAAGCATCTTCATGCGTATCCCAACGGTTTGATCGCGCTGAAAGGCGGCAATTTACAGATGGAAATCAAGGCGTTGCCTGGCAAAGGGGACGACTACACGGAGGTATTCCCGCTTCGCCGCTATTTTGGGGAAGAGTTCTTCGAAGAAAAAATGGTGGTGTACGTACAGGGGTGATTACTCCGTCGAAACGCGGGTGGCAGCAGCAGCCATCTCCTTCAGTTTCTTTTCCAGTTCCAACACTTTTTTCTGCAACTCAGGCAATTGTTTGAATACGATGTGCGAACGGATGAAATCTTTATAGCCGATCGCCGGACTGCCGAACAACGCAGAATTTTGATCGGTCACGCTGCTGGCCAATCCGCTCTGCGCCTGAATCCGGGTGCCGTCAGCGATGGTAATATGCCCTGAAAATCCGGCCTGACCGCCGACCTGCACATTGTCGCCGAGGCGCGTACTGCCTGCTATGCCGACCTGGGCGGCAATCACGGCATTCTTTCCAATTTCGACGTTGTGTGCAACGTGGATAAGGTTGTCGAGTTTAGCACCGGTACGCACGACCGTGCTGCCCATGCTGGCCCGGTCTATACAAGTGCAGGCACCAACTTCCACGTCGTTTTCGAGCACCACGTTGCCCACCTGTGGCACCTTGACCCAGGTGCTGTCGGGCTGCGGCGCAAATCCGAATCCATCAGCACCGATCACTGCATTGGCATGTAGGGTACAGCGGTCGCCCACCACACAGTCGAAATGGACCCGCACCCCCGGAAACAAGCGGCACCCATCGCCAATGCGGACGTTGCGCCCAATGTATACTTGTGGGTAAATGATGCAGTTGCTGCCGATCACTGCACCTTCTTCCACCACTGCGAAGGCTCCGATGCTCGTACCGATGCCAATTTTAGCCGACTTATGTACTAAATTGGTTGTTGTCCCTGCCGTCGTACTGGTGTGGTTGCTCTCGTCGAATTTTTGCAACAGCAACGCAAGGCTGCTGCGCACATCGTCCACCCTGATTAGGGTAGCCTTTACGGGTTGCGTTGGCTGGAACGACCTGTGTACCAGCAAAATAGATGCCTGGGTAGAGTAGGCATAGGACTCGTACTTAATATTGTCCAGAAAAGCGAAGTCGCCGTCACTGGCTTCCTCGATGCGGGCAGGGCGGCTCACAGTGGCTTCCGGGTCGCCATCAAGCGAGCCGTCGAGCAGGTGTGCGAGTTGAGCGGCAGTGACTTTCATGCCGAATGCGATAATGACAAAACGATGAGAGAATACGGGCAGCGCGCAATCGGAATCTACAAGGAGAACAGTGCATTCAATCACTAAATCCTCATGCTGGATTCAAATCCGCCACAGCAGGGTGCGGCAAAGGTAGAAAAAATGATTCAGGGTAGAACGTACAAGGGAAACCCTGTCACTTATGATAAAATCAGTTTCACCGGACAATGATCCGAATGCACCACATCGTTGAGTTGACGCGCATACAGGATGCGGTCGCGCAGGTTGTCCGATACAGATTGATAGTCAATGCGCCAGCCTTTGTTGTTGCTGCGGGCGTTGGCCCGAAAAGACCACCAGCTGTATTCTACCAGCTCCGGGTTTTTAAAGCGGAAAGCATCAATAAACCCGCTTTCGAACCAGCGCGACATCCAGGCGCGCTCTTCGGGCAGGAATCCGGTGGTGTTTTTGTTGCTCTTGGGATCGTGAATATCTATCTCGGTATGGGCAATATTGTAGTCTCCGACAATGATGAGTTGAGGACGCTCCCGTTTCAATGCCTCTACGAAACGAAAGAAGTCGTCAAGAAAGCGCATTTTCAAAGTTTGCCGTACATCACCCATGGTACCGGAAGGGAAATAACAATTGAGCAGCGTGAGGTCGCCAAAATCGGCCCGGAGCACCCGGCCTTCCCGGTCGTATTCCGGTATACCGCAGCCAACCTCCACATAGTCGGGTTTTTGCCTGGAAAAAATCGCTACTCCGCTGTACCCCTTTTTTTCGGCGGCATGCAGCGTCGCGTGGTAGCCCAGCGACTCCCAATCCATCGGGGTCATATCGGAAGGTTGGGCCTTGATTTCCTGAAGACAAAGGATATCGGGCTGTTCCCGGTCCACCCAGTCCCACAAGCCCTTCGAGGAAGCGGAGCGGATACCGTTCAGGTTGTAGGAGATGATAGACGTGGGCATGGGTTTGAAGTTCGAAGTTTGAAGTTTGAAGTTTGAAGTTATTCAATATGACCATTTCAAATACAGCGCGCCCCAGGTAAATCCGCCGCCAAAGGCAGTCAGAATGATATTATCGCCTTTTTTGAGGCGCGACTCGTATTCCCAAAGACAAAGCGGAAGGGTACCTGCCGTGGTGTTTCCATACTTTTCAATGTTCACCATGACGCGTTCCATTGGGAAATGCAGGTGTTCGGCGACGGAGGTGATGATGCGCATATTTGCCTGGTGGGGGACAATCCATTGTACATCGTCGGTAGTCATTTTATTGCGGCGGATCAATTCTTCACAGGTGCTGGTCATACCTTTCACTGCATACACAAACACCCGCTTGCCGTCCTGCCAGGCGTAATGCTCGCGGGCAGCGACGGTTGCGGCACTGGCCGGACGGAGCGAGCCGCCCGCCTTCATGTGCAGCATTTCGCGGCCGGAGCCGTCTCCGCGCAACACGAAGTCCTGGATACCCGTGCCATCTTTACGAGCCTCCAGCAAGACAGCCGCAGCGCCATCGCCGAAGATGATGCAGGTATTGCGGTCGGTGTAGTCAATGATGGACGACATCATGTCTGCGCCGACCACGATGACTTTGCTATACGTCTCGTTTTGAACAAATTGTGCCCCTGTGGAGAGCGCGAAAAGAAATCCCGAGCAAGCCGCACGAATATCATAACCGAAGGCATTTTTCGCCCCCACTTTATCGCACACAGTGTTGGCTGTATCCGGAAAAACCATGTCGCCTGTAACCGTAGCGACAATGATCATGTCAATTTCTCCGGGCTTTACCCCGGTTTTTTCAAGCAATCCCTTGACGGCTTCGGCACACATATCGGAGGTTGCCCAACCCGGCGTGCGCAGGATGCGCCGCTCGCGGATGCCCGTGCGCGACACAATCCATTCGTCGTTGGTGTCCACCATTTTTTCGAGGTCGAAATTGGTCAGTTTGGTCTCTGGTACCCAGCCGTGTACGCCGGTGATGGCTGCATGTATTTTACCCATGGTGTTGGTAGTGTTGACTGATCGAAAGGGTTCAGTTCAAAAACGGGGGCAAAAGTAGGAAGCGGGTTTGGAATGGACACAAAAAAGCCGAACCGGTCTTTACCGGCTCGGCCACTACAAAATTACTAAACACGGATATTCTTCTCAGGTGTCAGAGCCCCCGGAGGAAGTCCAGCACCTGTTGTTCGGTCATGAGTTTGGGTTCTATGGATTTGGTCGTGGCATTCAGGCCGGTTTCGTCCTCTTTTTGGCCGAGCCAATATTGGCCGTCAAATTTGCTCACTGTAACGATGCGTACCGGATAGCCGGGCAATACATTGGAGAAGCAAAAATTGTCGGCATTGTCCGGTACTTCCAGGGGTACAATGATCTTAGTGTTTTTGAACACTAAAAACGCCACAGTGTTCTGCGGATTCAGGTTGGGCGGCAAATCAAGGCAAAAACTGATACTGCCGACTTGTGGTATACTGCCCCCACTCACCCATCCCAAGGTCTTGGCTATCAACTCATATCCTTTCACAATGGTGCTGTTGGGTCCGGGCCAATCCGCTGCGTAGGCCTGTTGCTGGGTATTTTCCCATACGGTGGAATCTATCGTCCCAAACGTGAACATTTTCCAGTTGAGTTTCGGGTCTGTCGCAGGTATTTGTATTTTTATATTTCTGTTTTCGAGCAGTTGAAGCGGCTTGCCTTCGCATTTAACGATGATCCGTACAGCACCGCTGCTTTCGAACAAATTGCCGTCGGAATCTGTGGTGGGAATATTTTGCGCCAGCATATCGCCTTTCCGAAACGCTTCTGTGATCTCGATTTCTAAATTCTGGCAGGTGCTGCAAGGCACCTGGTTCCCCTCAGCATCCATGAAAAGTTGTTCCGTGTCGGTGAGTGTCACCTGAACACCGCCCGGCGTGTGCAGGGTAGTGTCCGGCACAGCGCCGTTCATGGTGAAAACGGTCTGAGTGGCAGGGTCAGGCACCTGTTGTAACAGTAGCGCGATATCTTCGAGCGTGACAGGATAGGGCCTAAACTCTTCCACATTCTTCCGACACCCCCCTACACCTGCCAAGGTCAGCGTGGTTAGTAATGCGTATAAAAGTAAATGTCTGAGTTGCATAATTTTCGGATGGAGTAATTTTTTAGGGAATTAATTTTTTAGGGGTAATTTTTGGGGCTGCTCCTGACCTTGTATCTCTTGAACCAAAAGATGCTGTAAGGGTTGGATTCGCTGCTTTAAAAAATTGTTATGTATCAACTTCAATTCGCCATGATCCTGGTCAGACCGAGGCGCACCCCACCAATGCCGTAGCGCTGTTCCACCGGGTGCGCGTCCACTGTAACCGGGCGCAGCACCTGACGGAAATAAGGTTCGGCAAATACCCGCCATCGCGGACGCAAGTGGTAAAACCATTGGACGCTGCCCATGACGCTTAAACCTGTCCGCGCCCGAAACACATCCAGTTCGTGGTCAGCAGGTGTAAAACTGGCCGGCTGTTCCAGCGGAGAGAGGATGCTGCCGCTTTTCCAGAAGAGGATATTGAGCGAAGCGCCTGCCTGTATGCTGACCCCACTCCGGCCGTTGCGCACTTCCACACCCGCCTGCAATGGGATATCAAGCATCCCGAAACGGTTGTAGGTTTTGGTATAATGTTCCCCATACTCCCAACCGTTTGAAATGGTTTTCCAACTTGAGGTGACCGGGTCCCAGACTTGTTTCGTTTTTTCAACCCTGTATTGCTGGTCCACATATTGGAAGGTCTCGACAATCTGGTCGTAATGCAGACCCGCGCGAAGCAGAAAATTCTGGTTGAACAACAAGGTGCCGCGGACTCCGGCATTGAATGCCCAGTCACGGCTTTCGGTCGTCAATCGGCTCTGGCGATACCAGGATTCTTCGGCTTTCACAGAGCGCAGGTCTTTCCGCGCCATTGAGGGGCCGATATAGGCGTCTACCAGGAACACATTGGGATGTGTGTTAAAATCGTAGCAGTTTTTGTACTTGCTGGGCTTCTTTTTGACCATCGGCCGAACATGCGGAAACTTCTGAGCCTTCGCAGGGAGCCGGGTGAGTACCGCCTCTTTTTTGTCCAAAAGCAAAAATGACTGCCGGGAAAGAGCGGCCGGGATGTCATCCGGCAAGGTATTGATGGCTACTTCCGGCGCCTCAACGCTTTTGTTTTCAGTCTTGGGTGCGTTGGATTGGGCTGTTGATGGTTGGCTGTTGATGGTTGACTGTTGACCGTGGACCGTTGGCCGTGGACTGTTGACCGTGGACCGTTGACCGTTGACTGTGGACTGTGGACCGTTGGCTATGGATGATTCGTTGTTGGTTGTTGGTTGCTGGTTGCTGGTTACTGGTTGTTGGTTGCTGGTTGTTGGTTGTTGGTTACTGGTTGCTGGTTGTTGGTTGCTGGTTGCTGGTTGTTGGTTGCTGGCCATTGGCCGCTGACCGCTAGTGTTTGAACCTCGAACTTCGAACTTCCAACTTCCAACTAAATCAGCCTGATCTTGCGCGCCCCCTCCTGAATGTTTCAGGGTGGCCAATTTTAACCCGATAACGGCCAGCAGTACGGTACTGCCGCCCATCAGCCACCAAAGCAGTACGCCGCGACGGCGACGGTGCAGTACACGTTCCACATTCGGCCACACAAATGCCGGGGGTGCTACTTCAGCATCCTTCAAGCGTTGGTGGATGATTTCATCAATATGCTCCATGATTCTGGATGATTGTTGGTTATCCCTATTTATTTGGTTATCTGGTTGTTAGGAACGCGGCACCAATAACTTAGTCATTTTAGGTCAACCATTTTTTCATCAGACAACACTATTTTTCTGCGAATAGTGGGGCTATTTAGAGAAAAATAGCGGCCGTATGATGGAACAAAGGGTGGCATCAAATGACTAAGTTATTGGTGCCGCGTTCCTTAGTGTTTACTTCCTACTGAAAACTGCTCCTGTGCATTCACCTGTTCCACGAGCCAGCGCCGGGCTTTGGTCAGTTGCGAGCGGGAGGTACTTTCCTGAATACCGAGCAGATGGGCGGCTTCCGCGTGAGAGTAACCTTCCACCGCCACCAGATTAAACACCATCCGGTATCCGTCGGGCAGTTTGGCAATCAGCGCTAACAGTTCCTGCTCCGACAAAGTTGCGATCGCATCCGGGTCTACCGGCGCGTCGGGCAGTCGTTCATAGCCCGATTGTTCATAATCGAACCGCTGACGCTGATACGTGCGCAACGCAGTATTGACCATGATGCGCCGCACCCAACCTTCAAACGAGCCCTGAAAATGAAACTGGTGAATCTTCGTAAATACTTTGACAAACCCCTCCTGGAGAATGTCTGCCGCATCTGCTGTAGAACGGGCATAGCGAAGACAGACCGCGTACATTTTACCGGCATATCGGTCGTACAACTGTCGCTGACTTTGCGCGGAACCGCGCAAACAACCTCGGATAATGGTTTCCTCGCTCAAGTGAGATTCCGTGATGAAAATGGATTAGTTCGGAATATCAGATGGGATTTCGGGACACAGATATTTCACCCGAAGGTAGTCTGTAGAGAAGATTCTGCCAAACTCTTTTTTGCTGCCTGGAGGTGCCGCTATTAAATTTGGTTTTCGCCATATCCCTTTCTTTTTTTTAGAACTATCTTTGCCGCACGTTTTTCACACATAGATTTTTAACAAAAAAGATGTCAAAACAGGGCATCCGGCCCGGATTGTCCGGGCGTTTGAATCCCCGTTTATGATGTCCAAATAAATACACACATGGTAAAGATACTTGCCAACGATGGCATTCACCCTGACGGTCGTCTCCTGCTGGAAGAAGCAGATTATATTGTGGAGGATGATAAAATCCCGCAGGAAGAACTGATTGATCGCATCGCGGAATATGATGTGCTCATCGTGCGCAGTGCCACAAAAGTTACCAAAGAGGTCATTGATGCGGCCAAAAACCTCAAAGTCATTGCACGGGGCGGTGTCGGGCTCGACAATATTGACCTCGAATACGCCCAAAGCAAGGGCATAGAAGTGTATAACACCCCCATGGCTTCGTCGCGGGCGGTAGCAGAACTGGCTGTCGGCCACATGTTTTCGCTGTCGCGGATGTTGCACCGCAGCAACCGCGAGTTGGCGAATGGCGGCGATTTCAAAAAATTGAAAAAAGCATACGAAACCGGTTTTCAAATGCGCGGCAAGACCCTCGGCATCGTCGGTTTTGGACGTATCGGCCAGGAAGTGGCGAAAATTGCCCTGGGCATTGGCATGCATGTCCGCGCCCACGACCCCTTCGTACAGGATGCGGAAATTGCCATACAACTTCATGCGTATGATGATTTGCGCTTGTGTGTACGCATTCGCACAGAGTCGCTCGACCGCGTGTTGCGGGAGTCGGATTTTATTACTTTTCATATTCCCGGCAGCGGCAAAGCCTCGATTACGGCAGATGAACTGGCAAAGATGAAGAATGGTGTATTTCTGGTCAATACCGCACGCGGTGGCGTAATTGATGAAATAGCCTTGCTCGCTGCACTCGAAAGTGGTAAAGTAGCCGGTGTGGGGCTCGATGTATTTGAGAATGAGCCGACGCCCCGCGAAGCGCTCCTGAAGCATCCACAAGTGTCGTGTACGCCGCATATCGGTGCCAGCACCGTGGAAGCCCAGTCGTACATCGGGATGGAACTGGCGGATAAAATCCTCGCATTTTTCGGCGACGACAAGTGAGCCATCATAGTTTGAAGTTCGAAGTTCGAAGTTCGAGATTTGAAGTTCGAGATTTGTTGATGGGGCGGGATGATGGAAGGCCGCATATTTTTTTGCGAAACCTAAAAAGTGGGACGCTCAGCCTGATAAATTTGAGGGACTCAATTTTTTTGTTCCCAACAATCATCTTCGCGTATGTCTTCCTCTGTTTACCCGCCGACCCTTCTAAATTTGTGGAACGGCTTGTCTCACCTGATTTATCCCAATCTTTGCGTCGCTTGCGGACATGATATACTGGCCGGCAGCGGATGTTTTTGCTTCCGCTGCCGCCAGAAACTTTCCTTTTCCGATATGCACTTGCTTCGGGAAAATGAGTTTACACAGCGGCTTTGGGGACGTTTGCCCTTGTTGTCGGGTGCTGCTTTCTTTTATTTTACCCGGAAAAGCCCGGTACAACGCGCCCTGCACTTGCTCAAATACCACAACAAACCTGAAGTGGGGTTGAAAATCGGGCGTGAATTTGGGCGCAAACTGCTTGAATCAGCAACTTTCCAAAGCATTGATGCGATCGTGCCAGTTCCATTACACATCAGCAAACAACGCACACGCGGTTACAACCAGAGCGCTATGTTTGCGCAGGGCATCGCAGAAGCCCTGGAAATCCCGGTACTGGAACAGGCTTTGTTGCGCCGCCAATTCACAGATTCCCAAACCCGCAAAAAACGGCTGGAGCGTTACGACAACGTCGGCGGCGTGTTCGCAGTAACCCAACCTGCTGCCCTCGAGGGCAAACATTTATTGCTGGTAGATGATGTGCTGACCACGGGAGCCACCCTCGAAGTATGCGGCAACGCGCTCCTGTCAGTCCCCTCTACCAGGCTGAGCTCCGTCACCATAGCCATTGCCATGAAATAATGCACCTGATCAGCCCGCATCAGATTACCGACAAAATCTACCTTTCCCGCCTGCTGGAACTGTACCTTGTTACGCTGGAAGAATTGCCTGAGCCGATGACGCTGAAGGCCTTGAGTTATGATACGCAAATACCGGAATCCATTTTCCTGCGCCTCGCCCATCTCTATCTGGATCCTGAGGACGCTCGCAACATCCTGCCCGAAGACTTCCATATTTTGTTTGCCAACATCATGTTCCGGTATCAAACGATAAAAATGTGGGAAATGGAGGATGGAGGAGTGCATTTTGAGATATAAAAAAGTTTGAAGTTCGAAGTTTGAAGTTTGGAGTTCGAAGTTCGCTTTATCTTCGCCTGCTGTGCGACATATTTTGCGATTTCAACTCGGTTTTCTGTTTTTCTGTCTCCTGGCTGCCCCCCTTGTGCGCGGGCAAAATCCGGAGGACGTAGAGCGCTCCACTTTTGAGGTGGACAACTTGCTTCAGCAGGCTCAACAATCCAGTTCCGACAGCGAACGGGCGTCCTTGGCAAAGCAAGGCTTGACCATGGCGCGCAGCCTGCGGTATGACGGAGCGGTCGTACGCGCTTCCATGCTGCTGGGAGATTTGTATGCGCGGACGGGTAAGAATGAAGAGGCGTTGCAACATTATCTGGAAGCGGAATCAAAGACCAATTCTTCGGCCAACAAGTCGGTGCTGGTCTCGATCTATACGGCGCTTGGCGACCTTTTTTTCCGGGAAAAACTCTATCAAAGCGCCCGGCGATACTATGCGGAAGTGTTGAAACTCCAACCGGAAGACTATACGACGATGGAGAAGCGCGCCGACGTATTCCTGGCGGATATCAGTCTGGCAGATAGTGCCAGGGTGAAAATGCGCTTTGACACGGCAGAAGCGCATTACAACGTGCTGATCAGTAAATTTCGCAGCGAAGGCAACAACCCGCGCCTGGTGCAGATTTACCAAAAACTCGCACAAGCCTACGACCAGATAGGCAACACCAAAAAAAGCCTGGCCAATTACCTGATCATCGCCGACCTCATCGAACGCTTCGGCAACTACCAGGAACAAGCCCTGCTGTACAACAACCTGGGTCGTCAATACACTTCCCTGCACGCATACGAAACGGCGCTGCGTTATTTCAGGCTCGCCGAAGACCGCTGTGCCTACATCAACTGCGATTATCCGGAGGTTTTGTGGGCCAATATCGGCGTCGCCTTGCACAACACAGGCGACAGTAAACAAGGCATCGTATACCTGCAAAAAGCGCTGGCTATACTCACCGCCCGCAAGGATCAGGTAGCACTCGCCAACCTGGAACATTTGCTCGCAGGGGTTTATCTGAGCAGCAACGACACCTACAACGCCCTTATTCACAACGATATAGCCATTCAACTGGCGCAACAAACCAAACAACCCACCGTACTTGCCAACGCATACAGGACTGCAGCCGATGCTTATCAGGACCTGTATGATTTTGAAAAAGCCTTTGACTATTACCGCCAATACCTGAACGTGCTGGACTCGGTCCGGGTAAGCGATCAAATCCGCCAGCAACGGTTGAGTCAGCAACGCGGCCTGCTGGCCGCCGCCGAAGGGCAGATCAGGTACCTCATTACCCGTCAAAATTTCAAAGACCTTGAATTCCAACAGGGACAATATGAACAGGAACGCCTCAAACTGATCAATGAGAAACTGGCGCTTGAGATCAGGCAATCAGAAGATAAAGCGCTCCTGCTGTCCAAGCAAAATGAAGTAGATCAGTCCAAAATCAAAGCACAGGAACTGGAAGCCTTCCGGGCCCGGCAGGAATTGCGGCTCATCGCACAGAACCTGGCATCTGAAAAGCAGGCGCGCCTCAACATTGACCTCCGTCGGCAGGTAGAGATCGACCGGGCGCACAGCCTCGCCGACAGCACCCGCAATGCCCAGGAAAACGAGATCCTGCGCCGCGATAAAGACCTGAGCGACCAGCGGTTGCGGGCGAAAGAGCGCTTGCAGCAATACAGTTATTGGCTGGGTTGTTTGTTGTTGTTAATCCTCGTATTGCTGGGCGTAGGATTTCTGCTGGCACGCCGCGCCGGGCGCCGGTTGCGGGAGCAAAACAGCCAGATCCAGGCACAAAACATCGAGATCCAGGAAGAACGCCGCAAAAGCGACCGCCTGCTCACCAATATTTTACCTGAAGAAATTGCCGACGAGTTAAAAGCGCATGGCTACGCGCTGCCGCGGATGTATGAATCGGCCACAGTCATATTCACCGATTTTGTCAATTTTACCAAGTCATCTTCCCTGCTCTCTCCCGAGCAGATTATTGACGAATTGAACGACTGCTTCCTTGCTTTCGACGAAATATGCGACCAGCACGGCCTTGAAAAGATCAAGACCATCGGAGATGCTTTCATGTGTGCAGGGGGATTGCCCCTGCCCAATAAGACTCACCCTCAAGATGCCGTGCATGCCGCGCTCAAAATGCTGACCTGGCTGAACAACCGCTCCAGCACCAATCCCGGTGCGCTGCTCCGCGATATGCGCATCGGCATCCACACCGGACCGGTGGTGGCGGGTGTGATCGGCAAAAACAAATTTGCCTTCGATATCTGGGGAGATGCGGTCAACCTGGCAGCCCGCCTGGAAGAACACGGCGAAGCAGGCCGCGTCAATATTTCTAAAACCACTGCTGAAGCCGTGAAAGGACAGTTCAAAATTACGTATCGGGGACAGCAGGAGGTCCACAACAAAGGAATGGTGGATATGTATTTTGCGGATTTGCCATAAAAAGAATTGCCCCGTTTGGCTCAGCGCCGGACGGGGCAATTCTTTTTTTAAAATTAACCGCTAAGAACGCTAAGGAACGCGGCACCAATAACTTAGTCATTTTAGGTCAACCATTTTTTCATCAGACAACACTATTTTTCTGCGGTAACTATCCAGCCGACTCGTCCCAGCGGGACGCTATCTTTGTAGAAGTGCCAAAATTGGAGTCCTGCGTGCCGTAGGTACGCTATCTACTGTGCGAAATAGCGTACCTACGGCACGCAGGACCGCCCATTCCTCTAATGCTACAAAGATGTTGCTCCGATGGAGCAGGGCGGCTGGATAGTTACTTTCTGCGAATAGTGGGGCTATTTAAAGAAAAATAGGGGCCGTATGATGGAACAAAGGGTGGCATCAAATGACTAAGTTATTGGTGCCGCGTTCCTTAGCGTTCTTCGCGGTGATAATCTTGAGAAAATTATCCCAGGTAGGACTTCAACGCTGAACTCAGATTCGACTTCCGAAGCCGGCGAATCGCCCGTTCCTTGATCTGACGAACCCGTTCGCGGGTCAGTCCGTAGCGTTCGCCGATTTCCTCCAATGTGAGCGCTTCGTAACCTTGCAGCCCGTAATAAGAGGCGACGACCTCAATTTCACGCGGCGACAACACACTCAGTCCGTACGCCACCTCATCGCGGAGCGACTGGCTCATCAGATCGAGGTCGGGGTCTTCGGCGCCTTCCGGGATCATGAGGTCGAGCATGGTTACCTCTCCGTCGTCGGCGCCGGCGAGCGGCGCATCCAGCGAGAGGTGGCGCGAACTGCTTTGAAGCAGTGTAGCGACTTCGCGCTCGGAGATGCCCAGCAGTTCGGCCAGTTCTTCATTCGACGGTTCGCGCTCGAATTCCTGGACAAAAGACAGGTAGGCGTCGTTCACTTTATTATAGGAACCCGCCTTGTTGGTCGGCATCCGTACGATGCGGCTATTTTCCACGATCGCCTGCAGGATACTCTGCCGGATCCACCATACTGCATAGGAAATGAACTTAAAGCCCTTCGTCTCGTCGAAACGACGCGCGGCCTTGATCAGACCTACATTGCCTTCGTTGATAAGGTCGGCAAGGCTAAGTCCTTGATTCTGGTATTGTTTTGCAACTGAAACGACAAAGCGCAGGTTGGCGCGGGTCATTGCGTCCAGCGCATCCTGATCGCCTTCTCGGATACGCTGCGCCAACTTGACCTCGTCCTCCGGGGTGAGCATTGAGATTTTCCCAATGTCATTGAGGTACTTGTCCAGCGCAAGACTTTCGCGGGTGGTGATCTTATGAGCGATTTTTAACTGACGCATATTTTGATAGGGGTATGGATTGTTCGCAAGGAAAAATGCCAATGTTTAAAAAACCTGCACCCTGCCAATACGAATTCATTCACAGGAATTCAGACTTGTCTTTGATAAACAACACTTTTAACGCAGAAAGTTTCTCAATGCTGTATTATTTTAAACAAAACGATTGAACTGTTTGAAAATGACAGAACGCTGAGAATTTCCGGCTGCAAGAGTACGGAGTAAGTTTGTCATTGTGGTCATTCGTCATGGGGTCTTTGCCATTGAGTCATTTGTCACTTCGTCATGGGCAGTAAGTATTTTTTAAATCTCCAATATCAAGCCACTTTTATCAGAGGCGGTCGAAGATCTCCTTGCTATTAGCAAAGTAGTAAAATTTAAGTGTCCATGCGGCCTCAGTTGGTGTAATAGACGGATACGATGCACCAAAGGGCAAGATATCTTGAAAAAAACTTTTACAGCCGCACGCCGTCCGCCGTCCGCTTGTTCAGATAGCTTGGATCAGGTCGTATTGGGTGACCACATGCAACCCGCCTGAGCGGTCGGTGGCGATCACTGCGGGCGTTTCTTTGGAGATGTACCGGTTGAGTTGGCTGATCGGTGTGTCGTCTTTCACCGTCGGGAAGGCCGCGCCCATCACGTCGCGCAGGGCGCGTTCGGAGTTGTGGAGCGGATTTTCCAGCAGGATGTGCAAGACCTGGGTTTCTGTGATGGAACCCACTACTGCTTCGCCTTCCAGCACTGGCAACTGGCTGATGTCGTGCGATTTCATCAGGCTGAACGCGCTGCGCACCGTATCTGTGGCTTGTACCCCGATGAAACGCCGGTCTTTTTTGCGGGCGATGAGATCGCTGAGTTTGAGTTCGTCTTCCAGGAAGCCCCGCTCGCGCATCCAGTCGTCGTTGTAGATCTTGCCGACGTAGCGGCTGCCATGGTCGTGGAAAATGATCACTACTACATCGTCTTTTTTGAGTTGGCCGCGCAGTTGCCAGAGGGCGCCCATCGCGCTGCCTGCCGAGTAGCCGAGCAGAATCCCTTCTTCCCGGGCCAGTCGGCGCGCCCAAAGTGCGGCGTCCTTATCGGTCACTTTTTCAAACTTGTTGATCAGGCTGAAGTCCACATTGGCAGGTAAGATATCCTCTCCAATACCTTCTGTAACGTAGGGATAAATTTCTTTCGGGTCAAAAACGCCCGTTTCGTGGTATTTTTTAAACACAGAGCCGTACGTATCGCCACCCCATATCTGAATATCGGGGTTTTGCTCTTTCAAATATTTAGCGACGCCGCTCACCGTCCCCCCCGTACCCACGCCCACTACCAAATGGGTCACTTTGCCGTCGGTCTGTTTCCAGATTTCCGGACCAGTGCTTTCATAGTGGGCCTGGCGGTTGCTGAGGTTGTCGTACTGATTGCACCAGAAGGAGTTGGGAATCTCGGTGCTGAGGCGTTTGGCGACTGCGTAATAGGAACGCGGATCATCGGGCTCTACGTTGGTGGGGCATACGATGACCTCTGCGCCCACGGCCCGGAGCATGTCTGCTTTTTCCTTGCTCTGCTTGTCCGTCGTGGTGAAGATGCAGCGGTAGCCGCGCACACAACCCACGAGCGCAAGGCCCATGCCTGTGTTGCCGCTGGTGCATTCGATGATCGTACCGCCGGGCCGGAGGTCGCCGCGCGCCTCGGCATCGTCAATCATTTTGACGGCCATACGGTCTTTGATGCTGTGGCCGGGGTTGAAAGTTTCAACTTTAGCGAGCACGAGGGCCGGGATATCGGCTGCTACGCGGTTCAGTTTGACGAGCGGGGTGTTTCCAATGGTTTCGAGGATGTTCTGGCGGTATTGCATGGTCGGGTCAGATTTTGAAAGGGCAAAGTTAGCATACATAGGCATCTCGCATCCATTTAGGCAAGCGCAAAACCAATGCGCACCTGCTAATGGCCGGGGAGGCGGTTTTTAGTCAACTCCCCAATTTATTCTTGATGTCAACAGCCTTCAATAATTCTCAAACCAATCAAAGGTATCTTTGATAATTCTGTCCTTTTCTTGTTCAATGAATTCAAGATATGCTTCGGCAATTGGAGACAATCTTTTGGCGGCCAACCAAATTAAATGCCAATGGGAAATTATTGGCAAACCTTTATAAGGTATAATTTCCAAATCTCCGTTCTTTAGTTCGTTTTTAATACCAATCAATGGCATGATGGAATAACCCAGGCCAGCGATCAAAGCCTGTTTGAGTGCTTCGTTGGAAGTTAGCACAATCGTCTTGTGTTTTGGCCAATCCTGTGCTATTATGAAATTCTCCATGTGACTACGAGTCGCTGAGCCAAATTCCCGATACAAAAGCGGATATTTTTCGAATAGATTTTTGATTGGCGTCTTTGGGTTGCGGTTGACACGTGTGCCACCTACCAGGAAAAGTTTGTTTTGCAGCAATTTGACCGACTTAAGGTTTAGGTTTTCGGGCATGGTGGAAACCAGGGAGAAATCCACTTCATTCTGTTTCAAGCTTGTTACAACTTGAATTTTGTTGGTGACATCCAGTTCGAGGTCAATCTTTGGGTTCTTTGCCAAAAAATCGAATAGAAAAAATGGCATTACATACTTGCCTGTTGAAGCAGATGATATCTTTAGTTTCCCCGCCAATTGCCCCTTAAATGACTTGGTCTTATAGTTGATGGCTTCTATTTCTGCCATGATATGATGTGCCGATTTGGCGATGTCCCTTCCGAAATCTGTAACGTAAAGTTTCCTTCCAACCACTTCGGTCAGGGGTATTGAAAACTGTTCCTGAAATTTCTTTAGCTGAATAGACACTGCAGGCTGTGTCAAAAAAAGTTCTTCTGAAGCCTTTGTAATGCTTTGGCATTCAACAACTTTCATGAATATTTTGAGCTGGTGTAAAGTGTAATCCATAAAATATGTTTATGTTTTTTATAACAAAGATAAATGATTCTTTATTAATAAACAACTCAACTTTGCGTCAACAATAAAAAATAATGACAAAAAAGTTCGATGAGTCCTTAGAAAATACAGATTGGGTGGTGGTTGCATCCCCAACCTTAAAAAGACAACGTGCCAGTAACCAGGCAGTACAAGATGGGCAGCAATGCATATTTGATGCTACGAGCCCAACTGCACCCAATTCTCAGCACCAAGAAAGTCAAGAAAGAGCAGTGTTGGACCACTGGCAACCTATTTTGAGTAATGTGATAATTCTGGCTTTTTTGGGTACTTCCATTTTTCTCTCGATCAAATGTGATTATTTGTTTTTTGAAGAAATATCGAAGGGTTACTTTATAATATCATTGCTTTTGATATTTAAGTATTCTGGAGGTAAGGGCCATGACGTCCCAAATTTTAGGGATGACTTCAGACAACAGGATTAGTTTTTTTTAGAGCATATTAGGATTTTACTATCTGGCCCAAAGAAAGATCAGGACCGATCTCTAATCTTGGCCAAAAGACCTTATGTTCATAAAGTCCAATGAGTACAAAATTCTTAATCATCAAAATATTAAAAAATGCTACTCAACGAAATTTCACAAATCATTCAATTGGTGAATGAAAAAAGCACACAGGAAGAAGCTTTCGAGATCATTGATACTTTGGTAGATGACCGAATCCGTTTACACAAAATTCAGATGCTACGCAAGTGGGAAAGGAATCATCGGTTTGATTCTGCTCCAGATGACGAGAAAATGGTAAGTGTCAGGACCCAAAGGAAAAGCGCAAAGGCGTTTATGGCACAAGCCGAGCGGGAGGGCTACAATTTGGAGATAACGGCCAATATTGAGGTCAGGCTCGTAAAAAAATCGCTTTCAAATAATGTCAGTTTAGAATTGTCCGAAAATTGACTATAAATTGAATACAACCAACATGCAAAAAGTAACCATTGCAAAGGGCGACGGTATTGGCCCTGAAATCATGGATGCCACTTTAGACATCCTCAAGGCTGCAAAAGCCCGCATCGAATTCGAAGAAATCAAAATTGGCGAGAAAGTCTATCTTTCCGGAGACACCAGTGGTATTGGAAAGGAGGCTTGGGACAGCATCCGAAAGAACAAAATCTTCTTAAAGGCTCCTATTACCACTCCCCAGGGAGGGGGTTACAAAAGCCTGAATGTGACCATGCGCAAGGCACTCGGCCTGTACGCCAATATCCGTCCATGCAAAAGTTTTCACCCGTTCATCACTACCAAACACCCGTTGATAGATGTTGTCATCATCCGGGAGAACGAGGAAGATCTCTACGCTGGCATCGAGCACCAGCAGACTGACGAAGTGGTGCAATGCCTGAAGCTCATTTCAAGGCCGGGATGCGAGAAAATTGTCCGCTATGCTTTTGAATATGCCAAGTTGTACAAACGCAAAAAGGTGAGCTGTTTTGTGAAGGACAACATCATGAAGCAAACGGACGGTCTTTTCCACAAGGTTTTCAAGGAAATTGCCGTCGAATACCCAGATATTGAAGCGGATAGCTGGATCATTGACATTGCTGCAGCCAGGCTTGCCGACACGCCCGAAATCTTTGAGGTCATTGTTACATTAAACTTGTACGGTGACGTGGTATCGGACATTGCGGCTCAAATCTCTGGCTCGGTGGGTTTGGCAGGCTCTGCCAACATCGGCGAACTATGCGCCATGTTTGAGGCCATTCACGGCTCGGCTCCGACCATTGCCGGGCAGAATATCGCCAACCCCTCCGGGTTGCTGAAATCTGCTATTATGATGCTCAACCATATCGGCCAGCAGGACGTTGCAGAATTGGTGAAAAATGCTTGGTCGTGCACCATTGAAGAGGGCATCCACACGGCCGATATTTTTATGGAAGGTTTGAGTAAACAGCTGGTTGGCACTCGTGAATTCGCTGAAGCGGTGATCGCTCGACTGGGTCAAAAGCCGAAGCAACTGAAAGTCGCTGAGTATGAGAGAGGGGTTATCCTGAACCTTCCCAAGTACCAACGCAAACTGGCTTCCTCGAAAGTACTCAAAGGAGTAGATGTTTTCGTACATTGGAATGGGGCCAACGCCAATAAGTTGGCCACCCAGATAGCCAAACTCAATACCGATATACAGTTGACGATGATTACAAACCGGGGCGTAAAAGTTTGGCCCGATGGCTTCGAAGAGACCTTCTGCACCGACCACTGGCGCTGCCGCTTCGAAGTGGACAATGGTTTGCCAGCCAACCAAAGCAGCATCCCACAACTACTTGCCCGAGCATTGGAGGAAGGTATTGATGTTATCAAAACAGAGAACCTTTACGAATTTGATGGAGTGAGGGGCTTTTCCTTGGGGCAGGGACAGTAGCAAACAAACAGCTGAGATGGTCTTGAGGTGAATATACATGTATTCTTGAACCTTCTTGTCGGCATATACTTTGTCGGCAAAAACAGTGTTCACAAGTAAAGAGATCAACTCTTGGCGCATTGCAGACAGATCATTTTCACTAGTGCCGCGTTCCTTACGTATGAATCTGGGAGTCAGATTTTTTCTTCGTTTAGAAGCGAGAAGGGCGAAATACGGAACATTTTAGCCGACCCGCAACACAGCAGAAGAGAAAATATGGCCCCAGATTTATACGTCAATGCAATGCCGATGAAGTTGCCGTTTGTAGCACTAATATCTATCCAAAAAATGAAAGTGTTTAGCAAAAGAAAATTAGTAATAGCCACCAAGCACCAAAAAGAAAAAGTAATTGCGCCCCTTTTCGAAAAAGAGTTAGGTGTAAAATGTTTTGCTCCCGAAAATTTTGATACCGATTTACTTGGAACTTTTACAGGAGAAATTGAACGAAAATACGACCCTATTACGACACTCAAAAATAAATGTTTGCAAGCAATGGAATTAACTAATTGCGATTTAGGAATTGCAAGCGAAGGTTCGTTTGGTTCGCATCCTGTCATTTTTTTTGCTCATGCTGATGATGAATTTTTAATTTTTATTGATAAGAAAAATAATCTTGAAATTATTGAACGAGAGTTAAGCACTAACACAAATTTTAATGGTTCTGAAGTAAAAACCGAAAAGCAATTAAGTGACTTTGCAAACAGCGTAAACTTTCCCTCACATGCGTTGATACTTCGCAAAGTGAAAGATGATAATTCAGAAATCTTTAAAGGAATTACAAATTGGGAAGTGCTTAAAAAATCGTTTCAACAGTTGATAGAAAAATATGGAAGTGCTTATGCAGAAACCGATATGAGGGCACTATATAATCCTACAAGAATGGAAGTGATAGAAAAAGCAGCCATAAAATTAGTGAAGAAAATAAAATCACTTTGCCCCAATTGTAGCACACCCGGATTTGGCATTACTGAAGCAAAGCAAGGGCTTCCATGCAGTTTATGTGGATTTACAACACGGTCAACTTTAAGTTACATCTATGAATGCAAAAAATGTGCTTTTCAAAAGGAAGAAAAATTTCCTCACGATAAAACTGAAGAAGACCCTATGTATTGCGACATCTGCAACCCATAAATATTTTATCAATGAATAAAACTTTAATAAAGAGTGCAAGCATAGTAAACGAGGAAAAAATCCAAACAGTTGATGTTTTAATATCTGGAGAGAGAATAGAAAAAATTGAAAGTTCTATTGCTGTGCCACACGGGAATGTAAAAATAATTAATGCAGAGGGTTTATTTCTTATACCAGGTATGATAGATGACCAAGTGCATTTTCGTGAACCTGGGCTTACACATAAAGCAACTATTTATTCAGAATCAAAAGCGGCTGTTGCAGGAGGAATTACTTCCTACATGGATATGCCTAACACAAATCCAAACACAACTACACTTAAACTTCTTGAAGAAAAATATCAATTGGCCGCAAGTTCTTCATTGGCTAATTATTCGTTTTTCATGGGAATTAATAAAGATAATTTAGAAGAATCTTTATTAATAAATAATGAAACTGTTTGCGGATTGAGTGATGACGGATTGTATTTTGATAATCAGCATGGCATCATGGCTAACTATCCTGATTATTTAGAAAAAATTTTTTCAAGGGCTGATTCATTAATAGCCCTGCATTGCGAAGATGAAAACATTATTGAAAAAAAATTATTTCAATACAAAAATAAATATGGAAATAAAATACCTGTTGACTATCATCATTTAATTAGAGATGAACATGCTTGTTTTACAGCTACCAAACGAGTTGTTGAAATTGCTGAAAAACACAATACACGGCTTCATATTTTACATGTATCTACTGAAAAAGAAACTACACTTTTTGATAGTAAAATCCCTGTTTCTAAAAAACGTATAACAGCAGAAGTTTGTGTGCATCATTTATGGTTTTCAGATGAAGATTACAAAACCCAAGGTTCTTTAATAAAATGGAACCCATCTATAAAATCTGAAAGAGATAAGAACGGATTATTGCAATCTCTCAAAGATAATAAGCTGGATATTATTGCCACCGACCATGCCCCTCATACGATGGAAGAAAAAACAGGAAATTATTTCCAAATCAAATCTGGCGGCCCATTAGTACAACATTGTTTGCCAATTTTATTAGAACTGTATCAGCAAAATAATATCTCATTACAAGAAATTGTAAAACGAACCAGTCATCATGTGGCAGAAATTTATCGTATCAAAGACCGGGGTTATTTAAGAGAAGGATATTATGCCGATTTAGTTTTGATTGATTTAAATAAAAAGTGGGTGGCTAGTCAGGAAACAATCTTGTATAAATGCGGATGGTCGCCGTTTACCGATTATCAATTTAAAAGTAAAGTAGTAGGAACATTTGTAAACGGCACTCATGTTTTTGACAATGGAAATTTTAATAATACCCAGCCTGGCAAACGTTTACTATTTGAAAAAGAAAGGTAACAACCTAAAAAAACTATGGCCATCATTTCAAAAGATATATTCAAAGCAGCTGATATTTTAAATCACGAGGGGGTCGTTGCCATTCCTACCGAAACCGTTTATGGATTAGCAGGAAATATTTATAGTAAAAAAGCAATAAATAAAATTTTTGAAATCAAACAAAGACCTCTTTTCAATCCGCTAATTGTACATATTAAATCGTTAGAACAATTGGACGAATTGGCAAAAGATATTCCGGCAAAAGCAAGATTATTAGCCAATACTTTTTTTCCTGGTTCATTAACATTAGTATTAAAAAAACAATCTTCTGTTCCAGATTTAGTTACAGGCGGCAACGACACTGTTGCCATCAGAATGCCGAATCATGCTACAACTTTGGCTTTATTGGAACAAATAAATTTCCCATTGGCGGCTCCAAGCGCCAACCCATTTGGCTGCATTAGTCCTACCAGTGCATGGCATGTTGAATCGTATTTTAAAAATAAAATTCCTATGGTGCTGGATGGTGGCAATTGCAAAAATGGAATAGAATCTACAATAATTGGCTTTAAAAATGACGAAGCCTTCTTATACAGATTGGGTTCGGTTACCATAGAAGAAATTGAACATGTAATTGGAGAAATTCACATTAAAAATAAGAAGGAAAATAATCCTGAAGCACCCGGAATGATGAGCAGACATTACGCACCTTCTACTAAAATTTTTTTAGTTAGTGATGTTGCCCAATTTATAAAAGCATATCCTGAAAAAAAAATCGGGCTATTGCTTTTTAGTAAAAAAAACAATTTGGATGGTGTTAACCATCAAGAAGTAGTATCAAATAAAAGAGATTTAAAAGAAGCGGCCTCCAATTTGTATGCTGCTATGTACCGGTTAGATAAAATGAATTTAGATTTTATAGTTGCGGAAAGATTTCCTGATTCAGGATTAGGGAAAGCCATCAATGACCGCTTGGAACGGGCTTGTTATGTTAACCCTTCAACCCTTAATGAAAATGTTGAATAAAATGAACGAAGCCCGGCGCGTCGTTACATTTTTACTAATTTCCCTACCCTCAAACGGCTCTGGTCATTGCAAAGAACGTAGTAAGTTCCCGCTGCCAACCTCTTGCAGGTCAATGTCATCGGTCGGAGCCGAAAGCCGCAGGCTCCGCACCTGTTGGCCGTTGGCTTGGAAGATTTCCACCTGCACATCGTGCATCTCTTCTGCGTGAAGTATCCTTAAAAGGCGGAAGTTCCGTTTGAAAGGTGATGGCAATTCGTCAAGGTGATAAAAACGTTCGTGTACTGTATATTCCGTTGGATGTGGCGCAGAAGAACACGCCTTTGTGGACGCTGATGCTTCTCCCTTTGATCGCCGCACCCCAGTTGGACAGGGCTTCCCATTGGGCAAATGCAGGGAAAGTGCAGGAGAGGAGGAGGAGGAGGAGAAATGTTTTTTGCATGAGGTAGAGTGTTCGTGTTTTGTGTTTCGCATCATTCCTCCAGCCTTGCCCGCATGATTCCTTCCACCCGTTCTTTCAACGCCGTCACCTCATCCGCTTTCAGGTCGGCGGTCGGGATCGGCTCATCCCACACCACGCGCACAGTGCCCGGCCACAGTCCCGTTCCATTGGCAGTAATGTCGGCGATGTTCACAAGGGTCTGGATGGCTACGGGTGCGCCGGTCTGGATGGCAATGCGAAAAGCACCGTCGTGGAAATGGGCGAGCGGATCGTCGGCCTTGTTGCGGCTGCCTTCCGGGTAGATAAAGATGCTCCAACCCTCGGCCAGTTGCTGCTTGAGGGCGACCACGCTGCGGGCGCGGCTCAGGGAGCTGCTGCGGTCTACGATGAGGCACATCTTTTTCACGACCCAGCCGAATACGGGGATTTTTTGGAGTTCCTGTTTGGCCAAAAACCTGAACACGCCGGGGAAGGCATGCGCGTTGACGATAAAATCGAGCGACGAGCGGTGGTTGCCCACAATGACGTAGCTCTGTTTGCGGTCCAGTTTTTCACGGCCTTCGATGCGGAGCCGGATACCAACCAGCGTCAGAAAAACAGGCGTGAACAGGTGGTACAGATAGTAGATGTTGTGTCGCAAGGCTTTGGCGCCGGGCGCGACGGCCATATTGAACAGCAGCACCGGGACGCTTAGGGTCATCAGTACAAGGAACAGAAGGATGGCGTACACCGCCCACAATTTTCGCAGGAACAGCATTTTTTTAAGGGCGCTGGTATTTGGAGTGGATGGATAGACACTTCAGCACGATGGACTGCGCCGGGTCTTGTTTTGAAATTTGCCACAAAACTACAAAATGCCTGCTTTTCAATGCGAAGATGATTGGAGGTTCGACTTTGAGTCGAACCTCCAATAGTAGCACGATGGAGGTTCGCAATAGACCTCCGAGGTTTTAAAAAACCTCGGAGGTCTTCCACTCATGAGTCTCCCTTAGCCGAATATGGATCTAAATGATAAAATTTTAATACGCTTACAAAACCTTTTAGGTTTCGTAAACATTTCATAGACAGTAACTTGGCACTAGGTTCAACGCCTCTTCAATAGGGCGAGGCGCAATTGAGGGGCTGAACATAAAAAGCGGGGTCGTAACGGGCCGACTTTTTTGCAGTCGCGCAGCCTTGCTCACGTCAAGCAGTCGCGTACCCTGTGCGGGCACGATCAGCGGGAGGCTGCAGGCCCAGCACGATGTCTGACTTGGGCACACCCCGCTCCACCAGTTCTTCGGCGATGAGGATGTCGGTCCGATTCTCTTGCACCCAGATTTTGCCGTCGCGGATGTCAAAATGAAAAACTACCCCAAAGCGGTAGTCTTGGCCCCGCCAGCCGGTGCGCATCAGTTGGAAATGGTTGCGCTGGTAGTCGCACAACACCTGTGCTTGAGGGCCGGTCGAGTTTTTGTTGTACGCAGCGGCGTATTCCTCCAACAGGTCGGTCAGCAGTTTTTGGTAAGGAACGCGGCACCAATAACTTAGTCATTTTAGGTCAACCATTTTTTCATCAGACAACACTATTTTTCTGCGAATAGTGGGGCTATTTAAAGAAAAATAGGGGCCTTATGATGGAACAAAGGGTGGCATCAAATGACTAAGTTATTGGTGCCGCGTTCCTAAGTCTATCTTGGTATCCATTGTGTAATTTTTTTGTCGTCGGGATCAAAAACAACCACTTGTACGCCAAACTGCTCAATGGAAAGCCGGGGCAGGGTTAGTTGTAGTATCCGTTTGTACCTGTTGGCGGTAACTGCCAGAAAAACCGTTCGAGCCGGTTCCTACATCTGCATACCCAACCTGTGTTGTAGATTGCCATAGGGCAAAGTTAACAGAAATGCGGCATACCCCACAGAGGCGCACCGCATTTTCGGGGCAATGTTTCCTTAGCCAAATATAGGTCTGTAAGCGATTCTGGTCGGGGCGGCCCCCGCGCCCTCCCCGGTCGGGACGACCGGGGCACCTATTCACCGAAAAATAAAATAACACAGCATCACGAATAGAATCAGCAGCAAATAGGGCACCGACAACTTGCCGACTTTCAAGGACTTGGGAACTTCTTTCGTGGACTGCGTATCTGCATAGGTGACGTACAGGAAGCACAGAAAATTGATCGCCAGTGTAAGCAGCAGGAACCAGTACGCCCGATTCATCGCATCGGTCGTGGGCGAAAGTTGCACCAGGTTGATGGAATACGCCACCGCTGCGAGAAACGACGTGATGATGAGTTCGCCGATGTCGTCAAAACTGATCTTGTGGAAAAAGAGCATGAAAAGCGGCAGGATGGTGAACATCAGCAGCGGCAGGATGATGAGGATGAACGCGCCCCAGGGCTGGCGGCTGATGTTGAGCCGGATGTTCAGGGTTTTGTACCGTTCGAGGTATTCGTTGAGGTTGTTGGTGTCGGTCGTGATTTTGTCGAGCGAGCCCAGTCGGTTGGTGATCTGGTTGTCGAGCGTGACGGTGTACGCGCCATTCTTCCAGTCAGAGATTTCAAACACCTTTTTTTTCTTCTTGTCCAGCATCTTCAAGCGGTTGATGTCGAAACTGACCTTCAACTGTTTGCTGCTGCTGAACACCGACACGGGTATCCTCAGTTCGTGGCGGTCGAACGGAAAATCGAACGTCTCGAAGTCGCAGGTGAACTTTCCGCTGATGCGGTAAAGTCGCACTTCAAACTTCCCGTACCGTTCCACCGAGATCGCTTCCTTCTTCGCCTGGCTGGAATTGATGTTCTCAAACCCGATGTAGCCCTCTTTTTTGATGTTCACCGTATCGCCGATCACCCAATACAACAGGTTGCAATTGAATGAGTTGCCTTTGATATCTACATCGCTGATGCCCAGCACGTCCACGCCAACTTGCAGGCAGGGGATTGGTTTTCCATCGGCATTGATCTGCACCGGACTGCTGCGCGTAGTGCCGCCGCTCGTCTCGTTGAAGCCGGGATCGCGGAGCAACATATTGGTCGCATCAAATTCGTACAGTTCATCGTTGACCTGGATTTTATGGCCGGGCAACTTGCTGAAATACGCCGCGACGCTGCTGCGGGTATAGTAGCCTTTTTCCAGCGCCGTCTGAAAAATATTCATCGCGTCGAAGCACCGCCGGAGGTTTACCGTCGCGCGTTCGTGGGAAAAAATGGCCCGCGAGTAGCGCTGCCGCAACGTGCTCGAATCCCGGTCCAGTTGCAACGGATAGGCTTCCGAACCCACTTCCAGGCCGATGATGGTATGTCCTTTTTTGGAAATTTCTTCGAGGATTTTTGGATCGAGGTTGGTGGTGCCCGGTAGGCCGAGGATGTATTTAGGCGGAATTCCGTCTGCGGTCAGCAGGAATTTGAACAACTCATTGCCGTAACCCAGGTGTGTATTCAGAAGCAGTACACTGTCTGCCCGGTTGCTCAATATCCGCGGAAGTCTGTCGCGAAACGCCTTCGCTTTTTCCGGGTACAGTTCCGTATTATTCTTTTGATCCCTTTGCGAAAGCCGTTCCAACACCTTAAAATCCAACGAATCCTGCGACATCAGGTTGATAAATTTCTGGTGCAGGAGATAATCTTCCTCGGTGATCAGTCCCACCGATCGAGCGCCCAGCACCTGGCGGATGTACTGAATCAGGTAGAGCGGTTTGGGGTCGTTGGGATCCAGGAAGATCGCACTCAGGCCAAATGACAAGCCATTCTGGTCGGCGCTTAATGCCAGCACCGGCAGCGAATCTTCCCGGATAATGTCCTTCGCCTCTTTGATGTGTTTGCCCCAGGTGTTGTCCACCACCAGAGCGATGCTGCGATCGGCAGCGATGTCGCGGTAGATGCTGGGAATGCGGGCACTGTCGAAGTTACATTCGTATTTTTTCAGCCGAAATTCTGCACCATAGTGCTCCTCCGAGTCGTTCAGTCGGTCCAGATAGAGTTCCAGCGCCGCGATGTGGAGTTGGTCAAAATATTTGCGCTCCCGCGCAATACTGTCCGACGAGTAGTTGAATCCCACGTATGCGACGTAGCGGACCGGGCGGGCGGGATGCTTCGCAAAAACAAACAGGCTCAAAACGAAGGCGGCGGCAAGAAGGACGTAAAAGATTTTTTTCATGGCGAGGCATTTGATTTTCAGGGCGAAAGTAACGGTTATTAGTTGTCAATTATCAGCCAACAGTCAATGGTCAATGGTCAACAGTCAGTGGTCAAAAGTCAATGGTCAACAGTCAACAGCCAATGGTCAACAGCCAACAGTCAACAGCCAAAAGTCAACAGCCAACAGTCAAAAGCCAACAGCCAAAAGTCAACAGTCAATGGTCAATGGTCAACAGTCAATGGTCAAAAGTCAAAAGTCAATGGTCAAAAGTCAATGGTCAAAAGTCAACAGTCAATGGTCAACAGACTTCTCTACTTTTGCCCGCTTTACACACCCATCCTCCAATCAACACATCAAATCATACCACCATGTACCGACTCACCCAATATTCCCACGGCGCAGGTTGCGGCTGCAAAATTGCTCCAAATGTACTCGATCACATCCTGAAAACCAGCGAATTGCAGCAGCACTACCCTGCCCTGCTGGTTGGGAATGAAGAACGCGACGATGCCGCCGTGTTCGACCTTGGCGACGGCACCGCACTGGTCAGTACGACCGATTTTTTCATGCCCATCGTGGATGACCCGGAGGATTTCGGGCGCATCGCCTCCGTCAACGCCATCAGCGACGTGTATGCCATGGGCGGGCGACCGCTCGTTGCGATCGCTATCCTCGGCTGGCCCATCAATACCCTGCCGCCCGAAGTGGCCAACCAGGTCATCGAAGGCAGCCGGAAGGCTTGCGCCGAAGCAGGCATCCCGCTCGCCGGCGGCCACAGCATTGACAGCCCGGAGCCAATTTTTGGACTTGCGGTCACAGGTCGCGTGGACATCAAAAATTTAAAGAAAAACGGCGGCGCCACACCCGGTGCCCAACTTTTTCTCACCAAGCCACTCGGCGTAGGCATCCTCACGACTGCACAGAAAAAGGGGGTACTGAAACCCGAGCACGCCCACATCGCGCCCGACAGCATGAAAAAACTCAATCGCGTCGGGGAGCGCTTTGGTCAATTGCCTTATATCCAGGCCATGACCGACGTGACCGGCTTCGGGCTGCTCGGCCATCTTTCAGAGATGTGCGAAGCCAGTCAGGCCAGCGCAATCATCCACTTTGACCGGGTACCGACGATTGACCGCGCCATCCTCGATTTTTACCTGGAAAACAAATGTGTTCCTGGCGGCACGGTCCGCAATTGGGACAGTTACGGCCATAAAATCGCCGGCATCAGCGAGCACCAGCGCAATCTCCTCGCCGATCCGCAGACCAGCGGGGGATTGCTGGTGGCCGTGGAGGCCGGACATGAGGGGGAGTTTCAAAAAGTGGCTGCTGAAGAAGGTTTTTTACTGGAATCTTTTGGGTTTATGATTGAACCACAGGAGATTGCTATCACGGTGGTTTAATAAGTGAGGAGTTAGAAGGGAGCAAGGAGCAGTGAACGCTGCATAATATCTCTCCCTGCTCACTCCTCACTTCTAACTTTTATAAAGGTTCGGTAATGATCCCGCGTGTACCAAGCACTCTGGTCCGAGCCGGTGATCAGCCGCTCTGCACCCCGGTTTTTTCCTTCGGTTTTGGGCAGTACGTCCCATTCGCGATAGCGGATCACCCGGCCTTTCGGATCTTTTTCCTGTAAGCGATGCTCCCGATTCTGGAATGTGCGGCCACCGACGTAGCCATCCGGGGCTTCTCCTTTTTTCTCCACGTAGTCGAGTACTTTTAAGACATAAGCCGGGGCATCTTTATTGCTGCGGGAATCGGACGATTGGGGGGTATTGGATGGATTTGATTTTCCAGTTTGGGAAGTTTGTGCAGGATGCTCCGTCTGTTGCTGACCGGCCTCCTGTTGCCGGTGTTGTTGACATTGTCGGTAAGCGAGCACGGCGAGTGCCAATGCGGCGAGGATGAGCAGTCGGGCGAGCAGGGTGCGTTTCATGGGGCAAATTTAGGCTGATTGGGACAGAAGATGCTGTCGGTTGCAAATTTGAAAGCAAGCGACACGGATGTTTTACTTTTGTGAAAACATTTTCACGACCACAGATGAGAATCAGCAGACTAAATATCCAGAACTTTAAAATCCATACCTTTCATTTTAAGCCAAACCATGTCATTATCTACGGGCTTCGCGGCAGCATTTTTTATACTGATCGTTATAGCGTCCTTTTGGCGACTGCTTTCCAACAAGAGAAAACCCCTGATGGCAGCCTTCCCGGTTGCATGGCGGCAGATACTGGCAGAAAAAGTAGTGTTTTATGCTCAACTTACGGCATCGGAAAAAAACCGCTTTGAGCAAAATATGCTACAGTTTTTAGGCGAGGTTCGCATTACAGGTGTGGGCACCACGGTGGACGACACCGACAGGCTGCTGGTGGCCGCAAGTGCAGTCATCCCATTGTTCGGATTTCCCGGTTGGCAATATCGAAATATAAACGAGGTGTTGTTATATGAAAGCTCGTTCAACCACGACTATGAGACCCAAACGGGCGAAGAGCGAAACATTCTGGGCATGGTCGGCGGAAGCAGTATGAACCGCACCATGATTTTGTCGAAACCGGCTCTGCATCAGGGTTTTGAGCAGCATCACTCCAGCCAAAACGTGGGCATACACGAATTTGCGCACCTCATCGACAGGGCCGATGGCGCTACCGACGGCATCCCGGAAACGCTGCTTCAACAGCCGTTTCTGATCCCCTGGGTGAAAATGATGCACCGGGAAATTAAGGCAATCAAATCGGGAGTGTCCGACATTAGGGACGGGCAAATAATAACTTGTAAGTTTCAGATAGATTGGTTTTTGCTCAGATGGGCTATCTTTTTGAGCGAATAGTGGGGCTATTTAATCAAAAAGATGGGTCATCTGGGTGAAAAGAAAGC
>Ga0209181_10001443_pt1 | contig 41664 bp, 32 predicted proteins | sample MAT05_FD_187208 | JGI IMG/M metagenome (GOLD analysis project Ga0209181, IMG submission 187208) | Freshwater microbial communities from Lake Fryxell liftoff mats and glacier meltwater in Antarctica - MAT-05 (SPAdes) (version 2) | ecosystem: Environmental > Aquatic > Freshwater > Ice > Liftoff... | reverse complement strand
GGACCGTCCCATGCGCGCCGCCACCACCCGCAGCCTGACCTCTGACCTGATCCTCGTCCTCCTGGCGGTGCTGCCGCTGCTGTACGTCGCCGGCGTCGGCCGCGGTGACGACCCGGACGATTGTCCCTACACGAAAGCGATCGATGTCCCTTGTCCCAAGGGCGAATCGTCAGCGAAATGCGACACGTACCCTCTCAGCAGTCCACCAAAAACTGCAGACTGTGCGTTCAAGTATTACCGCGTCACATACATCGGGAAGTTCGATACCGGATCGTCGACGAAGAGAACGGAAGGATACCCGGAGATGGAAGAGGGCATGACGCCGCCCGTGGCTAAGACGGCTGAGTGTTCGCGGGTGTACGAGTGTGTAATTGATCTTTCCGTCACGAGCATGAATTGCGTGCAGGGAAAGCAAGTCGGTGAAACCAAGACGGCTCCGATCTACGCCACCAGGGACTGCAAGTGGGATGTCATCGACCCCTGATTCCTACTCCCCTGTCAGCAAGGGTATGAACCCAGTGTGAGGCGGTCGGATGCTCCGACCGCCTCATCATGACCTCCAGACCGGAGTTCTCGGTGCGCATCATCTTTTCGCTGGCCGTGCTCGTCGTCCTCACCGAACCCGTCTTGGCGCAGGAGCCCGCCAAGGCAGAGGATCTGGAACAGGCTGCGATTCGCACCCGACTGGCGATCCGCAGTGGCTACGTGAGATTTCAGCTCACCGAGCGGTCGACACGTGGCGGGGAGGTTACAACCCACGTTTCGGAACGCGAAACGTGGTTTGACGGCAACAAGGTGCGTGCCGAATTCACATACAAGAAGGGGCCGGACCAGGGCGTCCATAAACTCGAGTGCCGCAACTGCGAGCGCGAGGGGTGGGGCATTCTGGCGACGGACCGACCCGGACAGGTCACGGAATTCTACCCGCTCGACACGCCGGGCAGGCCACCAGTCCGCGAGGCGATCGACCCCCGGAACATCGGCTACTCGGCATCGATCTACGTAACCCTTGCAAATCACCCTGTCGCTCGAGCATTCGATCTCGCGGGTGACGCCCCGAAGTCCGTCACGAAGCGGGTTGTAGGCGGGCGGGAGGTAATCCAGGTCAGTTGGGACGGAAAAAACAAAGCCGCGACCGTGATCCAAATGGACCCCGCCCGCGGGGGCAACATTTCGCGGATCGAACACGCATTGAAGATGGAAGAGGGGCTCTGGAAGCGAGTCATGGTTTCGGACCTCGTGGCAGTCAAGGGCGTGTGGTTTCCCAGCCGTGTCGTACTGACTGAGACGATGGACGGCAAAGTCCGAGAGGAGGAAACGATCGAGGTGCATGAATTCCGGCCGAACGTACCGATTCCTCCTGAGATGTTCACCCTCGCCGGTACGAAACTCAAGCCGGAACCGTCGATCATGATGCCCAATCAGAAACAGACGGCCGTACTGCGCGATGGAAAGCTCGAAACTCCTCCGCCCCCGAAGGATCGGCTCGAACCGCCACCACCGGAACCCCTCACGCCCCCCAAGAGCTCGATCGACCCGTGGATGGTCGGCGCTTGCGCCGCGTGCGCGGTCGGGGTCGTGGCGGTCGTCCTCATCCGCCGGAAGGGCTGACGCCGTGGCCGCCCAGTCCCGCCGCGGGGCGTCCCTCGTCGAACTGCTCGTCGCCATCGCCGTGATCGCGGTGCTGGTCGCGCTACTGCTCGCCGCCGTCCAGCAGGTGCGCGGGGCCGCGGCGCGGACGACGTGCGGGAACAACCTCCGCCAGCTCGCCCTCGCCCTCCACCAGTACCACGACACCGACGGGGCGTTCCCGCCGGCCGTGAAGACCCGCCGGGCCGGCACCCGTGAACCCTACCTGAGCTGGCGGGCGCGCGTCCTCCCGTTCCTGGAGCAACAACCCCTCTGGGACCGGACGACGGCCGCGTACCAGTCCCAGCCCAACCCGTTCGACGACCCGGTCCACGTCGGTCGGGAGGCCGTCCTTCCGGTGTTGGGGTGCCCGACCGACGCCCGGCTGGCGACGGGGTGGGCGGTCACCACGCGCCGCGGGCGGGTGGTGCGGGTCGCCCTCACCTCGTATCTCGGCGTGTCCGGTACAGAGACGGCCCGGCGAGACGGCGTGCTCTACCCGGACGCTCGGGTCCGGCTGGTCGAAGTCGTGGACGGGGCGTCGTCAACTCTCCTCCTCGGGGAGCGGCCGCCGAGCCGCGATTTGATCTACGGGTGGTGGTACGCCGGGAGCGGGCAGGGGGCGGGCCTGTTCGACTCGCACCTCGGGGTGGTCGATCGGAACCGGCTCGGTTCGGAGTACCACGGGTGCCCGCCCGGTCCTTATGACTTCCGCCCGCGTACCCCGGCCGACGACTGCTCGGCGTTCGGGTTCTGGAGCACGCACCCAGGCGGGGCGTACTTCGCCATCGCCGACGGCTCGGTCCGGTTCCTCACGTTCGACGCGGCATCCGTCCTGCCGGCTCTCGCCACCCGCGCCGGGGGCGAGGTCGCCGTCGTCCCGTGACGGGGCGGGCGGGGAAGTCGTGAACATGGGTCCGTAGCCGGGTCGGCGACGGCCTCGGCCGGCAGGAGCTTCAGCGCGACGTGCCGGCCGAGCGACTCCTGGACCGCCTCGTAGACGACGCCCATGCCGCCGTGGCCGACGCGGCGGAGGATGCGGAACTCGCCGACGCGGTCGGGGTCGGTCGGGTCGCCGGTCGACTCGAAGTCCCCGGTGTGGTCGCCGGTCGCCGGCTTCACCTGCTCCAGTTCGACGAGCGCGGGGAAGAGGTCGCGCACCTGCTCGGCGAGTTCCGGGTGGCGGTCGGCGTACTCGGACACGGCGGGGTGTTCGCCGCGGCGGAGGCGGGCGACGAATTCTTCGGCGAGGCAGTCGAGCGGGTCGCGGTCGGCGGACGAGTCGGTCACGGCGGGCCTCCCGGGTCGCGGCTACGAGTGTACCTGCGCGCGGGGCCGCGGCGTCCACCGGAAATCGTGCCGCTACCGAGCTTGTGTCCGTGCGTATAGTATGGTGGTATTCCTTACACCACCATGAGGACGGGCCGTGACCAACAGCGAAATCGCCCGCGAGCTCCGCACCCGCGCCGCCGAGTTGGCCCGCGCCGGGGACAACCTGTACCGCGTGCGGGCGTTCCGGCAGGCCGCGATGGCCGTGCTGGCGCTCCCCGATCCGGTCGCCGAGCTGGTCGCCGCCGCGGGTCCGAAGGCGCTGGCGCAGCTGCCGGGGATCGGCCGGAGTCTGGCCGATACGATCGCGGGCCTTGCGGCGGAACAACTTGCGGCGTGAACGTCGTTCCAACGCTGTTTCGTCTGGCCGACTCATGTTCGTCTGGTGACCGGGGTGTCACTCCGCCAGACACAATGCGACCGGTCTGAACGTCGGCCGACGGCTACACTTCTGCCATGAATCGCACCGACATGCTGACCCGCGCGGCCGACCGCCGCGACCCCTGGGACGTGGTCGTGGTCGGCGGCGGCGCCACCGGGGCCGGCGTGGCCGTGGACGCCGCCGCCCGCGGTTACGCAGTCCTGTTGGTCGAGCGCGGCGACTTCGGCAGCGGCACGTCGAGCCGGAGTACGAAGCTCGTCCACGGCGGCGTGCGCTACCTGCGGCAGGGGAACCTGGGCCTGGTGCGCGACGCCCTCCGCGAGCGCGGCCGGCTCCGCCGCAACGCCCCGCACCTCGTCCGCGACCTCTCGTTCGTGCTGCCGTGCTACCGCCGGTTCGACCTGCTGAAGTACGGCGTCGGCCTCACCGCCTACGACCTCCTCGCCGGCCGCGAGCGCTTCGGCCGGTCACAACTCCTCTCGCCGCGCCGCGTCGTGAACCTCCTGCCGACGGTGCGAACCGACAGGCTCCGCGGCGGCGTGCTCTACCACGACGGCCAGTTCGACGACGCCCGGCTGCTGATCGCTTTGATCCGCACCGCGGCCGACCGCGGCGCCGTGGTGCTGAACTACGCCCCGGTGACGGCGCTGCTGAGGCACGAGGGGCGCGTGTGCGGTGTGGTGTTTCACGACGCCGAGACAGGGGCCGCGGTGCGGGCCGCGGCGCGGGTGGTGGTGAACGCCGCCGGCCCGTTCTGCGACGCCGTGCGGAAGCTGGCCGACCCCGCGGCCGCGCCGCTGCTCGCGGCCAGCCAGGGGAGCCATGTGGTGCTGCCGCGGGCGTTCCTGCCGACGGACCACGCGCTGCTGATCCCCGAGACGCCCGACGGCCGCGTGCTGTTCGCGATCCCGTGGCACGGCCACACCGTCGTCGGCACCACCGACGTGCCGATCCCCGCGGCGCCCGCCGACCCGGCCGCGACCGACGCCGAGATCGACTTCATCCTCGAAACCGCCGGCCGCTACCTGGCGAAGGAGCCGACCCGCGCCGACGTGCTGGCGACGTTCGCCGGCGTGCGGCCGCTGGTGAAGGGCGGGGCGGCGAACACCGCGGCGCTGGCGCGCGACCACCTGATTCGCACCGACCCGCCGGGGCTGGTGACGATCACCGGCGGGAAGTGGACGACGTACCGGGCGATGGCCGAGGAGTGCGTGGACGTGGCGGCGCGGCTGGCGGGTCTGCCGCGCCGCCCGTGCCCGACCGCGGAGCTGCGCCTGCACGGAGCCGCGGACGTGGATTCGTCCGACGAGTTCGACGGCTACGGGAGCGACGCGGCGGCCGTGCGGGCGATCGTTCGGTCGGACGCGGCGCTGTCCGAACGGTTGCACCCGGACCTGCCGTATCGGGCGGGCGAGGTGCTGTGGGCGGCGCGGCACGAGATGGCGCGCACGGCCGACGACGTGCTGTACCGCCGCCTCCGCGCCGGCGCCTTGAACGCGGCCGCGACCGCGGCGATGCGGCCGCGGGTCGAGGCGCTGTTGGGCGGCGAACGCCCCGCCTCCCCATCCCGCCCGACCCACACAACCGGACCCGTCGCGCGCCCCGGGCCGCATTCCTAACCCCTTTCGCCGCGCAGGTCGTGGACACCCGGACGCCGCCGCGGGTACGATCGACACACACCCAGGGACGACACCATGCGGCGCTGGCTGGCGGCGGTCGGGGCGGTCGGGATCGTCGCCGGCGCCCCCGCGGCGGACCCCGCCGACCTCGCCCGCCGCCTCGGCGCGCCCGTCCCCGCCGAGCGCGACGCCGCCGCCCGCGCCCTCGCCGCGCTCGGCCCCGCCGCCCGGCCGGCGCTCGAGGCCGCCGCCCGCAGTTCGAACCCGGAAGTCGTCCGCCGCGCCGCCCCGCTGCTGGCCCGCGCCCGCCTCGCCGCCGACTCCGCGACCCGCCTCCGCGTCGCGCCCGTGCGGCTCACCCTTCACGCCGTCCCGCTCCGCGACGCGATCGAAGTGCTGCGCGCGCGGACCGGCATCGACGCGAAACTCGACCCGGCCGGCGTCGCCGACGTGACGCGCCGGGTGACGTGCGCGACGGCCGACGTGCCGCCGTGGGAGGTGGTGGCCGCGTTCGCCCGTGCCGCCGGGCTGCGCGAGGTGGTCGACGCGGACGTGGACGTGCCGGTGTCGCCGCAGCTGCGGAACCGCAGCTACTACGCCCCGCCGCCGCCGGTCGGCGCGGCCGACGTGCCGGTTCGCTTCGCCGACGGCGCCGGGGCGCCGCCCGCGGCGCGAACCGGCGCGGTCCGCGTGGTGGCGCTGCCGCCGACGTTCCCCGGCGGCCGCATCGACGGCCAGCGCACCCTGTACCTCGACGTGACGCCGCTGCCCGGCGTGAGGTGGGAGGGCGCCACCGACGTGCGCCTCACCCGCGTCGTGGACGACACCGGCCGCGTCGGGTCGCGCGGGCACGACCCGGCACCGCCGCCGCCGGCGGTGTTCCTGTTCGACGTTCCCGCCGGCGGGCCGCGGCTGGTGGCGCCGCTGCCGCCGGTGGAGATTCAGCCGCCGACGACGCGGCCGAACCCGCGCGTGGTGGCGGTGCCGGTACGCCCGGGCTCCGTCGACGCGCGCGTGTTGACCGTGCTCGAAGGCGAGGTGATCGGCGAGGTCGCCGCGGAGGGCGAGGAGCTGGCGGCGGTCGCGGACGTGGCCGCGGGCCGGTCCGGGGTCGGCGTCGGCGGCCGGCTGACCGTGCGCGACGTCGGCGTCCACCCCGGCGGCGTGCGGCTGACGGTGGAGCTGGAGGCGCCGTCGCCGTGGGAGCGGCTGCGGCGGCGGCAGCCGGACGGGCCGCTGTGGCCGGACGTGGCGGCGCCGGTCGGCGCCGGGTACGCGGTCCGCGCGTTCGACGCCGCCGGCCGCGAGCTGCCTCCCGCGTCGTGCCCGGCGCCGCGGGTGTGCGACGACGGCGCGGTGAAGTCGGTGGCGTGGGTGCTGAGCTACGCGGAGGTGCCGGCGCGGCTGGTGGCCGTCGGCCCGCGCGTGGTGCCGGTGGTGGTCCCCTTCAAGCTGGCGAACGTGCCGCTGCCGTGATCTTTGCCGCACGATGAACAACCCGATGACGCACGATCCGAACAAATTCCTGGTTCGGATCGTGCGTCATCGGGTTGTTCATCGTGCGGCAAGAATCTCCGCGGGCGAGCGGCCGTGAACCGGGCTTGCGTCCCCCATTTCGCCCGGTCTACACTCCCTCCCTTCCTGTAGCCTCGCGCACCGTGTGGAGCCACGTTCGATGGCCGATCGCGTACTCGTCACCGGCGGGCTCGGCTACCTCGGCAGCATCCTCTGCGAGCACCTCCTCGCTGCCGGGTACCGCGTCACCGCCCTCGATAACCTTATGTACGGCCTCGGACAACAAGGCCTGTTCCACCTCTGCGCCAACCCCGACTTCGAGTTCGTGAAGGGCGACGTGCGCGACGAATCGACCATGACGGCGGCGCTCAAGACGGCCGACGCCGTGGTGCATCTCGCCGCCATCGTCGGCGCCTCGGCGTGCGACAAGGACCCGGCCCTGAGCACCGGCGTGAACCTCGACGCCGTGAAGCTGCTGAACCGCCTCCGCAGCCCGAACCAGGCCGTGGTGTTCCCGAACACGAACAGCGGCTACGGGGCCACGACCGGGGCGAGCTACTGCACCGAGGAGACGCCGCTGGAGCCGATCTCGCTGTACGGCCGGACGAAGGTGGACGCCGAGCGCGAGTTGCTCGGGTCGCCGAACGCCGTGGCCTTCCGGCTCGCCACCGTGTTCGGCATGTCGCCGCGGATGCGCCTCGATTTGCTGGTGAACCACTTCGTCCACGCGGCCGTGACCGACGGCTACCTGGTGCTGTTCGAGAAGGACTTCAAGCGGAACTTCGTCCACGTCCGCGACGTGGCCGACGCCTTCGTGTTCGCGCTGCGGAACGTCGGCCGGCTGGCGGGCGGCGTGTACAACCTGGGGCTCGACTCGGCGAACCTGTCGAAGGAGGAGCTGGCCCGCGCGGTGCAGCGGCACGTGCCGAATTTCTACTTGCACTTCGCGCCGATCGGCCAGGACCCGGACAAGCGGAACTACGTGGTGTCGAGTGCGAAGCTGACGGCGGCCGGGTTCGAGGCCCGGCGGTCGCTCGACGACGGCATCCGCGAGCTGTTGAAGGGCTACCGGATGGAGGGCCGCGGGCTGTTCAAGAACGCGGCGTAGCTGGGCACGAAAGCAGGATTAACCACAGAGTCACAGAGGACACAGAGAGAAGACCAGAAGCAGAGTGGAAGCATGATTTCAAATCATGGCTTGTCTCGTCTTTCTGTCTTCTCTCTGTGACTCTGTGGTTAATCCTGCGTTCTTCTCCTCACCCACCGCAGCGCCCCCGCGATGCGGTCCGCCATCCGGTAGCGCCACGCCCGCCGCTCGTCCGCCAGCCGCGCCGCCTCCTGCTGGAAGCCCACCAGCGCCGCCCACATCGCCGCCGCCTCGCCCGGCGGCAAGTGGTGCGCCGCCGCGAACTGCCCCAGCACCCGCTGGTGATTCCGATACCAGTTCGTGACCCGCGAGAACCCGCCGGCGCGGTGGCGGTAGTAGAACAGGTGGTCCGGCACCACGCCGACCCTTCCCCCCGCCTGCACCAGCCGGATGAACGCCTCCCAGTCCTCACACGACGTGCCGCGGTCGGTGCCGTAGCCGCCGGCGGCGCGGAACGCCGCCGTGCGGAACAGCGAGTTGGCGTCGCCGTACACGTTGCGGACCGCGGCTGCGGCGTACGGCCCGCCGACCGGCCTCAGCGCGAACAGGTACTCGCCGGCGGGCGCGGCGTGCTTCTCGTCAAACGCCAGGAAGTAGCACGACATCGCCGCAAACTGCGGGTTGCGGCGCAGGGCCACGACGAAGCGCTCGACCATGTCGGGGCGGGCGACGTTGTCGGCGTCCATCGGCAGGAAGAACTCGCCGCGGGCCAGTTCCAGGCAGCGGTTCCGCGTGGCGCCGATGCCGGCGTTCGCCTGCCGCACGAAGCGGAAGTGTGGGTAGGTTCGCTCCATCCGGTCGAACGTGTCGCGGGAGGCGGTGTCGGTGCTGCCGTCGTCGATGACCACCACGTCGAGCGCCGGGTAGGTCTGCGCCGCGACCGACGCGAGCGTCGCGGGGAGGTGCGCGCCGAGGTTGTAGTGCGCGATACCGATGGTCACCACCTCCGCAACCGCTTGCGGCTTAGCGGCGGGAGGCGGCGACCACGTCCAGCCGAGCGCGGCCGCGGCGCCGTCGGGGTCGAGGACGGCGTCGGCGTTCTCGAACGCGAAGCGTTCCATGAAGTCGCGTTCGAGGTCGTCGAGGTTTGAGGGCCAGCGCTCGGCGGCCTCGCGGTCGAGCTGCGCGGCGCCGTCGAAGCGGACAACCAGTTCCGCGTCGGCGAACGCAAGCCCGGCGCGCTTCGCCTGCACGGCGCGGAAGCTGAGCCCGCCGCGGGAGGGGATTTCGACGCGCCCGGACGCCGGCAGCGACCAGCGGGCGCGGTCGGACTCGTCGGCGGGCGACGGCTCGTACAAGTTCTTGACGCGGAAGTCGGGCGGCACGGAATCGGGTGCCACGGGTTCCTCCGCGGGTCGCGGCTCGGGGCTTCGTAGGTCGGGTCGAGTCTTCGAGGCCCGACGCGGGGTAGCGGAAGCGTGCGGGGAAGGCCCGTTGCGCCGGCGCGACCGGTTCTTCGCCCGACGCACCCGCTACCCCGCGTCGGGCCTCGAAGACTCGACCCGACCTACGAAGCCCCGAGCCGCCGACTTCCGCTCACTCCCCCGTTCAGCCCGAATTCGGTCGAAGCACCGCAGAGCCTCCTGGATCACCTCGTCGGTGTTGAAGTATCGGTACTGCGCCAGCCGGCCGCAGAAGTACACGCCGTTCCGCACCCGCTCGTGCTCCGCGAGCGCCGCGTAACGCTGGTACAGAGCCCGGTTCTCGACCCGCGGCACCGGGTAGAACGGCTCGCCGGTCGCGGTCGGCGTCTCGTAGCTCACCACCGTATGCGGGTGCCGCTGACCGGTGACGTGCTTGATCTCCACGGAGCGGGTGTACGCGAAGTCGTTCGGGTAGTTCACCTGCACGCACGGCTGCGCGAACTCCACCGGCTTCGCCACGAAGTCGAACCGCAGCGACCGGTACGGCAGCCGGCCGAGGCGGTGGCCGAAGTACTCGTCGATCGGGCCGGTGAACACCGTCGCCCGCCGCGGCCGGATCAGCGTCCGCACCTCGTCGTACTTGCAGCCGAGCAGCACCCGGATGCGGCGGTGCTTCAGCATGGCGCGGAACAGCGCCGTGAACCCGCGCGTCGGCATCACCTGGAACTCGTGATCGACGTAGCGCGCGTCGCGGGTGAGGCGCACCGGGATGCGGCCGCACACCCCGGGGTCGAGCCCCGCGGCGCTCACGCCCCACTGCTTGTGCGTGTAGCCGCGGTAGAAGGCGTCGTACAGCTCGGGGCCGACCTTGCTCAGCACCTCCTCCTCGGAGTTGCTCGGCGTCGGGATGTCGTGCCGCTTCCGCGCCAGCAACTCGGCCGCCGCCGCGGGGGTGAGCGACTTTCCGAAGAAGGCTTCGAGCGTGGTGAGGTTGATGGGGAACGGCAGGAGTTGCCCGCGGACGAGACTGCGGACCTCGTAGTTCGCCTCGTGCCAGTCGGTGAACCGCGACAGGTAGCGCAGCAGCGCGTCATCGTTCGTGCGGAAGTAGTGCGGGCCGTAGTTGTGAACCAACACGCCGGACGGGTGGGTGGAGTCGTGGCAGTTGCCGGCGACGTGCGGCCGCTGGTCGACCACCAGCACCTTCCAGCCGAGGACGGCCGCGGCGCGCTCGGCGACCACGCTCCCGGCCGGGCCGGCCCCGCACACCAGCAGGTCCACGTCGTCCAGCATCGCGGGAGGGTACGGCGCCTGCGCGGGAGCCGTCAAGACGGGTCGTGGTGTGTGGTGTGGTGGGTGGCGGGGCGAAAGCGGGATTAACCACAGAGTCACAGAGGGCACAGAGGGAAGACAGAAAGCCGAGACAAGACATGATTTGAAATCATGCTCTCCCTCTGCTTCTTGCCTTCCCTCTGTGCCCTCTGTGACTCTGTGGTTAGTCCCGTTTTCGCCCCGCCACCCACCACACCACGACCGAGGAATGAGTACGCCGTGAAATCGCGCCGCCCGGGCGGCGTCGGTCTCTATGATGGGGCAAGCCCTCATCCCCACGTCAGCCGGTTCCCCGGTCGGTGCCGCATGCCGTCCCGCCCCACCATCGTGGCCGTCGTCCTGTTCTGGCTCGCCACCGTCGGCTGGGTCGGGTACCGCGACGTGTGGCCGCGCCTCACCGCGTCCGGGCCGCCGCCGGTCGAGGTCGAGCTCGGCGACGAGGCGAGCCAGCTGGTGCCGGTGCGGTGGAACGTCCTCCGCGGCGGCCAGCGCGTCGGCCGCCTCACCACCCGCATGACCTACCAGGACGCCGACGACACGTTCCGCCTCACCCACCAGTACGCCAACCTGACGTTCGACTTCGGCAGCGCCCGGGTCGTGTTCCCGGAGGTGACGCTCACCACCCGCGTCACCCGCGGCGGGGCGCTGCGCGAGCAGGGGATGGTCGGCCGGGTGCAGATCCAGCGCCGGATCGGCGACGAGTTCGTCAGCGTCGGCGAGGGCCGGGCCGTCGTCGAGGGCGAGGTCCGCGACGGCCTCTTCCACAGCCGCTGCGACATCGACTCGCCGCTGCTGAAGGTGAAGCGCGACCTCGACCCGGTGCCGGTGCCCGACGGCCAGGCGCTCAGCCCGCTGCAACCCGTGGGACGAATCACCAACGTGCGGGCCGGCCAGCGCTGGGTCGTCCACGAGATCAACCCGCTCCACGACGCCATGAGTTCGCTGCTGAAGGGTGTCGTCGGCTTGCCGGAGGAGAAGCGCGAGGCGTTCGTCGCCACCGTCGGCGACCGGCCGGAGCCGCTGGCGTGGGGCCGGGACAAGGCCGAAGTCTTGTGCTGGGTCATCGACTACCGCGCCGGCGAGTCGCGGGTGCGGACGTGGGTCCGCGCCGACGACGGCCGGGTGCTCCGCCAGGAGGCGAGCCGCGACGGCGAGACGCTCGCCCTGGAGCGGGACGAGTAGTGACACCGCCGACGCCGCCCGGGGCTTCCGCCCCGGGCGGCCGACGGGGAGGAGTCGGAAGCGTTGACCGAGCCAACCACGGAACCCGTCATGATCGAACTCACGAACGTCACCAAGCGGTACGGCCCGAAGGCGGCGGTGAAAGACCTGTCGCTGAGCGTCCCGGCCGGCGAACTCTTCGCGTTCCTCGGGCCGAACGGCGCCGGCAAGACCACCACCATCAAGATGCTCTGCGGCCTCCTGTTCCCCACCACCGGCACCGTCCGCGTCGGCGGGTTCGACCTGGTGACCGAGGGCGACCAGGCCCGCGCCCTCATCAGCTACGTGCCGGACCAGCCGTTCCTGTACGACAAGCTGACCGGCCGCGAGTTCCTGCAATTCACCACCGACCTGTACGGGATGCCGGCGGCGAAGGCCCGCGTCAAGATCGCCGAGGTCGTCGAGCTGTTCCACCTCGACGACTTCGTGGACGACCTGACCGAGCGCTACTCGCACGGCATGCGGCAGCGCACCGTCTTCGCCGCGGCGCTGGTCCACGAGCCGAAGCTGCTGATCGCCGACGAGCCGACGGTGGGGCTCGACCCCAAGAGCGTGCGCGAGCTGAAGGGGCTGCTGCGGCGGCTCGCGGCCGGCGGGACGACGGTGTTCCTGTCGACGCACACGCTGGACATCGCCGAGGAGCTGGCCGACCGGATCGGCATCATCGACCACGGCCGGTTGCTCGGGTGCGGCACGCTCGCCGAGTTGCAGACGCACGCGGCGGTGGACGGGAACCTGGAGGACCTGTTCATGGCGATCACCGAGGAGGCGGGGCGCGAGACGGCGGCGAGCCGGACGCCGTGAGGCGTCGGGTGACTCACCCGCCGCCTCACGGCGTCCGGCTCGCCGGCCCGACTACCGAGAACCACCCATGTCCACCGCCACCCAGCCCGCCGCGTTCCGCCGCCTCCGCGTCCGCCTCGCCCGCAACGGCCTCCGCGTGGCGCTGGAAGCCGGCCGCGTCCGCTTCCTCAGCGTCATCTTCAGCACGCTCGTCGTCAGCGGGTTCGCGTTCGGGTTCAGCCTCTACCTGTTCGGCCAGCTCACCGCCAACGCCATCCCGTTCAAGGGCGCCATCGTCGGCTTCCTCTTCGACCTGCTCTTCTTCACCCTCGGCTCCATGCTCGTCGTCTCGACCGGCGTGATCCTCTACGCCAGCCTCTACACCAGCCCGGAAGCCCGCTACCTCCTCAGCACGCCGGCCCGCGCCGACTACGTGTTCGCCACCCGCTTCCAGGGGGCGGTGGCGTTCAGCTCGTGGGCGTTCGTCGCGCTCGGCGTGCCCATCTTCCTCGCCTACGGCGTCAGCGCCGGGGTGCCGTGGTGGTTCTACGCGCTGCTGCCGGCGTTCCTCCTCGGGTACGTGCTCCTGCCGGGGTCGGTGTCGGCGCTCGGGTGCGTGCTGCTGGTCCGCTTCATGCCGCGGAACCGGAAGCAGTTCGCCCTCGGCGTCGGCGCCGCGGCGGTGGTGCTGCTCGGGGTGTGGGGCTACCGCGCCTACTGGGCGGCGCGGCACACGCTCGTCAACCAGGGCGGCGAGCTCGAAACCCTGATCGGCCGGTTCGAGCTGGTCCGCAGCAGCGTCGCCCCGAGCCACTGGATGACGCGCGGGGTGCTGGCCGCGGCGCGCGGCGAGGCGGCCGACGCGCTGGTGCAGCTGGCGCTGGTGTGGAGCAACGGGCTGGTGCTGTACCTGCTGGCGGCGGCGGCGGCGAAGCGGCTGTACCGCCCCGGGTACGACCGCCAGGCCGGCGGCGGTCGCGGCAAGAAGGTGTACCGCGACAGCGTGCTCGACCGCGTCATGGGTCTCCTCGTGTTCTACCTCGACCGGCCGACGCGCGTGCTCGTGGTGAAGGACTTCCGCACCTTCCGCCGCGACCCGACGCAGTGGGCGCTCCTCATCCTGTTCGGCACCCTGATGCTGGTCGGGGCCGGCAACTTCCGCTCGTACATGAGCGCCGACCTGGCGGTGATGGACAAGTACGCCGTCAGCCTGATGAACCTCGGCGGCACGGCCGTGCTGCTGTGCGCCGGGCTGAGCCGGTTCGTGTTCCCGCTCGTGTCGCTGGAGGGGCGGAAGTTCTGGATTCTCGGCCTGACGCCGGTGTCGCGGGACACGATCCTGTGGGGCAAGTTCGCGTTCGCGGCGACCGGCTCGGTGATCATCGCGGAGGGGCTGGTGCTGACGAGCGACCTGTTCCTCGGCGTGCCGGCGCAGCTGCTCGGGCTCCACGCGGCGGCGCTGGCGGTGGTGGCGCTCGGGCTGAGCGGGCTGAACGTCGGGCTCGGGGCGGTGATGCCGAACTTCCGGGAGACGGACCCGTCGAAGGTGGTGGTGGGCTTCGGCGGCACGGTGAACATGGTGGCGGGGCTCGGCTTCCTCCTGGCGGTGATCGGGCTGATGGTGGTGCCGTTCCACGGGGCGCAGTTCGGCCGGCCGCTGCGCGGCGCCGACGCGGCGGTGAGTTGGTGGGTGTACGCGGGGGTACCGGCGGCGCTGGCGCTGGGGGTGCTGGCGGTGGTGCTGCCGCTCCGCGCCGGGGCGCGGGCGCTGCGGGGGGTGGAGTTCTAGAGCAGATCACCGCGGCGCGGCTGGTCGAGGCCGCCGTACACGTCCTCGCGCCGGAGCTTGCCGCGGGCCAGCAGCATGCGGTCGGTGGCGCGCCGGTAGAAGTCGAGGAGCGGCCCGGCGGTCGCGTCGCCCTCCAGGACGGCGAGCGCCTGGGCGACCGCCTCGAACGTCGACATGCGGTGCCCCGGCTGGTTGCGGCGCAGGGCTGGTCCCGCGAAGGCCCGCGCCGGGAGCGCGACTTTGACGGCGCCCGCGAGGAGCGGCAGCCGCTTCACCATGCGGCTCGCCTGCTTCCAGTTCCCGTCCGGGACGACGAGGGCCGGCGGCGACGGCAGGGAGGCGACCAACTCCGGCGTCAGCGGCGTGGCCCCGTGGCCGGGGAAGAGCACGACCGGAGTGGCGCCGGCGGGGACGTGGGCCGCGGGGTCGGCCGGGGCGGGGTACGACCCGTGACGGACGATCGTGGCGCCGCGGACCGCCAGGGCGAGGAGGCGAACCGTGTTGCTCGTCCGGCCCAGGTCGTGGACGTGGACGACGAGGACGAGCGGGGTCCGGGTCGCGATCCGGGGTGCGTCGGCGCACACGCACAGCCACCCCGGGAGGCGGCACCCCGGGCACGTGGTCGAGTCGCGGTCGAGGGGGTCCATCGGGCTCCGGATCGCTGGGGAGTAGTCGCGCACCGACCGGCCCGCTCGTGACTGACCCACAGGTTGTCCGATGTGCGTTGCCCGGGTTCGGACTTCGCCGCGGGTGGTTCGCCCCCTCACCCCGCGTGCTTCGCCGCGACCCTCTCCCCCGAGGGGAGAGGGTGAGAGGCCGCCGACCCTCGTCGCGGGCGGGGAACCACGCGCCGTTACCCGGCAATCACGCCCCTGCGTCCGCAAGTCGATGCCCGCCCATGATGGCGACCGGCCAGTCCCACCCTCTCCCCTCGGGGGAGAGGGTCGCGGCGAAGCACGCGGGGTGAGGGGGCGAACCACCCACGGAGAGAACTAGAAGCTACGCACGCAACGCCGACAGCCCGCAAGTCAATCGTACAGGGCGATGGCCCGGCCGGGGCCGCCGTGGCAGCCGCGAATCTTACCGGCGGCGAACAGGAAGTAGGCGTCGGCCGGCAGCGCGCCGAGGTTCGTCAGGAACTCGACCCCGGCCACCCCCCGCGTGCCCAGTGCCCAGTACGTCCACAGCGCCAGCTTCGGGTCCACGCCGCCGAGCGTGGGGGCGTCCGTCGCCACGCACCGCACGCCCTTCTCGGCCAGATAAATAGCCGCCTCCGAACCTAACGCCGGCCACCCCTCGGCCGCGCCTTTCAGCGGGTCGGCCATGCACGCCGCGCCCCGCGGGAGCGGGTGGTAGTACCGGTCCGACCAGTCCGAGCGGAGGATCACCACGTCCCCGGCCGCGAACGGGCCGTTCCCCTTCTCGAACGCCTGGAGATGCGCCTTCGTGACCTCGGGCGACGCCGGCCAGCGGTCGCGCGGAACGGTCCCGATGAGGTGTTTGACGTCCACCACCCGGGCGCGGCCGCAAGTCTGCGCGATCGGCACCTTCTCGGCCGTCACGTCGCTGGTCCCGCGCGGACCGTGTGCCTTCTCGTACTCGGCAAGCCACGGCCGCACGTCCGGGGCGTAGCCGGTCGGGTCGAACGGCCCCGGCGGCAGGGCGTAGGCCGGCGGGACGAGGTGCGTGCCGGCGTGGCTGTCCATCATGTGCATCGGGAACGGCGCCCGCGTGTTCGGGTTCTTCCCGAACAGGACGGTCATGTACGCCTGGCGGTGGTCGCCGACCCCCGCCCCGGGCCACGTCGCCGGCAGGTCGTCGGCCAGCCCGACCGACAGGTCGACGGCCTGCTTCTTCCGCGCGGAGGCGACGAGCCGGCCGGCGAGCGGCCCGACGACGGCGAACGCCCGCGCCTCGGAGTACGGGTCGCCGACGTGCTTCGGACCCATCGCACAGTAGAACGCCCCGGTCGCCGGCAGGGCGCCGAAGCCGGTGCCGCTCTCGGTCCAGATCATGCCGTGCTTGAGGCCGGCGAAGTGCGTCGGCTCGGCCAGGTCGCCGAGCGGCCCCATGCTGGTGCTGTCGATGCCGAGGGTCATCACGCCGCGGCTCGCCAGGTACTCGACGCACGCCGGGTCCGGTCCCGGCCAGCCTGGCGCCTTCCCGGCCACGGGGTCCGCGCCGAACCGCCGCCCCTCGGGGAGCGCCTTGTAGTACTTGTCGCTGAACCCGCTGCGGAACAGCACCACGTCCCCGGGGCCGAGCGGCCGGTGCTCCTTCTCCCAGCGCGTGACGAACGCCTTGGTGATGAGGTCGCTGCGGCCCGCGGGGGCGCTGTCGAGCAGCTCGGTGCAGTCGATCACGCACGCCTCGCCGCCGAACTGCCAGGCGGGAACCTTGTCGGTGGTGGTGGTGCCGTACTTGCCGGCGTTGGGGAAGCCCGAGTCCGGCCGGGTGACCGAGTGCGTGGGAACGTCGAGCTGCGTCCCGGTGTTCCCGTCCATGATGAGGATGTCGCTGTTGTACGCGCTCCGCGGGCCGACCCGCTGGTAGGGGTTGAGCTGGAACGGCGGGAACGTCGGCCAGGTGCAGGGGTGGTCCGGCGCGACGAGTAGCGACAGGTCGAGGAACCGACTCGCGCCCGGTGCGGGGTCGGTGCGTTGCGACGGCAGTGCGGGGGCGGTCGCTAGGAGGAGGACGGCGGCCGCGGTCAGTCGGCGTCGCATGGCGGGCTCGGGCGGTGGGGGAGGGACGGCGCCCGATTGTGACCCGCCGCGCGGGCCGCCGCAAGCCCCCGCCCGTCACTTGAGGGGCTTCAGCTTGACGTTCTTGAACCAGCACGGCGCGCCGTGGTCTTGCAGCCCGATGTACCCGGCCCGGGGGTGGTCCTTGAAGGCCACGTCGAACTTGTGCGGCGAGCCGTCGGGGCGGACGTTCGGCCGGGTGAACCCGTCCAGGTCGGCGCGAGTCACCACCTCCCCGTTCACCTCCACGGTGATCCGGCTCCGGTCGCAGGTGACGACCATGCGGTTCCACCCGCCGGCCGGCCGCATCGCGTTCTTCGTCGGCCGGGCCAGGTCGTAGAGGGCGCCGGTGTCGGTGTACCCGGCCCCCGGCGTGTCGTCGATCGCCACCTCGATGCCGTTGAACCCCACGTCCTTCCCTGGCCGCGGCGTCAGCGACGAGGTGCGCACGAAGACGCCGCTGTTGCACCCCTTGCTGATCTTGAAGTCCAGCGCGAGGGCGAAGTTCTCCCACCGCTCCTTGTGGACGAGCATGTACCCGCCGCACTTGTGCGGGTTGAGGCACCCGTCGTCCACCGGCGACTTGCTTGGCGTGCCGCTGCTGGTCTGCCAGCCGTCGAGCGTGCGGCCGTCGAACAGGAGCCGCCAGCCGTCGGCCTTCTCGCGTTCCGTCAGGACGTTGTCGGCGGGTGGCTGCGCCGCGGCAGGTATGGCGCCGGCGAGTACGGCCGCGGCGAGGAGTGCAGCGGCGCGAAGTACCGACCGGCAGGTTGTCGGGGCGCGTACGGGGCTCAACCCCTCCCCCCAGCCCCCTCCCCCAGAGGGGGAGGGGGTGCCCGCGCAATACAGCCTCCCGTGACACTGCTGAGCCTGCGACGGGGACGGGCAAGTCGGTCGGTTCGTCCCCCCCCTTCCCTCCCAGGGAAGGGGGGCCGGGGGGGTTAGGTCACCCCGCGAGCCGGCCTTCAAGCCGCGGAGTCGTCGCGCCACCGCGAGGATTGCGGTTCGCACGGTCAGCCCTCCACGCGCTGGGTCGTCGGGTTCCACGTCAGCGTCTTCCGCTGGCGGTACGCCTCGACGGCCATCTTGATCGCCACCATCGTCGCCGTGCCGAGCTCGACGTTGCAGTTCAGCCGGCCGGTGCCGCGGACCACGTCGAGGAAGTTGCCGACCATGTCGCGGCGCGGCGCGAGCGCCAGCCGGGCCTCGTCGCGGCCGTCGTTGGCGGCGCGGAACTCCGCCTTCATGTCGCCGTTGGCCCGCAGCACCGGCTCGCCGCCGAGGTCGAGCGTGCCGTGCTTGCCGTACACCCGGTCGGGCAGCTGTGTGTCGTTCGTCAGCGTGCTGACCAGGAAGACCGAGAACTCCTGCGGGTAGTCGGCGGTCATCATGAAGGTGTCGGGGATGTCGCGGCCGTCCTTCTCGACGTACCGGCCGCCGCCGGCGCTGACGCGGGTGGGGTACGCGCCGTCCGGCCCGGCGAGGGCGATCAGCAGCGGGGCGAGCTTGTGGTACAGCAGGTCGGTGGCGACGCCGCCGTTGTACGGCCAGTACTTGCGGAAGCGGAAGAAGTGTTCGGGGTTCCAGTCGATCCGCGGGGCGAGGCCGAACTGGTGGCCGAGCCACATGTCCCAGTCGACGTGGTCGTCGCCGGCCTTGTCGGGGCCGGCGGTCGGGTCAATCTGCTGGTGGGTGTTGAACAGGCAGACGCGGGCGTTGCGGTTGTAGCTCCCCTGTGCCCACGTCACCTTGCCGATCCGGCCGGCGCGGATCGCGTCGCCGGCCTTCCAGTAGCCGTCGTCGGCGGCCGCGTTCGGGCCGACCTGGAGGACGAGCCCGCGCGCCCGCCGGGCCGCGTCGCGCACCGCGATGGCCTGCTCGACCGTGTGGGTCATCGGCTTCTCGCAGTAGACGTGCTTCCCCGCCGCCAGCGCGTCGATCGTGATCTTCGCGTGCCAGTGGTCCGGGGTGGCGATCAGCACGGCGTCGACGCCGCGGTGATCGAGCGCCCGGCGGTAGTCGCCGTAGCCTTCGCCGTTGCACGTGCGCTTGGCCCGCTCGCGGCGGCGGGCGTACACGTCGCACACGGCCGGCACGGCGACGTTGTCCGCCGCGGCCCGGCGGACGAGCCCCCCGAGGTGGCCGCCGCCCATGCCGCCGACGCCGACGACGGCGACGCCGATGCGCTCGTTCGCGCCGAACACGCGGGACGCCGAGGCGGCGGTGAGGAGGAGCGTTCCGCCGGCCGCGGTTCCGAAGAAGTCGCGGCGAGACGCGGGGGTGGGAGTCATGACGCGAACCCGGTGGGAGAGGGGTACTTCCCGAGAGCGTACCCGACGGGAGAGCGGGTTGCCACTTCCCGGTCAGGGTTCGCCGGTCCGACGAACCCGTCACCGCCGCCGAAGTGCGTCGATCTTCTCCTGGAGCCGCGCCGCGTCCGCCTCGGCAGTCCCGAGCGGTTCCGGCCGCACGGTCTTCTCGCGGGTGTAGCCGACGTGCCGCATCCACGCCGCCGACCTCAGCGCCCGCTTCTGCTCCACGAGGCGGTACAGCGGGTCGGCCTTGATCGTCGCCAGCGGCTCGTCCGGCGCCTTGACCCCGAGCGCCGCCAGGATGGTCCGGGCCGTCCGCAGGTGCCCGTCGTCGCCGAAGTGGACCTTGTCCTTCGCGAAGGGTTCGGCGCGCGCGTCGCGGGCCGTCCGCATCGCGGTGTGCAGGTCGATCACGCGCACGCCGGGGGTTTTCAGCGTCGTCTCCCACCGCGCGTACTCGGTCAGAACCGCGTCGTAGTTGAACTCACCCGCCTTCGGGGTGAAGTCGTAGATCGGCGGGGTGACGAGATACACCTGCTTCACGCCGGCCGCCCGGCACTGCTCGACGAGCTTCGTGACGCCCTTCTGGAAGGCGGCGGTGCGGTCCTTGTCGGGGGGGAGGTAGATGCCGTCGTTCATCCCGTAGCAGGCGAACACCACGTCCGGCCGGGCCTTCTCCAGCACCCGGCCGAGCCGCTCGAACAGGCACGGCCGCGGGAACGCCCCGCCGGCGTGGCCGTCCTCGCTCAGCCCCGACAGGGTCTCGCTCGCCAGCCCGAGGTTCAGCACGTCGAAGGTCTTGTCGGGGTGCAGCTTCTCCAGGTAGTAGGTCGTGTAGCCGACGTACCCGCCGGCCTGGGTGTTGCTGTCGCCGAGGAACACCACGCGCTTCCCGGCGAGTGCGTTCACGTCCTGCGCCTGGAGTGAGACCGCCGGGAACAGGGCGATGGCGAGCGCGAGGGCGAGGCGGTGCATGGGGGGTTCTCGTGCGACTCTGTGCGGCGCGCCTTAATTTACTGACCCGCAGATTGGCCGTGGTGCGTGCGGGGCTTCTGGTTCCCATCGTGCGGGGTTCTCCCCCGCACGATGGGAACCAGAAGCCCCGCACGCACCACGGCCAGCCTATGGGGTCGGTCGATCGCGTCGGGGAGTCGGGCCGGGTCTTCCCTTGCCCCGGCCCGGCGGGTGAGGGACAATACCTTTCCTACCCGACGGCCCGCCGCACCCTCCCGCCTCCGGCCCGCCATGACCCGCACCGCCCTCGCGCTCGCCGCCGCGGCGCTCCTCGTCGGCCCCGCCGCCGCGCAGCCGCCCGCGTTCAACGCCGACGTCCGCCCCATCCTTAAGGCGCACTGCACCGACTGCCACGGCGAGGCCGAGAAGCTCAAGGGTGGTCTCGACCTCCGCCTCCGCCGCCTCGCCGTCGCCGGCGGCGAGTCCGGCCCCGCCGTCGTGCCCGGGAAGGCCGCCGAGAGTCTGCTGATCGAGCGCATCACGAGCGGCGACATGCCGCCAGGGAAGAAAAAGCTCAGCGCCGCCGAGATCGACGTGCTCCGCCGCTGGGTCGCCGGCGGCGCCCAAGTCGAAGGGCCGGAGCCAGACAAGCTCGCCCCCGGCCTCGCCATCGTGCCCGAAGACCGCGCGTGGTGGGCGTTCCAACCGGTGAAGCGCCCCCCGGCCCCCGCGGCCGGGCACCCGATCGATGCGTTCGTGCTGGCGAAGCTCCGCGAGAAGGGGCTGGGGTTCAACCGCCCGGCCGATCGGGTCGCGCTGCTCCGCCGCGTCACGTTCGACCTCGTCGGCCTGCCGCCGACGCCGGAGGAGGCGGAGACGTTCGCCGCCGACCCGGACCCGCTCGCCTACGAGAAGCGGGTCGATCAACTGCTGGCGCGGCCGGAGTACGGCGAGCGCTGGGGCCGGCACTGGCTCGACATCGCCGGCTACGCCGACTCCGAGGGCGGCTCGCCGGACGACCCGGTCCGCGCCACCGCCTGGAAGTACCGCGACTACGTCATCCGCGCGTTCAACGCCGACAAGCCGTTCGACCGGTTCGTGCGCGAGCAACTTGCCGGCGACGAACTGGTGCGCCCGCCCTACGCCGCCCTCGCGCCGGCCGACCTCGACGCGCTCGTCGCCACCGGCTTCCTCCGCATGGCGCCGGACGGCACCGGCGCCGCCGGCGCCGACCAGAAGCTCGCCCGCAACGCCGTCCTCACGGACACGGTGAAAATCACCGCCAGCGCGTTCCTGGGGCTCACGGTCGGCTGCGCCGAGTGCCACAACCACCGCTACGACCCGATCCCGCAGACCGACTTCTACCGCCTCCGCGCCGCGTTCGAGCCGGGCTTCGACCTGACCGCGTGGAAGGCGCCGGCGGCGCGGCAGGTGTCGCTGTACACGCCCGACGAGCGGGCGATGGCGTCGGCCGTCGAGGTCGAGGCGGGGGTGATCGAGAAGGCGCGGATTGCGAAGCAGACGGAGTTCATCGCGGCGACGTTCGAGAAGGAGCTGGCGAAGTTGCCCGAGGACCGCCGGGTTGCGGCGCGGGCCGCCCGCGACACGCCCGAGGCGAAGCGCTCGCCCGACCAGAAGCGCCTGATGCAGGAGCACCCGAGCCTGAACGTGTCGGGCGGGTCGCTGTACCTCTACGACGCGAAGGCCGCGGACGCGCTGAAGAAGATGGCGGAGAGCGCCGCCGAGATGCGGAAGAAGAAGCCGGTCGAGGAGTTCGTCCGGGCGCTCACCGAGGTGCCGGGGAAGGTGCCGCAAACGGTGCTGTTCCACCGCGGCGACGTGGAGCAGCCGAAGGGCGTGGTCCCGCCCGGCGGGCTCGCCGTGCTCGACGACGCGCTGCCGCTCACCGTTCCAAAAGTGCTGCCGCCGACGGGTACGAGCGGCCGGCGGCTGGCGCTGGCGAACTGGCTGACGGACCCGCGGCACCCGCTGACGGCGCGGGTGTTCGTGAACCGCGTGTGGATGCACCACTTCGGCCGCGGGCTGGTCGGCACGCCCGGCGACTTCGGCCGCCTCGGCGAGCGCCCGACGCACCCCGAGCTGCTCGACTGGCTCGCCGCCGACTTCGTGGCGAACGGCTGGGGCGTGAAGCGCCTCCACCGCCTCGTCGTCACGTCCGCGGCGTACCGGCAGTCATCGGTGCGCGACGCGAAGGCGGACGCGATCGACCCGGACAACCGGTGGCTCGGCCGCTACCCGCTGCGCCGGCTCGACGCGGAAGCCGTCCGCGACGCGACGCTGGCGACGAGCGGCAAGCTGAACCCGAAGCGGGCCGGCCCGCCGGTGCCGGTGATGGAGGATGACGCGGGCTTGGTCATCATCGGCAAGGCGAACCGCGACGGCGCCGGGTACAAGCTCGGCGACGAGACGGTGGCGGCGGGCGAGGAGTTCCGCCGCAGCGTGTACGTGCAGGTGCGGCGGTCGCGGCCGCTGGCCGTGCTGGCGGCGTTCGACCCGGCCACGACCGAGCCGAACTGCGAGGCGCGGCCGAGTTCGACGGCGACGCCGCAGGCGCTGATGCTGCTGAACGGCGAGTTCGCCGCCGTGCAGGCCGAGGCGTTCGCCACCCGCGTCCGCCGCGACGCCGGTGCCGATGTTGAAGCGCAGGTGGTGCGGGCGTGGAAGCTGGCTTACCTGCGGGCGCCGACGGCCGGCGAGGCGGCGGCGGCGCGGTCGTTCCTGCGCGGCGCCGCGGAGGCGTTCGCCGCGCAACCGGCCGCGCCCCCGCCGCCGAAGAAGGGGAACGCGCCGCTGCCCGAACCGCCGACGCCCGAGGCCCGGGCGCTGGCGGCGTTCTGCCAGGCGCTGCTCGCCAGCAACCGGTTCCTGTACGTGGAATGAACCACGTCCGTTGCCGCTTGCGGCTTCGCGCTGCTCCGCGCGAAGCCGCAAGCGGCAACCGATGTGGCCGCCGAGAATACCAACCCCCCGCCGCCGCCATGCTCACCCGCCGCCGCCTCCTCCACGACGCCACGTTCGGCATCGGCTCCGTCGCCCTCGCGCACCTGCTGCGCGAAGACCGCCTCCTCGCGCAGCCGCCGAAGCCCGAGCTCGAGCGCCCGCACTTCGACCTCCGGCCGAAGCCACCGCACCACGCCCCGAAGGCGCGGGCCATGATCTCGCTGTTCATGCAGGGCGGGCCGAGCCACATGGACATGCTCGACCCCAAGCCGCGCCTCACCGAGCTCGACGGCCAGCCGTTCCCCGGCGCCGTGAAGTACGACAACGCCGCCCAGGCCAGCTCCAAAGTGCTCGGCTCGCCGTGGCGGTTCACGAAGCACGGGCGGTCCGGCCTCGACGTGTCCGAACTGCTGCCGCACACCGCCCGCGTCGCCGACGACCTGTGCGTGGTGCGGTCGATGCACACCGGGGTGAACAACCACGTCCAGGGCATCCACGCGCTGAACACCGGGCGCGTCGTCTCCGGCCACCCGGTCGTCGGCAGCTGGGTGTGTTTTGGCCTCGGGTCGGAGTCGCAGGAGTTGCCGGCGTTCGTCGCCATGCCCGACCCGGCCAGCCTGCCGGTCAGCGGCGTCGAGCACTGGGCGAACGGGTGGCTGCCGTCGCTGTTCCAGGGGACCGTGGCGCGGCCGCGCGAGCCGCGCATCCCGAACCTCGACCCGCCGCCGCACCTCGCCGGCCGCCCGCAGGCCGAGCTGCTGCGCTACCTCGACGAGCTGAACCGCGCCCACCTCGCCGAGCACCCCGGCGAGCTCGACCTCGACGCCCGCATCGCCGGCTACGGCCTCGCCGCGCGAATGCAAACGGCGGCGCGCGAGGCGATGGACCTGAGCCGCGAGTCGGCGCGGACGAAGGCGCTGTACGGCATGGACGACCCGGCGAGTGCCGAGTACGGCGCCCGCTGCCTGATCGCCCGTCGGTTGGTCGAACGCGGCGTGCGGTTCGTGCAGGTGTTCACGTCGAACCAGGCGTGGGACAGCCACGGGTCGATCCGCACGGCGCTGCCGGCGGTGTGCCGCAAGACCGACCAGCCGAGCGCCGCTCTCGTGAGCGACCTGAAGCAGCGCGGCTTGCTCGACAGCACGCTCGTGACGTGGGGCGGAGAGATGGGCCGGCTGCCGGTGGTGCAGAACGACGCCGGCGCCGCCCGGGTGGGGCGCGACCACAACACCTACGGGTTCACGTGGTGGTTCGCCGGCGGCGGGTTCAAGGCCGGCACGGTGTACGGCGCGACCGACGAGTTCGGCTACCACGCGGTCGATAACCCGGTGTCGCAGCACGACCTGCACGCGACGCTGCTGCACGTCTTCGGCCTGGACGCCCGGCGCCTCGTGTACCGCCGCGGCACGACGGACCTGACGCTCCTGAACGGGCAGGAAGGCCGTGTGGTTTCGGAACTGCTGGCGTAGCGCTGTTACCGACCCGCAGGTTGTCTGGGTTGCGGGGGTGTTCTCTGGTCTTCCCCGCGGGTGGTTCGCCCCCTCACCCCGCGTGCTTCGCCGCGACCCTCTCCCCCGAGGGGAGAGGGTGGGAGTCGGCCGACCCCCGTCGCTGGCGGGCAACCACGCCCCGAAGCAGGCCCGGCGTCCGCGGGTCGATACCCGCCCGTGATGGGTGACGACCACGCCCACCCTCTCCCCTCGGGGGAGAGGGTCGCGGCGAAGCACGCGGGGTGAGGGGGTTAACCACGCACGACGGGAACCAGAAGCCACGCACGACGCGCCGGCAACCTGCGGATCAGTCGAGGGCCGGCGGCACGGCCCACAGGTACGCCGCCCCGTCGTCGCCGACCGACAACGCGGACGCCCCGTCCGGGGTGAACGCCACCTGCTCCACCGACCCGAGGTGCCCGTCGAACCGCCGCACCTCGCGGCCGCTGATCGCGTCCCACACCCGCACCGACCGGTCCTCCCCGCCCGTCAGCAGCCACCGCCCGTCCGGCGAGAACGCCAGGCACCGCAGCTGGTGGTACTCCGGCGACGGGAACTTCCACCGGTACGGGTCGTACCGGCGGTCGGCCGCCACGAACCGCTTCACCTCCCGGCCGAACGTATCGAGGATCAAGACCTCCCCGTCGGGCACCGCGCAGGCGACCCGCCGCCCGTTCGGCGCCACCGCGACGGCCTGGATGGTGTTGAAGAACCCGTCGCCGCCGGGCAGGTCGAGCTTCTTCTCGCGGAGCACCTCCCCGGTCCGGGCGTCGATCACACCGAACGCCTTGTAACGACCCCACACCAGCCGACCTTCCGCGCCGAACGCCGCGGCCGAGACGGTGGCGTCGGTCCACAGCACCCGGTTCGTGGCGAGGTCGAAGACGCGCATCTCCTTCCCCCAGTCGCCGGCGAGAAGGAGCGCCCCGTCCGGGGAGAACTTCAGGATGCGCGCCTGCCCGGCCTTCGGCGTCTCGCCGTGCAGCGGCGTCGCGTGTCCGTCCGCCAGCCGGACGAGGCGGACTTCGCCGCCGTCGCCGCCGACCGCCGCGTGCCGGCCGTCGGGCGCCACGTCCAGCGCCGTCACCGGCCGGCCGGCCGCGGCGAGCGGGCGGACGACTTTTCCGGTCCCGGCGTCCCACAGGTCGATCCGGCCCGCGTGGTCGGCGATCACCAGCTGCTTCCCCGGCGCGACGATCGCCGCGTGGACCGGGCGGGTGTACCCGGCCGCCGCCCCGACCCGCGCGCCCGTCGCGGCGTCCCAGCGGTTCACCGCCCCGGTCGCGTCCGCCGTCACGACGGTCCGCCCGTCCGAGGCCGGGTGCATCAGGCGGACCTTGTAGCCGTGCGGAATGCGGAACGCAGGCAGCTCCGCCCCGGTGCCGACCCGCCAGCGGTGGACGACGCCCGCCGTGGCTCCGAACTGCACGACCTCCCCGTCGGCCGAGAACCCGACGGCGTAGAACGGATCGTTCTTCACCACCGCGTCCGCCGGGAGCGGGACGGCGGCCGTCTTCGTCCCCGCGGCCACGTCCCACACCTGCACCTCGCGCCGGTCGTGGACGACCGCGAGCCGGCGGCCGTCGGCGGAGAAGGCGAGCCCGTTCTCGAACCCGTTGGCCGCGGTCGAGACGACGAGCCGGTGGGTCACGCGGCCGGTGACGGCGTCCCCGAGCACGACCGACTCGCGCTCCTTCTCGACCCGCACGAACACGGCCGCGTCGCGGGTGAGGCCGGCCGCCGCCTTGACCGGCCGCGCGCCCGCTTCCTTCCCGGACGGGAGGTCGAGAAGCCGGAGCTGCTCGGCGTCCTGGATCTCGAGCTTCCCGTCCGCGGTGAACCGGCACAGGGCGTACCCGTTCTTCCGCTCGGGGAGGCGGAACACTTCGCGGCCGGTGTCCGTCTCCCACGCGGCGGTCAGTTTATCGTTGAGGACGCAGGCGACGTACCGGCCGTCGGGCGAGAACGCCAGGCCGGGGGAACTGTAGTACCCGTAGCCGTCGTGCTTGAGCGGGATGCGGCGGAGCGGCAGGCCGGTGTCCAGGTCGGCGATCTGGAGGAGGTTCGACGACACGGTGGCGACCCGCCGGCCGTCGGCCGAGACGGCCGCGGCGACGAGGTAGCCCGGGTGGCGAAACCGGTCGTCGGCGAACCGCCGGAGGGCGCCGGCGGGGAGGTTCTCGGCGGCGGGAGCGGGGGTGGCGACCGGCGCCGGCGCGGGCGGCTGGTCCGACCCTTGCGGGGTGGCCATCACCGCGATACCGCTCGCCGCGAGCACGACGGACAGGAGGGCTGCCCACGCCAGCCGCGGCGGGGGGGCGGCCGCGAGCGCTTCCACCGCCGGCGGGACCGCCGCCGTCCTACCCACGCTGAGCCCGACAGTCGTCGCGGCGAGCGCAGCCGGAACCGCGGCGCGGAGGCCGACGGGGTCGAGGGCCGCGAGCGCGACGGCAGCCGGGCCGACGCCCCGGCGGAGGAGGCGCGCGCGGAGGAGTTCCCGCCCGGCCTCGACCCGCCGGCGGGCGGTGTTGAGCGAGACCCCGAGGCGGACGGCGGCTTCGTCCCGGGTGAGGCCGTCGAACAGGCACAGCAGGACCGGGGTGCGGAGCCGCTCGGGGAGCCGGTCGAGTTCCTCGTCGAGAACCCGCCGCAGGTCGCGCCAGACCACGCCGCCGAGCGGGTCTGCGGGGTCGGCCACGTCACCCGGCAGGGGGACGGGCCGCCGACGGGCCAGCGCCCGGTGCGCCACCCGCACGGCAACGCGGTGGAGCCACGCCGGCAGGGCGCGGGGGTCGCGGACCGCCGCGGCCCGGCGGGCGAGGCGGAGGAACACGGCCTGGAAGGCGTCGTCCGCGTCGGCGGCGTTCCCGAGCGCCCGGCGGCAGACGGCGAGGACGACCGGCCCGTGCCGGCGGACGAGGACGCCGAACGCGCGGTCGCGGTCCCCGCCGAGGTAGTCCCGGAGGAGGTCGGCGTCCGTCCGGGTGTCGGGCGGGTCGGACAGGCGGGACAGGCCGCGGCGGACGACGGTGGTGGTCATGCCGGCTCCCGGGTTGGGTTCGTCCTCCGGGAATAGGAGCCCGCCCGGGGGGACCGGCGCCCAACAATCTCCTTCCACCCGGCGAGCCGGGGGCTGATGCCCCCGGCTCGTTGGCTCAGTCGGTCAGGTTCGCCAGGAAGTCCTCGAACGCCTTCCGGGCCGTGAACTCCGCGGCCATCAGCGTCCGCTCGCGCCCCGTCAGGCCGTCGATCTCGCGCTCCTGCGTCGCCAGCCGGGTGAGGTACGTCTGGAACACCTCCGCCTCGCGCGGCGTCGCCGCCAGGTTCTTGCGGATGCGGTCCTGGTCGGCGCCGACCCGCGCCAGGTCGGCCTTCACCTGCGTCAGGTCGCGGAGCTGCCCGTCCCACGCCGCCTTCAGCGTCAGCGCCGCCGCCAGCTTCGCCTTGAGCGCGGGGGTCGCCTCGTTCAGGTTCATCACGAAGCGGATCGTCTGGTCCGGGTTGTTCGTCAGCACCACCTGCGCCGCCACGTCGCGCTCCTCGGTCACCGGGAACGTCGTCTCCCCGCCGGCCTTCACCGCGAGTTGGAACCGGTACACCCCCGCCGTGTCCTCGACCGGCGCGGCCGTCTCCACCAGCTTGAACTGCTGGTTCGTCCGGTTCGGGTGCTCGATCACCAGCGTCCGGTCCGTCTGGCTCCGGTTGGCGACCCGGTACTTCTTCTCCTCCCGCACCTTCGTCGTGGTGGTGACGATCCCCTTCACCGCCTTCACGTTCGTGATGCGGCTGGTGCCGGGGCCGTTCTGCGGATCGACCTCCGTCCCCAGGTCGATGGCGTAGCTCACGAGCCGCTCCTCGTTCGGCTGCACGTCGAGTACCCGCGTGTCGCCGGCGTAGGTGCTCCCCTCGAACACGGTGATCGGCCCCTGGCTCAGGTGCATCCCGGACGTGTTCTTGAAGCGCAGCCCCAGCAGCGGGTGCTTCGGCTGCACCGCCGGGTTGTAGATGCTCACGCGGGTGCCCTCGACCTCCTTGCCGACGATCGGCAAGAGCGCCGACTTCTGGCGGGCGAGCGACACCGGGTGGTCGATGGCGTACTGGAAGAAGTCGCCGAGCTTGCCGCCGGTGGCGGCGCTGCCGACGGCGCCCGTGCCGAGGCGGCCGGAGAGGTCGCGACCCAGGCGACGCGCGAACTCGGCCTCGCCGTCGTTCGCCTTCACCGACTTGCGGAGCGCCTCGCCCCTCTCGGCGAACGCCGCGGCTCCGGCCAACCTGTCCTGCGCCGGCAGACCGAGCGCGGCGAGGCCGTTGCGGCCGTTCCCCTTGGCGTCCGGCACCCCAACGGGGTCGTCGGTCACCACCCCCAGACCGCCGTGCAGGTTCCGGCCGGTGAAGCCGCCGTCGTAGGTCGGCGGGCGGAGCGACGCGAACAGCTCCGGCTCCACGGTGGGGCGCGGCACGTACAGCGGGTTGTACAGGTCCATCTTGAAGCTGATCGGCCGGCCGCTGATGAGCGCCATCCGCACCCCGGTCCAGTCCTCGTCCGTCGGATTCTCGATGATCGCCCACCCCTGGAGGTACGGCTTCCCGCCCTTCCCCTCCGCGTCGAACACGAGCCGGTACGAGGTCTTCCACACCGGCGCCTCGACGACGTAGCCGACCTGCACGCGGCGCTTGCCGTCGCCGGCGAAGTGGAGCGACACCGCCTTCTTCGCGGCGTCGTGGTTGAGCGCCAGCACCTCGAGCGCCCGGCGGAACTCGCTCTCGATCACCGGGTTGAGGAACCGCAACTGCTGCACCTCGGTCAGCTTGATGGCGCGCATGCCCTCGGCGCACCACAGGTTCAACACCGCGACCGGCACCGCCGGCTGGCCCGCCCCGGCGGCGACCATCTGCGGCTCGATCCCGACGATCGACCCGGTGATCTTCCCCGGCTGGTTCTGCGCCGTGGGCGTGGTCGTTACCTCGACGCGCTCGCCGCGGGCCTGTTGAAGGATGCCGGCGAACGACGTGTCGCCGTTGAGGTTGATGGAGAAGCTGGCGAGCGTCCGGGCGATCGGCTCGCGGCTGTCGTAGCTGACCGCCGCGACGCGGCCGCCGCCGAAGTCCTCGAGCACCATACTCTTGATCAGGTCGTTGATGTCGGCTTCCTGGAAGGTGAGGTCGACGCGGGCGTCGCCGTCCACCTCGCCGCTGCGCGAGAAGTAGCCGACGCCGCTGTTGAACATCACCACGCGGGTGATCGGCAGGGTGACGGCGGGCTTGAGGTCTTGCTTGGCGTCGGCGAGCGCCTCGGCGGCGAGCCAGCGGTCGGCGAGGGCGCCGGCCCCGACCGCCGCGGCCAGCGGGAGACTCCAGATCAGCTTCCGACGGAGCATCGTAGACCCTCGGGGAGGACGTGGCGCCGGCCCGGCACCGCGGTCTTACTCTAACCGAGACGTTCGGCGGCGCCTCTCCCGCGTCGCGGGTCGTTACACGACCCCCCGGAGGCGGAGATGAGCGACGTGGTGCTGGTCACGGGCGGCGGCGGGTTCGTCGGGACGTGGGTCGTCCGCGAGCTGCTGGCCCGCGGCGTGGCCGCCGTGGCGCTCGACGTGGCCCCGAACCCGGAGCGCTGGCGGCGCGTCATCGGCCCCCGGGCCGCGGACGTGCCGTTCGTGGCCGGGAGCCTCCTCGACCGCGACGCCCTCCGCCGGGCGTGCGATGCGCACGCGGTCACCCACTTCATCCACCTCGCGGCCGTGCTCACCCCGGCGTGTCAGGCCGACCCGTGGACCGGCTGTCAGGTCAACGTCCTCGGCGGCGTGGCGGTGTTCGAGGAGGCCCGGCGGGTGCAGGCCCGCGGGCTGTCGTTCGCCAGCAGCCTGGCCGTCTACGGGCCGGAGCCGGACGACGGGCCGGCCGCGGCCGGGAACCAGCCGCCGTTCTTCTACGGCGCCTTCAAGAAGGCGTTCGAGCTGGTCGCGGAGCAGTACTGGCGGCACTTCGGCGTCCGGTCGCTCGGCGTCCGGCCGCACGTCGTGTACGGCCCGGAGCGCGACTCGGGGCTGACCGCCGGCCCGTCGCTGGCGGCCCGCGCCGCGGCCCGGGGCGAGCCGTTCACGGTCGGCTACACGGGAACCGCGGGCTACGACTACGTGGAGGACGTGGCCCGGGCGTTCGTCCGCGCCGCCCTCGAGACGCCGCCCGGCTCCGCCGTCGTGGACCTGCCGAGCGAGCCGGCCACGACCGAGGAGCTTCTCGCCCTCGTCCGCGCGGTCGTGCCGGGTGCGGACCTCAGCGCCGTCGGGCCGACGCTGCCGCTCAACCTCCCGCCGCACCCTTCGCCCATCACGACCGTGTTCCCCGACTGGCGGGGCACGCCGTTGGTAGAAGGCGTCCGCCGGACGGTCGCCTTCTACCAACCTCCCGGCTGATACCACATCGGGTTGATCCGCTGCCGTGCGACGACCGGGTTGTTCGGGCGGCTGCACTTGGTTCCGTGGAAAGGGGGCACCCCGTCAGAAAAGCATTGAGTCACATTCAAGAATCACTATTGGAGCGACGCCGCAGGGCCGGGCAAGGCGTGAGTCCTTGCCCCGAAGGAACTTGCGACAACTACCCCACCAACACCCGCGGCTTGCGGTCGGCGGGGAAGTCGGCGGCGCGGATCAGCTCGTACACCATCCACGGCACGTTCCCGTGCCCGAACAGCACGAAGTGCAGGTTCGCCGTCAGCGGGTTCTCGGCCGACCACCCGAAGTGCAACTCCGGCACCACTCCGCACTTCGCCGCGTCCAGCGCCGCCGCCGCGATCACGTGCGGGATCGACGCGCACCGGCTCACGTGCGCGACCACCCGCCCGTTCTCGCGCGTCACCCGCAGCAGCGGCTCGTGGTAGAAGTCGCTCGGGTCGGCCAGCTCCGCCTGCAGGAACAGGATCGGCATCCCGGGCGGCAGGCGGTGGAAGCGGCGGATCTCGGCCTCCTTCGCGCCGACGTTCCCGCCCATGTCCATCGACCGCACCGGCACGATGACCGGGAAGTCCTGCGCCACCACGTCCTGCCACAGCCGGCGGGAGTCGTCGTCGGCGTACTCGAACCCCCGGAACCGCAGCTCGGTGGTGCGGAAGAACCGCGTCACGATCGAGATCAGCAGCGTCAGCCCGATGAACCACAGGGCCATCTTCAGCCCGCCCGGCTGCTGCCACACCACCACGCCGAGGCCGCCGGCGAACGCGGCCAACCCCGTCAGGAACACCGGCGACGCGCGGAACCCGACCCACCGCCCGGCCCGCTTCTTCCACACGTCGAGCACGGCGGCGACACTGGCGGCGGTGAAGACGCTCAGCACGCCGGTGAGGTACGCGCTTCGCTGGGCGTCGGGGTCGGCGTCGTAGGCGTAGGTCACGCCGAGCTTCACCACCCCGAACAGCACCGCCACCACGCCCCACCGCTGCGACCACTTCCAGTCCATGCCGAGGCGGTACAGGTACGGCGGGATGAGGTGCCGCATCCCCACCATCACCACGATGCCGGACAGCGTCAGCACTGCGACCGCGGCGAGGTCGTAGGCGGCGCCGAGCCACGGGCCGAACAGCGGGCACACCTCCGAAGCGCCGAGCCCCGCGACGAGCGGCTGGCCGTGCGCCAGGTACGCTAGCGCCCGGTTCGCCGCCCGGCCGTCGGTCACCAGCGCGTCGGCCGGCACCAGGATCGTCGTGACCAGCGTCGAGGCGGGGAGGAGAACGGACATTGCCACCGCCGCGACGGCGAGGAGGATGCGCGTGTTGCGGATACGGCCGCGCGGGTTCGCGGTCGTGTCGGTGCCGGCGCCGCGGACCAGCGGCATCGACGTGAGCGCCAGCTCGTACCCGCTCAGGCCGAGCGCCAGCCGCGGGAACAGCGCCGCCGACGCCAGCACCAGCGTCCCCCAGCCGACCGACTCGCCGACCGCGTCGCCGGGCTTCCACGCGCCGCTCAGCACCGCCGCCCACCACGCCTCCACCAACTCCGGGTGCCGCGCCAGGTGCGCGACGCCGCAGCCGACCACGACGCCGACCACGCCCAGGTACGCGACGACCGACACGACCGCCATGCGGACCAGCCCGCGGGTGACGCCGCGGCGGAAGGCGCGGGCGGCAATGAAGCCGACGACGAGGATCAGCAGCGTGACCACGACGCGCGGGTTCCGCAGCCCGTGGGCGTGCTCGTTCACCTGGTCTGGCAGCGCCCCCGCCAGCCGGCCGCAGCCGTCGCCGACGGCGCGAACCACCGCCTGCCACTCGGGGATGGGGTTGTGGAGGAGGTGCTCGGCGGCGTCGGCCGCAGAGAAAGTGCGCGTGAAGATCAGGTCGGTGGCGGCGAACCCCAGCACGACGAGCACCAGCAACTTGCCGTGCCAGCCGGGGACGAGGCGTTCCAACAGCCCGACGGAGCCGGACCCGTGCGGCGAGCGGCCGGCGAGGTAGCAGTACAGCGGCAGCGCACAGAAGAGCGTGACGGCCACGACGCCGAGGGTGGCGACCGGGGCGAGGAGGCCGCCGGCGGCGAACGCCACCGACGGCTGGTACGCGAGGCTGGAGAGGTAGTCGAGGGCGACGACGCACAGCACCCACGGCCACGCGGTGCGGAACCGGGTGCGGCGGAGCGGCGCGGCGGCCGCGGTGGTACTTGGGGGTTCCGGCTCGGTGGCCGGCAGCTCCGGGGCGGGCATGGCGGGGTGAACCTCGGGGGCGAACCGGGTGGTATTGTATCCGGGTTCTCGCCGCTCGCGGCGGTGCACGCGGCGCGAAGCCGCAAGCGGCAACGTAACTACCCGAGTTGCCGCTTGCGGCTTCGCGCCGCGGTGCATCGCCGCAAGTGGCGAAGACCCTACGCGCCCAAATACCCCCGCACCCTCATCAGTTCGACGATGCGACCAACACTCTCGTCCACGCTCAGCTGGTCCGTCGGCAGCACCAGGTCCGGCGCCGCCGGCTCCTCGAACGCCGCGGTCACGCCCGGCATCTGCGCGATCTTCCCCTCGTCGGCCAGCTTGTACGCGCCGCTCTGGTCGCGCGCCCGCAGCACGTCCGGCGGCGCCGTGCAGTACACCTCCAGCACGCGGTCGCGGCCGATCAGCCCCTTCGCCTTCTCGCGCACCGCCTCGTGCGGCGCCACGAACGCCGCCACCGTGATCACCCCCGCGTCGTTCAACAGCTTCGCCACCTCCGCCGAGCGCCGCAGGTTCTCGGAGCGGTCGTCGGCGGTGAACCCCAGGTCGCGGTTCAGCCCGTGCCGCATGTTCTGACCGTACAGAACCGTCACCGCCCGGCCCTCGTCCCACAGCCGGCGCTCGAGCGCGTACGCGATCCGGCTCTTGCCGCTGCCGGTCAACCCCACCAGCAGCACCGTCACCGGCTGCTGCCCGAACCGCGCCGCCCGCTCGGCCGGTGACACCAGGCTGTCACGCACCTTCGCCGTCACCACCGCCTCGGCCGGCCGCGCGCCGCCGGCCTCCAGGATCATGCCGGCGCCGACCGTCGTGTTAGCCACCCGGTCGATCAGCACGAACGCCCCGGTCGCGGCGTTGGTGCGGTACGGGTCGCACGCCAGCGGCCGCGTCAGGCTCAGTTGAACCTGCCCGACCTCGTTGAGCGCCAGCCGCGAAACGGCCCGGTGTTCCAGCGTGTTCACGTCCACGCCGTGCCGGAACGCCGCCACCTCCGCCGTCACCTGCCGCGTCGTGTGCTTCAGCAGGTAGGTGCGGCCGGGAACGAGCGGCTGTTCCGCCATCCACACCACCATCGCCTCGATCTGGCTGCTGACGTGCGGCGGGTTGTCCGGGTGAACCAGCATGTCGCCGCGGCTCACGTCCACCTCGTCCGTCAGCGTCACCGTCACCGCCTGCGGCGCGAAGGCTTCTTGCAACTCGCCGTCGTAGGTGACGATGCTCTTGACGCGGCTCCGCTTGCCGGACGGCAGCACCATCACCTCGTCGCCGGGGCGGAGGATTCCGGACGCGACGGTGCCGGCGAAGCCGCGGAAGTCGAGGTTCGGGCGGAGGACGTACTGCACCGGGAAGCGCAGGTCCGTGAGGTTGCGGTCGCTGGCGATGTGGACCGTTTCGAGGTGGTCGAGCAGCGCCGGCCCGTGATACCACGGCATCGCGTCGCTCTTGGACGCCACGTTGTCGCCCTTCAGCGCCGACATCGGGATGAAGCTGACGTCGGGGAGGTTGAGCTTGGCGACGAACCCGGTGTAGTCGTCCTTGATGCGCTCGAACACGTCCTGCGAGTGGCCCACCAGGTCCATCTTGTTCACGGCGACGACGACGTGGCGGATGCCGAGCAGCGACACGATGTACGAGTGGCGGCGCGTCTGCGTCTGCACGCCGTGGCGGGCGTCGATGAGGATGACGGCGAGCTGGCACGTCGAGGCGCCGGTGGCCATGTTGCGCGTGTACTGCTCGTGGCCGGGCGTGTCGGCGATGATGAACTTGCGGCGGTCGGTCGAGAAGTAGCGGTAGGCCACGTCGATGGTGATGCCCTGCTCGCGCTCGGCCTTGAGGCCGTCGGTGAGCAGCGCCAGGTCGATCTCGCCGGCGCCGGTGGTTCCGACCTTCGCGCTGTCGCGCTTCACGGCGGCGAGTTGGTCCTCGTAGATCATCTTGGTGTCGTGCAGCAGCCGGCCGATGAGGGTGCTCTTGCCGTCGTCCACGCTGCCGCAGGTGAGGAGGCGCAGCAGCTCCTTCCGCTGGTGGCGGGCGAGGTAGGCGTGGATGTCCTCGCGGGACAGGTCGGGAGTCTGCATGTCCGTCCGCCTCACGTTCATTCCGGAGCCCCGAAGGGGCGGCAGGTACTAGCCCAGCGCGTGAGCCCTGGGCGGGCTGGGCGGTGTCACGGATGCGACCGCACCACGCGCCACGCCGACGCCACCCAGGGCTTACGCCCTGGGCTAGTACCTGCCGCCCCTTCGGGGCTCCCCGACGGGTCAGTCCCAGACGTAGCGCTCGTCCCACTCCAGGCCGTGTTCGCCGAGCAGCTCGCGGTACTCGTCCTGGTACGAACGGCCGGCGTGGTGCTCGGGCTGTCGGGCGATGTACGCGCGAACCGTGTCGATGCGGTCGTACCCGACGGCGAACGCGCCGTAGCCGTTCTGCCAGGCGAAGGGGTGGTCGGGGAACGTCTCGTGAACCCACTTCGACGTGTTCGTCTTGACGAGCCGCATTAGGTCGGCGACGCCGGTCGTGCGGCCGACCGAGACGAGCAGGTGGACGTGGTCCGGCATCCCGCCGGCGATGAGCAGCTGACACCGCTCGGCGTGCACGACCCCCCCGGCGTAGGCGTAGAGCCGGTCGGCCCACTCGTCGTGGACCCACGGCTCGCGCCCCTTCGTGCTGAAGACGAAGTGGACCGGCAGGCAGACGAGCGACTGCGGCATCGACCCCCTCCCTACGCCGGAGCCCCGAAGGGGCGGCAGGTAATAGCCCAGTGCGTAAGCCCTGGGAGGCCTGGGCGGTGTCACAAGGGGCGACGCACCACGGACTACGCCACAGGCTACCCAGGGCTTACGCCCTGGGCTATTCCCTGTCGCCCCTTCGGGGCTGGGGCTACGGCCACCACCGCCCAGGGCTCACGCCCTGGGCTAGTACCTGCCGCCCCTTCGGGGCTCCGTACCTAGAAATACCCCTCGCGCTTCTTCTGCTCCATCGACCCCGCCTCGTCGTGGTCGATCACCCGGCCCTGCCGCTCCGAGTTCCGCGCCAGCAGCATCTCCTCGATGATCTCCGGCAGCGTCGTCGCCGTACTCTCGATGGCGCCCGTCAGTGGGTAGCAGCCCAGCGTGCGGAACCTCACCCGCTTCAGTTGCGGCACCTCGCCGGTCCGCAGCGGCATCCGGTCGTCGTCCACCATGATGAGGGTGCCGTCGCGCTCCACCACCGGCCGCTCGGCCGCGAAGTACAGCGGCACGATCGGGATGTCCTCGAGATGCACGTACTGCCACACGTCGAGCTCGGTCCAGTTCGACAGCGGGAAGGCGCGGATGCTCTCGCCCTTGTTCACGCGCCCGTTGTACAGGTTCCACAGCTCCGGCCGCTGAGTCTTCGGATCCCACTGGTGGAGGCGGTCGCGGAAGCTGTACACGCGCTCCTTGGCCCGGCTCTTCTCCTCGTCGCGACGGGCGCCGCCGAACGCGGCGTCGTACCCGTGGTGATTCAGCGCCTGCTTCAGCGCCGCCGTCTTCATCACGTCGGTGTGCGTCTTCGACCCGCTGGCGAACGGGTTGATCCCCTGCGCAACCCCCTCCTGGTTGATCCACACCTTCAGGTCGAGGTTCTGTTCGGCGCAGTAGCGGTCGCGGAAGGTAATCATCTCCCGGAACTTCCACGTCGTGTCGATGTGCAGCAGCGGGAAGGGGAGGCGGCCGGGGTGGAACGCCTTCTGCGCCAGCCGCAGCATCACGGCCGAGTCCTTGCCGATGCTGTAGAGCATGACCGGCCGCTCGAACTCGGCCGCGACCTCGCGGATGATGTGGATGCTCTCGGCTTCCAGCACCTTGAGGTGCGTCAGGTTGTAGCTGCCGGCGGACATCGGGGCTCCTGCGAACGGGCGCGAAGCCCGGGGACGGCCGTCCCCGGGCTTTCCCTGCGGCGTCAAATCACGTACTGGTCGGCCTCGCTCCGGGCGGCGAGGCCGGCCAGCGTCGTCTGCTTCAGGATCGTCTCCTGCGCCTCGACCATCTTCTCCCACACGGCGCGCACCGTGTGGACGTAGGCCGTCGGCTGGAGCTTGTCGTCGGTCCGCACCGGCTGCTCCGGCGGGTCCATGATGCGGATCACGTCGAACAGCGTGATCTCGTCCGCGGACCGGCCGAGGGTGTAGCCGCCGGCCGCCCCGCGGGTGCTGGCGACCAGGCCGGCGCGCTTCAAATCCAGGAGGATCTGCACGAGGAAGCGCGACGGGATGCCGTGCCGGTCGGCCACGTCGGCGAGGCGGACCGGCTTGGTGTCGGCGGACCGCGACGCCAGCTCCAGCATGGCCACGCAGGCGTACTCGGCTTTGGCGGAGAAGAGCATAGTGGACAGTGGTCAGTGGTCAGTGGACAGTGGACAGACCGAACCGCCGCATTCCGTGTCGGTGTTTTCACTGACCACTGGCCACTCGCCACTGGCCACGACTCAAATCCCCGCCCCGTCCTGCACCTCGATGACGTGCAGGCCGCACTCCTTCTTCGACTTCCCGGCCCACCGGCCGGCGCGGTCGTCCTCGCCGGCCTTCACCGCCCGCGTACACGGCTGACAGCCGATGCTCGGGTAGTTCTGGTCGTGCAGCGGGTTGTACGGCACGTCGTGCTTCATCACGAACGCCCACACGTCCTTCTTCGACCAACTCAGCAGCGGGTTCACCTTTACCAGGTTGAACTTCGCGTCCCATGCCACCACCGCCGCCTTGCCGCGGTCGGCCGTCTGGTCCTGGCGGATCGCACTGATCCATGCCAGCGGCGCGACCGCCTGCACCGCCCGCTGGAGCGGCAGAATCTTCCGGTCGCGGCAGCAGTCGTCGGGCCGCAACTCGTACAGCGGGCCGCCGTGCTCCGCCTCGTACTCGGCGACCGACAGCTCGGGGCGGACGTACTCCACCGCGACGCCGTAGCGGTACAGGATCCGCTCGCGCAGCTCGAGCGTTTCGGCGAACTGGTAGCCGGTGTCGATGTTGATGGTCCGAACCGTCGGCTCGATGCCGGCAAGCATGTGGATGAGGCAGCACCCCTCGGCCCCGAACGCCGTCGCCATCAGGAGGCCCGGGTGGAAGCGGTCCACGGCCCAGCGCAGCACGTCCTCGGCGGACGCGTCCCGGAGGCGGTCGTTCGCCGCGGCGATCTCGTCGGCCGACATCGGTTGGGGGTCCATCCGCGACTCCGATTCCACAGAACCCTTATCGGCATCGTAAGGATTGAGGGTGCGGAAAAGAAGGGGAGAGGCGAGCCGAGCGGCGTCAGCCGCCGGGTGATGGTAGCGAAAGACATTGATGTCAATCGAGTTGCATCACCCGGCGGCTGACGCCGCTCGCCTCGCCGGGAAACGCCCCCGCCCCGGCCTTTTTCGGGCCGGGGCGGGGTGGTCGCCATCACCGCGACGGAGGGTATCGTTAGTACTTCGTCAGGTCGAGCGTGGTCTGCCGCTGCTGCTCGGGGTCCGGGCCGACGTACAGGTGCAGGTGGTCCTTGTCGATGTAGATGACCTGCGTCCGCGGCTTCCTCACCTTCACCGGGAACGGGTAGTCCGACTGCACCGTTTCGGTGTAATAAATCACGCACTCCCAGTGGCAGTGGTGCAGCTGCGCCATGCCGACCAGCGGGAAGAACCGCGGCGGGTCGATCTTGTCCACCAGCCGGTTCTTGACGATCACGATGTCGTCGCGGAACGTCTCGTACACGTAGGGGGTGCCGCGCGGCACGCGGGGCATGGCCCGCAGCACCTCCTGGTCGGTCGGCGGGTCCTCGCAGATCGGGTCGGGGTAGCCGGCCCGCAGCGGCGGCATGATCGGCGCCTTGCCGTCCTTCGAGTGCGTGTACTTCTGCTCCATCCGCTCGGTCACCCACGGCGGGACCGGGACCGGGGTGAGGAACCCCATGCCGAGCGGGTTGCAGCCAGTGGCGGCGCCGATGAGCCCGGCTACGGCTAGCAGCCACAGTTGACGACGAAGCCGAGCCATGCTCCCCCTCCGTGCGGACCGATCCGTCCTTCTGTAGCGGAGGTATCGGCCGATCCGGGCGGGGGAGTTGAGGGCGAACTGCGGAGTTGTCCGCGCCGACGAGTTCTGACGGTTACCTAAACCCCGTGAAGCCCGGGGACGGCCGTCCCCGGGCTTTCGGCACCCGCTACTTCCCCCGGTTCCGCCAGATCGTGACCGGGTGGTCCGTCGTCGGCGAGCTGAAGTTCCCGACCACGAGGTCGAGGCGCCCGGTGCCGTACAGGTCGGCGGCGCAGCACACGACCGCGTCGCAGTTGCCGGCCGCGAGGACGTGCCGCTCGAAGGTGCCGGGGCCGGTCTGCTCGAACAGCACCACGGCGTCGGCCTTCTTGGCGGCGCGGTCGGGGAACTTGTCCGCCGGGAGGAAGCTGACCGCCAGCAGGTCCGGCCGCGGCCCGCCGGCCACGCGCCCCGCGACGGCGTTGTGGACGCCGTACATGTCGGCGACGCGGCGGTGGTGGAACGTCAGGTCGCCGGCGTTCTCGAGCCACTGCACGCCGTGGTACGGCTTCCACAGGTACGGCTCGTCGAGGATGTCGCCGTTCGTGTAGAGCACGTCGAGCCGGCCGTCGCCGTTGAGGTCGGTGAGTTCGACGCCGCTGCTCCCCCAGCCGGGGTGCGGGGCGGCGTAGAGCGTGTGGCGCGCGAACTCGCCGCCGCCGCGGTTGAGGAACGCCACGACCGTCTCGTGCTCCTGGGCGATGAGCGCCACGAAGTCGGGCCGGCCGTCGCGGTCGAGGTCGGCGATGGGAACGTGAATCGTGCCGTGCCGCGGGTCGAGCACCTTGGGCGCGAACTCGGGCTTGTTCCAGTCCGTCGTGCGGTTCTCCAGCAAGAGGATTTCGCCGGTCGAGTGCAGCCCGAAGACGCCGACGACGAGGTCGCGCTTGCCGGTGCCGCGGAAGTCGGCGGCGCGCACGTCGGCGACGCGGCCGACGTTCTTGAGCAGCTCGACCGGCTGGAACGTGCCGTCGGACTTGCCGCGGAGCCAGGTGACGCCGCCGCAGCGCCGGTCGGTCGGGGCGAAGCTGCCGAGGTCGGCGACGAGCAGGTCGAGAACGCCGTCGCCGTCGAGGTCGGTGACTTCGGCGCGGGCGGGGTTCGGCACGGCCCCGAGAACGCGCCACGCCGGCGCCGGGTCGGTCGGGTTCAGCGCCAGCACGCGGCCGCCGCTCATGTCGCAGGCGACGAGGGTGAGGGCGGGTTCGCCGCCGGGCCGCGGGAGGCGGACGGCCTGGACGTGCGCGATCATCGGCCGCGGCCCCGGCGGCGGCGGGTAGCTCACCGGCTCGAACCGCGCCGGCAGCGGCCGGGTGGTGGCGGTGGTGTTCGCGGCCGGGTACTCCTCGGCGGCCTTCTCCTCGTAGTAGCGGACGACGTGGCCGAGCTTCGGCGGGCTGAGGGCGAGGCCGGACTGGTCGAAGAAGCGGAAGCCGCGCTCGACCTCGGACCGCCAGTGGCGGCGCGGGAAGCTGTCGGCCGGCGGGTAGGCGTGGCAGGCGCCGCCGCAGAAGGTGTGGACCTGCGCCTCGATGTCGGCCGGCAGCGGCGCCACGGCCGGCACCTCGGGCGGCGGGGGCGGCGCGGTGCCGCAGCCGGCGAGGGCGAGGACGGCGAGCGCGACGAGGCGGCGGGGCATGGGAGAGGTCTCGTCGGTGTCAGGAAGGCGAAGCCGCGGGAGGCACCCGCAGGTGGTCCGCGCGGCGCCGCCCCTTCACCCCGCGTGCTTCGCCACCCGCAACTGTACACCTGGGCGGCGACCGTCGCCACACGCTTCCCCGACCGCCGTGGTCGCGCGGAGAGGTGGGCTTCACGCCCGGACCCGCAATGTGAAGCTTGCATGAAGGCGTCCTGGTAGGATGAGGACTCCCGCTTCCCAGCGCATCGGAACCGGCCACGACCTGACCGACCGGCTGCTGGCGATCCCCGAGGTGAGCGCGCAGTACGGGAAGCTCCTCAAGGAGCTGGCCGGCACCGCCTTCTCGAAGGACCGGCGGCTCACGTCCGAGGAACTGCTGATCGCGGCGCGGGCCACGTTCGACGCGGCCGACCGGAGGAAGGCCGGGAAGTTGGACGAGGACGGGTTCGCGGACCTGCTCACCGCGGTCTTCCCGGCCCCGAAGTTCGGCCCGCCGCCGCCGCCGAAGGGCCAGCAGTAGGCGCGGGAACGAGACAACCCCGCCGCCGCATCGGTTGGAGAGAGTGCCCGTCTCGATTGTGGCCGGCCGTTCGCCAACGCAGGTACTGATCCGCAGGTTGTCCGGGTTGCGTGGCTCTCCTTCGGACTTCGCCGTGGGTGGTTCGCCCCCTCACCCCGCGTGCTTCGCCGCGACCCTCTCCCCCGAGAGGAGAGGGTGGGGCGCACCCGGCCCCCATC
>Ga0209181_10001439_pt1 | contig 41725 bp, 33 predicted proteins | sample MAT05_FD_187208 | JGI IMG/M metagenome (GOLD analysis project Ga0209181, IMG submission 187208) | Freshwater microbial communities from Lake Fryxell liftoff mats and glacier meltwater in Antarctica - MAT-05 (SPAdes) (version 2) | ecosystem: Environmental > Aquatic > Freshwater > Ice > Liftoff... | reverse complement strand
CAGGTGGATGGTGAGGGTGGCGAGCAAGGAGGAATTTGAGAATGTCAATTTTTGAATTTCTTAAAATATCCATCTATTTCTGGTCGTAACTCAATCCCCACTCTTTCAAAGCAATTTAAAATATCCTCATAAGCCCCTTGTCCACCGAGAAAATCCCAGAATTCACTGGCAACTTTTAGTTCTTGTTGTAAGTCTAGCATTCCTTTCATTGTCCAGCGTTCATACGGTTGTGGTTCGTAAGGGTTATAAGGAATTGCAATTAATGACTTTACATCCGCTTGTGGATTTTGAGCAAACGTTATGGCACGCCATTCCAGCAAAGTTCGTTTGTGATCTTTGAATCCGCTTGCATTTGGCTTGGCGGTTTTTAGATCGAATAAATAGATTGTCCCACGCTTATCTTGCATGAATAAATCCGCCTTCACAACTTTTAATGCATTCATTTTTCCTTTTTGGGAAGCGGCTCTGATTTTTTCTGTTTCAGCAGCCTCGTTTGAATTAGATCCCCCAACACTTAAGTCATTGATAATGTCTTGAATTACCTTTTGGGCTTCCTGACTGATTTGATTGCCAACTACATATTGGTGGTGCGCTTCGGCAAAACGTGTTTTTGCAAGAGCAACTGCCACAGGTTCAAATATGGATGTTCCAAATGAAGTGTTTAGAGAATGGATAAATGAATATAATGCCATCCGATCCTTTCCCAGCAACCTGAAGTGAAATGGCATATTGTTAGCTTCGGGTTTGAAGTTTTGAAACTTATTTAAGAGGCAGCTCTTGATAGTATTTTCTATTTGTTTGATGCTCTCGTTTGGTAATGACATGATTTTCTCCTATTTAGATTTCAAGTGGAATATTATTTCAGAATAAGCGGATTTATCGCGTTCTGTGCGATTCAACACAGGGCGCTTGAATTGATTGGCAATTCTCATCCCTGCACGCTCTGCAATGACAGGATAAATATTATATTTGTCGTTAGCTACTAAAAAGATACTATAGTCGTCCGCTAAGAATTTTTTACAATTACAGAGTACATCGGAAATGCTCTGAACATAAGATTCTCTAGCTTCTTTGCCTTGTCCTCTATTCATTGCCCCAATTTCAAATTCATCTTGGCGAGGAAAACTGAATAGCTCATAAGCATAGGCATGTTGTTCGTGATAATCAATTAATCCAATGTAAGGAGGGCTGGAGAATATCCCCTTGATTTTTTTTGTTTTTATGATTTCGGCAAGGTTAGGCTGTTCTACATTGAGTTTGTCTGCAATATCGATGTTGGTGGAATCGCCTGTTAAACAATATTGATATGTTTTGGTTCTTAATGTATCAAATTTACGCAATCGCTCAATGGTGTCTTTGCTATATCTTTCCCACCAACTTAAAATTGAGAAAAGCGGCTTGCATACTTTTCCGTGCTTAGCACAATAATAAATCGTGGAGACGGGCTCGACCAGAGTTCCTAAATCGGCGTGAGTGGTAGCTCGACAAGAGCGGATGGTGCGGCTTAAAATGACTTGGATTACCCTTTTTGTAGCAGGGTTTTCAATTTGATTAACTAGCTCAATAACAAGGTTAATTTCCTGTCGCACTGGATGTAAATACCATTTATCTAAAAAGGAATTGTTATTTTCCTGCTTTAGTTGAATTTCATATTTCTTGACCAAGTCAAAATACTTGGGAAGGAATTCCTTTTCTTTTTCTGCACCATATTTGTCTTGATTGATTTGCCCGCGTTGAACTTTAAATTTGAATTCGTGCGCAGGAAAATATTCACCGTTGAATATGTTTAATGCTTGAAGTAAATTTTGCTCAAATTCTGGAATGCTCAAAGAAGATAAGAAAATTTTTAGGGCTTTTGTTATTCTAACAATTTCTTTTTGGATTTCAATCAGATCATGTTTTTCAATTTTTATATTGCTGATCAATGCGTTGAATGCAGAAACGTCAATGCCTATGGCGTGCATTCCAAGTTCGCTAGCTTGAACCAAAGTTGTGCCACTTCCACAAAATGGATCAAGAATTATGTCGCCAGGCTTAAAGTAAACTTCTTTTTTAAATTCATCGGTGTGACTGTCTATAAAGTATTCTACAAGTTGTGGAATGAATTTGCCTTTGTAGGGATGCAGTCTGTGGACGTGTTTTGTAGTGTCAGCTTCTTTCAAATAGTCGAACGATAAAGCCCAATTAACATCTCCACCCAATGAGGACTTCCAATTAACTTCCCTTTTACCGAAAAAAGACTGATAGTATAGGTCTAATTCGTTTTTTGAGATTTTTGTAATTCCATCTTGGGAGTATTTTCTAATGCGCCCGTATTGAATAAGATAAGAAATGTTGGAGGTGGTTACGTTTTTATTTAATAAATTAGTTGCCCACTTGCTTGCTTCTGAAATAGTCATTAGTTCTACATTTGTGCTCATTCTTTATTTTCCTTTTAGATTTACGATTTATAAAATACGCTTTACAATCCCATTCATGGACACCGAAACTTCCTACAACCAAGCCCTAGATTACCTTTATTCCTTCGTGGATTATAGCCTGAAACATTCCTCCGAACTTGCCAAGGCGGACTTCAACCTTGACCGCATGTTCGCGTTGATGGAGTTGATGGACAATCCGCAGAATCAATATCCCATCATCCATGTGGCCGGGACGAAGGGCAAAGGCTCCACATCTGCGTTGTGTGCGGCGGCTTTGCAGGCGGCGGGATATTCAGTGGGCTTGTACACGTCTCCGCATTTATTGGATTATGTAGAACGGATTCAAATCAATGGCGAGTCGATCTCGCATGAGCAACTGATTGAGTTGGTGGAAGAAATCAAGCCGCATGTGGTAAAAATCGAAAAACTGACCACGTTTGAAATTACCACGGCATTGGCGTTTATGGCTTTTGCCAAATACGGAGTCAACGCGGCAGTCTTTGAAGTGGGGCTCGGCGGGCGGCTGGATGCGACCAATATCGTCACGCCGAAAGTTTCGGTCATCACTTCATTGTCGTATGACCACATGGCCGTGCTTGGAAATACCTTGGCGTTGATCGCGGGCGAGAAGGCAGGCATTATCAAACAAGGTGTGCCCGTGGTTTCATCCCCGCAAAAGGCTGAGGCGTTGGAAGTCCTGAAGCGTGTAGCCACACTGCGCCAAAGTAAATTGACTCTGATAGGACATGACGTAAAGTTTGAATTCCTTGAGTCATCTTTAGACGGACAGAAATTCACCATTCATCATTCTCCATTCATCATTCCTTTATTGGGAAGCCATCAAGTCGAAAACGCCGTCACCGCTTACACCGCTCTCAAAGTCAGTGGCATTTCCATTACTGATGAGCAGATACAAAAAGGGTTTTCTCAAGTACAATGGCGCGCCCGCTTTGAAGTAGCGCGGCGCGATCCGCCTGTGATTTTTGACTCGGCGCATAATCAGGATTCGTTTGCGAAGTTGAGCGAGACTCTTGAAACTTATTTCCCCGGCAAAAAAGTGGTTCTCATCTTCGGCGCGTCGGAAGATAAGAATATCCCCGGGATGTTTGCGGAACTAAAATCAAAGCTAAAGAAAATCATTATCACGCGCGCTGATCATCCGCGGGCGCTTGAGGTGGAACAAATTCAACAGTTGGCTGAGCAGGCTGGGGTTGAGTCTGAATCGGTCACTCCAGTTAAATCCGCATTGGCGCGGGCGCTGGAATTGTCCTCAAAAGATGGTAGCATTGTCTTATCCGCTGGCAGCATGTTTGTAACGGCGGAAGTCATGTCTGCATGGAAGAATAAATGAATCATCAATCTAATTGGAACGAAGAAGAAGATAATTTTGACCTCACGCTTTCACAGCGCACTGAGGAGTTGTATCGGGTTCCGAATACAGAACCAAACGCTGACGGCTGGATCGAAGCCGTGGTGTTGCCGTTGCGCGACATGGTGATTTTCCCGCGCATGGTTTCGCCGATCTTTGTCGGGCGCGAGGCTTCGCTATTGGCGGTGCAGGAAGCGCAGCGCAAAGAACAGACCGTGATCGGTTTGACTCAAAAAGATCCCGAACTGAATGACCCTGGCGTGGATGACTTTATGCCCGTGGGGGTGGAGATGGCGGTGGGGCGGCTGTTGAATATGCCCGACGGTTCATACTCCGCGCTGGTACAGGGTCGCAAGCGCGTGGAGATTGTCGAGTTCCTGAGTGTGAAGCCGTATATCAAAGTGCGCGCGCGTGTGATTAACGAACCGCAAAGCGCTGACCGACAATCACAAGCCTTGATGCGTTCTGCGTTGAGTCTCTTTGAACGTTGCGTGCAATTGGATCGTTCGATTCCTGAAGAAGCGCATTTGTTCGCGTTGAACATTGCCGAACCCGGCTGGCTTTCGGATATGGTCGCCACTTCGCTTTCGTTAACTTACGAAGCGAAGTTACGATTGCTGTTGATCCTTGATCCGAAAGCGCGTTTGGGACAATTAAATAATATTCTGGCGCAGGAAGTGGATGTGCTTGAACTGGAAGATGAAATCCATTCGCGTGTTCAAAGTGAAGTGGATAAAAGTCAGCGTGAGTTTTATCTGCGCGAACAGATGAAGCAGATTCAAAATGAATTGGGCGAAGGCGATATCTTCACTCGTGACGCTTCTGACTTAAAGAAAAAAGTGGATGCCGCCAACCTGCCCGAAGAAGCCAGAAAAGTTGCGCTGAAAGAATTGGAGCGCTTGAATCAAATGCCGCCCATGGCTCCTGAAGTGGGAATTATCCGCACGTATATTGACTGGATCGTTGACCTGCCGTGGAATAATTCCACGCCCGATAATTTGGATGTAAAGAACGCCGCCAAGATTTTGGAACGCGATCATTACGGATTGAAGAAACCCAAGGAAAGAATTTTGGAATATATCGCCGTGCGTTCGCTCAAACCGAAGAAAGAGCGTCAGCCGATTCTTTGTTTCGTGGGGCCGCCCGGTGTTGGCAAGACATCCCTGGGCCGCTCGATTGCCGATGCTCTGGGACGTAAGTTTGCGCGTGTGTCGTTGGGCGGCGTGCGTGACGAAGCCGAAATCCGTGGACACCGCCGTACGTACATTGGCGCATTGCCCGGACGAATTATCCAAACCATGAAACGCGCCGGCACAGCGAATCCGCTTTTTATGTTGGATGAAATTGACAAATTGTATTCAGATTTTCGCGGTGACCCTGCTTCGGCCATGCTCGAAGTGCTTGATCCCGAACAGAACTACGCGTTCAGCGATCATTATCTTGAATTGCCGTTTGACCTTTCCAAGGTCATGTTTGTGACCACCGCCAATTCTCTGGCGAATATCCCTGCTCCGCTTTTGGATCGTATGGAAGTGATTGAGTTCCCGGGCTACATCGAAGAAGAAAAAATAGAAATTGCAAACCGTTATCTCATTCCGCGCCAGATCGAAGAGAACGGAATTGAAACCCTCGAAATCGTATTTGAGCCAGCCGCGTTAAAGCGCATCATCCGTGAATATACCTATGAAGCGGGCGTGCGTAATTTGGAACGTGAAATCGGACGTATTTGCCGCAAGATTGCGCGCCTCAAAGCCGAAGGGAAGAAGTATCCTGTTTCCATCCTGCCAGAGATGATCGAGAAAATGCTTGGCCCGCAGCAGGTCTTCCCATCCGAAGCCGAATTGACCGACGAAGTAGGACTCGCCACCAGTCTGGCGTGGACCGAGACCGGCGGCGAGATCATGTCTGTCGAAGTTGCCATCCTCGAAGGCAAAGGTGGAATGCAGATGACAGGTCAGATGGGTGAGGTGATGCAGGAATCAGGTCAGGCCGCGCTGACGTATATCAAGTCACGCGCCGCTGCGCTGAAAATTGATTTGGATGTCTTTGAGCGTTTGGATATTCACGTCCACATGCCCGAAGGCGGAATCCCCAAAGATGGGCCTTCGGCAGGCATCACGATGGCGACGGCTATTATCTCGGCATTGACAGGGCGGCCTGTCTTACGTCATGTGGGCATGACCGGCGAAATCACCTTGCGCGGACGTGTGCTGCCCATCGGCGGCGTGCGCGAGAAAGTCCTCGCCGCGCATCGTGCGGGTTTGAAGACCGTGTTGTTGCCCGAAAAAAATATGAAGGATTTGGTGGAACTTCCCAAGACCGCCCGTTCTGAATTAAAGATCATCCCGATCAAACACATGGATGATGTCCTCGCGATTGCGCTTTCAAAGGAAGTAACCGTTGAACCGCCAAGGCCCAAGAAACGCGGCGGGGATGATAATCAGGACGAGTAGATAAAAAAACACCTGCGTCATAATTAGCGCAGGTGTTTTTTTTATGCACTTCTGCCTAATACGTTTTATCTTGCCAGAATTATGCTATTTGAGTATCTATACAATTCTCCAGTTGCCGTCAACTGGACTAGAATATCTGCTGCCCTTCCATCACCGAGATGTTTTTTATCATCAGTCCAGCGAAAAAAATACTCGCTATTTCCGAACCCATGGTTAAATCTTAGTGAATTGAGATCAATATTTGGCGCAGCCTTAGCGGCTATACCACGGGCAATGGTTTCCAATTTCTGAACGGATAAGGGAGTCCCAATCGAGGGGGTGAGGTTAGACAGTATGAGTGTAATTTGATTGGTTTTCAGGTCAAAATAATAATCCTTGTCTTCACTTTCAAATTTGACTTGCTCGAAATCGGGGTATAAGATACTTTTATTTGTTTCTTGGGAAAGATATCTGACCTGGGCATTATCCCCTGCTATACTACGGATGATTTGAACATATATACCCGAAGTAATGGTGTAGTAGTTTTCAGCGGCAACAAAGTTTATAGGAATAACAGTCTCAAGCACAGGTCTGGGAAGTGCGCGATTTTTTTGCTTTATGGCAACATACGAGTCGCCGATGGGGATGTCAGCCTTTGATCCATTGCCTGATACAAGTATGATTTTGTTCCCGTGCTGAATTTCATCAAGCATAAACTGATTAAATTCTTCTTCCATCTTCCCCGTATTTTCGCTGGCAGAGGTGTTGGGGTAGGAGATGACTGGATTTTCCTGGACAGAATAATAGTAGTATTCTTCATTTAGTAATGTTATCGCATTCACTGTTTTATCAAACTCTCCGAATACCCGGATGCTTGAGCTATTAATGAATTCGATTCCTTTGCTTCCATCGGGAAATTTCACATCGACATATTCGCCTTTTTCTTTTTCCTCTTCAAGAAATGTGTTGTATTGTTCCATTGTCTCATTGATCTTCTGAAGGATATCCTGTTTTTCTGGCGGAATCTGCCTGCTTTGACATGCGGACAGGAACAGTGCGATGCTTAGAATTGTGATAATGTTTTTGTTAATATTTATTCTGGGAACCTCCTTTGTGTTTGGGGTACGAAAAAACTATCCCATATTGTTGTCTTGTCTTGTCTTGTCTTGTCATTGGCAGCATATTGACATGGCTTAATAACTCTCCCTTTGATTAAAAATATTATACTGTTATTCTTATTTGAAAAAATATCAAAGTATTACGATCAGATTATATGAAAAATAATCCTGTCTTTAAAAAGGAGGCAAAATCTCAAAAACTTTAAATCGCTACAAATAAATTAAGTAACCCACGTTGCTGCCTTTAATTGTTTAGTCGCTTTGAATGGAAATTCATTAACGCAAAGGCGCCAAGACGCGAATATTCCATTGTTTTCCTTTGCGACTCTGCGCCTTTGCGTTAAAGCTTGACCAAATTTTGCAAGGTGGCAACTTGAGTTAAGTACTATTCCATAAACAATCCCCAACTCAAGTGATGTGGATGATAAAATATCCACATCACTTGATATTTAACGGAAACTCACTCATGCCCTCTCTCGAAAACAAAGTTATTCTCATTACAGGTGCCTCCTCAGGCTTTGGCGAAGACGCCGCATTGCTTTTTGCAAAAGAAGGCTGTAAGGTCGTTCTCGCGGCACGCCGTTTGGATCGCCTGCAAAACCTCGCTGAAAAAATACAGGAACTGGGCGGCGAAGCCATCGCCATTCCAGTGGATATTGTTGACGCGGCCGAAGTGGATAACATGGTGCAGACCACGCTTGATCTGTATGGCCACATTGATATTCTTTTTAATAACGCCGGCATTGGTCGTGTCGATTGGTTCGAGAATCATTCCCTTGAGCGCGATATTAACACCCTGGTGCAGGTTAATCTCACCGCGCTGATGCAGGTCACGCGCGCTGTGTTGCCGCATATGCTTGCGCGCGGCGAAGGTCACATTATCAACATGGTTTCGGTAGCGGGTCTGCTGGCCGTGCCGCTCATCACAAGTTACGCAGCCAGCAAACATGGCGCCCGCGGATTCACCGACGCGCTGCGCCGCGAAGTGACTCCGCTCGGAATCAAAGTCAGCGGAATTTATCCCGGCCCTGCCTCCACTGAGTTTGGTCAACACGTCGGCAAGAACGAAGCCTATCGCTCGGTCAAGTCTATGCTCAATCTACACATGACTTCCGAATATGTCGCCCGCCGTGTGATTGATGTCGCCAAACGTCCGCGCCGCAGTTTGATCATCCCGTGGTGGTTCCGCATCCTCACCACATTTGATATGCTCTTTCCAGTCATCGTTGATTGGATCTCATATGCCTTCTCAAAAATTAAACATAAATTGGATTAGGAGACTCACATGACTCAAGCGCGACTCAACCACCTCACCGCATCCTTGCGGACCTCGAACCTGGATGCCGTTATTCTGAATCCCGGTCCCACGCTGACATATCTGGCCGGTGTCGAATTTCATCTCATGGAACGCCCGATTGTTTTATTTGTCGCAGCCGATCAAGACCCCGTGCTGGTATTACCCGAACTGGAACTCCCCAAAGTGGATTTGTTCCCATACAAAGTGCAAGCCTTCGCGTATGGCGAGAATCCGTCAGAGTGGGATGCTGCCTTTCGAAAAGCCTCGCAGGCTTTAGGTTTAGACGGGAAGCGCATTGGAGTCGAGCCGCGTCAACTGCGCTTAATGGAATTCGGTCACGTAAAAGCGGGCGCACCTGAGTCAGAATATCCAGATGCAAGTGAAGTGTTGACTGGCTTGCGTTTGAAAAAAGACAAAGCTGAAATTGATGCCATGCGCCGCGCCGTGAAAATCGCGCAGGCTGCGCTCGAAGCCGCTCTTCCATTTATCAAGATCGGTATGACCGAACGTGAATTTTCTTCCGAGTTGGTCATGCAATTGTTGAAACACGGCTCTGATTCTGCGCTGCCATTTTTCCCTATTATTTCCGGCGGCCCAAACGGCGCCAACCCGCATGCTTCACCGACCGAAAGAAAATTACAGGCCGGTGATCTTTTGGTTGTCGATTGGGGCGCGGCACATGATGGCTACATCTCTGATCTCACACGCACCTTCGCCGTCGGTGAGGTGGATGATGAGTGCGCGAAGATTCACAAGATCGTGCAGGAAGCCAACGCCGCAGGCCGCGCGGCGGGCAAGCCCGGCCTGCCCTGTGCCAATGTGGATATTGCCACGCGCACTGTGATTGAAGAATCAGGCTACGGAAAATATTTCACGCATCGCACTGGTCACGGCATCGGCATGGAAGGTCACGAAGACCCCTATATGCGCGGTGACAACATGCAATTGCTGGAACCCGGCATGGCCTACACCGTCGAACCCGGTATCTATCTGCCCAATCGCAATGGCGTCCGCATTGAAGATAATATTGTCATCACCGAAAGCGGCGCGGATTGTTTGAGTGACATGCCGCGTGAAATGCGCGTGGTGGGCTAAATAGGGACTGGCAGCGCCGTCCTTTTTGATTTTTATGTTAATCATAGAACCAGCAACACCGGCGCAGGCTGGAGTATTAACCACGATTACGCTGGCCGCAAAACGCCAATGGAATTATCCCGAAGCATGGATACAACTCTGGCTTTCCGCATTGACTATTTCTTCGCAATACATTTTGGAAAATGAAGTGTGGGTTGGCGTTGAAAATGAAAAGTTAATTGCATATTATTCACTTGAGCAGCAGGGTGAATATCTATGGCTGGATAATCTGTGGGTTCTGCCTGAATTCATGGGGCAGGGGATTGGCAGACAACTCTTTCAACATGCCCTCGAAAGGAGCCGTGTACGCGCTGTTTCTATTTTGAAAATAGAAGCGGATCCCCATGCACAGGCTTTTTATGAAAAAATGGGCGCAAGCAAAATAAGCGAACATCAGACGCAGGTGGACGGTCAACTGCGTATTTTGCCTGTTATGGAGATACATGACTTTTAAGAATATCGATCTAAAAAATGGAAAGACTATATTGATCGCGGCTATACTATTAATATGGATCGTGATCATCGCATCTTTTTTTGTAAATGGCTATCTGGAAACATGGTCTGTGTGGCAAGTGCCCGCGCAAACGCCGCCATTTTTAGATTTCAGGCTGATTCCCGGCAGCGCAGAAACCCTGCGCTCCGGAATTGATCCTTCCATCTATAATCCCAACGACCCCGCTGGACGTCTCTTTAATTACCCGAAAATCTGGTACCTGCTGTTCCATACAGGAATATCACAGGACGATACCATCTGGATCTGTATTGTTTTGCTGGTTTTGTTTTTCCTGACCGTTTTTTCTTTCCCTGAAAAACTGCATGTACGAGACGCGCTGTTATTGCTGGTAATTGCTTTTTCTCCAGCCTGTATGCTGCTCTATGAAAGAGGCAATGTGGACCTGATCTTCTTTATTTTGATCGGATGCATGATTCTTACTTTAAGCAGGTGGCCTGCTCTTGCCATTGGCATTCTTTCTGTTGCAGCGTTTTTCAAACTATTTCCCTTCTTTGGGATTGCAGGCCTGCTTCAGGAAAACAAAAAAAGATTTTATATTTTATACGGCGCAGCCACGATCATTTTTTTGCTTTATCTTGTATTTAACATCGAAAGTTTGAAGGCATCCTGGCAGTTAACAGAGCGGCGCACCTATTTTTCGTATGGCGTGTATATTATTTTTGACCTGCTGCACGACTATGTTCGTTATTACCTGTTGCAGGTTTTTCCCGAGAACCAAACCCAAAGCGTATTAGGCGCTTTACCGCATTTGACCGCCATGCTTTTACTGGCTGGTGTGTTTCTTTTGGCAATTAAACAAAAGATGATATTCCCAATTTCTTCTGAAAGAAACCTCACCGCATTCAGGGTCGGCGCCGCCATATATGTGGGCACATTTCTGCTCGGAAATAATTGGAACTACCGCCTGGCGTTTTTGATTTTCATCATCCCGCAATTTTCTCAATGGTGGTTTGCATCTTCAGGAAAACAACGCTGGCTGTATGCTGGAATATTTTTTTTCACCTTCACTTCCTGTTGGGATACACTACTCAGCTATTATTTCCTCCATGCCTTTACAGGCAGCTATGATTTTCAACTTTCCATTTTTGATGAAATTATGAACTGGGGCATGTTCGCCGGGCTGGCCTTTCTGCTTTTTGCGTCTGCTCCCGCGTGGTTTCGCTCATTGGCATGGAATCCGTTCTCAGACAGTTTGGCACAACTGAATTAAGAATAGGAACTACGAGACAGGTAAAAAATATGACAACCTATTGCGATTACTGTAATTCTCACCCCGAAGACACATATAATAAAAATTATCACGATACCCAATATGGCTTCCCATTAAAAAATGACGATGAACTCTTTGAACGACTCATTCTTGAAATCAATCAGGCAGGTCTTTCATGGATCACCATCCTCAAAAAGGCGGATAATTTCCACAAAGCCTATGACCAATTCAAAATTGAGAAGATCGCAAAATACACGGAACAGGATCGCGCTCGCTTATTGGCAGATGCAGGGATTATCCGTAACCGATTGAAAGTCAACGCGGCAATTGTCAACGCGCAGAAAATATTGGAGTTGAAAAAAGAATTCAAATCATTTCAGGGCTGGCTCGATGCAAATCATCCGCTCACAAAAGACGAGTGGACAAAGTTGTTTAAGAAAACCTTTGTATTCACAGGCGGCGAGATCGTGAATGAATTTTTAATGTCCACGGGTTATTTGCAGGGCGCGCACCAGCCTGATTGCCCCGTCTATAAAAAAGTAATGGCATTGCATCCCAAATGGGCAGACCAATAACTTATGGCTGTTTTTTTATGTACTGTATACTTATCCTGAAACAAAACCTATGCCGCCAACTTTTGTCATCGCAGGGAAACTAAATCGGGAATATATATTGCCTCCCTCCGGCCAGCCTTTATTGGATACGCCCGGCGGAAACTTGCTGTATGCCGCAGGCGGGCTTGCCGTTTGGGATGCAAACACAGGCCTGGTCGGGCGTGTAGGCGAAGACTATCCACGACAATGGCTGCGCGATCTCGAACTTCGCGGTTTTAATGCGGATGGCATCCTCACGCTTCGCGAATTGCAAAATGTTGATCTTCGAAATTTCATTGCATTCACCGATACAAATGATCGCAGTCAATCCAACGCGGTTTCGCATTTTGCCCGCCGCCAACTTCCCTTTCCAAAATCTTTACTTGGGTATCAAGCTCCTGACGAATTCCGTAAAGATATGCGCGAGCCAGAGTTGATCTCGCCCGCCGCGCTGGATGTCCCCAAGGAGTATTGGAATGTCTGCCATGTGCATATCTGCCCCTTTGACTTTATCAGCCAGAGTCAGATGGTCAACCTCTTCAAAGGCGGATCAAACCAAATCGTCAGCTTGGATCCTGCTCCCGGCTATATGATTCCCACCTTTTGGCGTGACCTGAGACTCATCCTGCAAGGAGTCACGATTTTCCAGCCCTCAGAAGAAGAACTGCGCGCACTCTTTTGGGGCGAGACCAATGACCTGTGGGAAATGGCGCGCCGTATTAGTGAATATGGGCCGCAGGTGATCGTTATTAAACGCGGCGCGCTCGGACAATTTGTATATGATGTGGCGGGCAATCATCGTTATGAAATTCCTGCATACGCGGCGCGTCTGGTAGACCCAACAGGCGCAGGCGATGCCTTTTGTGGCGGTTTTCTTGCTGGTTTTCAAATCACCAATGATCCTTTAATGGCCGCCCTGCATGGAAGTGTTTCCGCTTCCCTTAAGATAGAAGGCAGCGGCCCATTCTACGAGCTGGGTGTCTTGCCCGGGCTTGCAAAAGCAAGATTACATTCGTTAAAAGAAATGGTACATAAACTATAGCATTTCTTTCGCCCTCTTTTAGAAAATTTCAAATAAAAATAAAAGGGAATCCCATGACCGATCTTCCAACTCAAGTAATTGATCTCGCCATACAGATTCAGCAAATCCCCGCTCCTACTTTTGCCGAGGGTCAGCGTGGAGAATTTATTCGCGACCTTTTTCTCCAGGAGAAACTAAAAGATGTTTCCATGGATTCTCTTGGAAATGTGTATGCGCGTTTACCAGGGAAGCAAAAAAAAGAAAAACCGCTGATTGTCTCCGCCCATTTGGATACTGTCTTTCCAACCAGTATCAATTTACAGATTACCCGCAGGGGGCTGGGCCAAAAAGAAGCGGGAAAAATTGTCGCACCGGGTATTGGGGATAATTCATTGGGCGTGGCTGCGCTATTTGGCATCCTCTGGTCTGTACGTGAAAGAAAGATCGAGTTGAAGCAGGATGTATGGCTTGTGGCAAATGTAGGCGAAGAAGGGCTTGGCGATTTGCGCGGAATGCGCGGCGTGGTGGAACGCTTTGGCAAGGATGTGATCGGTTATCTTGTTTTGGAGGGACTCGCACTGGGGCATATCTATCATCGTGCGATCGGTGTCAGGCGTTATCGCATCACCGCCAAAACTGCGGGCGGACATTCATGGTCTGATTATGGGCAGCCTTCAGCGGTGCATGAACTGGCTTCATTGATCACACAATTGACCGCGTTTCGCCTGCCGCGTGAGCCGCGCACTACGATGAACGTCGGTACATTTGGCGGCGGCACAGGCATTAATGTTCTCGCGGCGGAAGCAAAATGTGAATTGGATTTGCGTTCGGAAGATCCCAAAACGCTTACCAAGTTGATTCGTCAAGTGGAGGATTTATTTAAAGATGCAGACCGTGAGGGGGTGAAAATCATGGCAGAGATTATCGGCGAACGGCCTGCTGGAGAGATCCCAGCGGATCATGCGCTGGTGCAATTGGCTGTACGTTGTGCTACTGAACAGGGCTTGAATGCGATCCTCACCTCGGGTTCTACAGATGCGAACATTCCATTAAGCCGTGGGATTCCTGCTCTGGTCATGGGAATTACCACGGGCGGCAGCGCGCATACGGTGAATGAGTATATTGATACGAACCCAGTGGGGCAGGGTCTGGCCGGGGTGATAAGATTTGTAGAATTAGTTGGGACGCTCAGTGATTTGTAATCAATGCAGATGAGTTTGCGTTGATAAGAAATTTCTTCACAGATAGATATTATTTTTTACCTGATTGACCGCAGACCGCGGTCTGCGGTCAATCAATATTTGAAAATATTATTGATTTCTGAAAATGTAGGGTAAAGAAAAGAAAATGAGGCTTCTGAAGTGAAAACAACTTCAGAAGCCTCATTGCTTTTTACAGTTCGTTCTTTTTACTTTAGTCCTAAAATCTCAAACACTTCCAACGGGCGCGATTTTCCTTTTACGGGCAGTTCTGCGTGAGGCTCGGCTTCTACATCATTCTTAACTCGTTCGTAAGCATCTTTGCTGAGCAGAATCTGGTTCTTGCCGGAGTTTTCTTGAATACGTTTGGCAGTATTGACACTGTCACTGATGGCGGTGTATTCCAATCTTTTTTCGGTGCCGATCAAGCCCAATACTGCATCGCCATAATGAATACCTACACCAAAGGCAAGGTGGGCATTCTCAGGCAATTCTTTATATAATTTTTCAACGGATTCGCGGATGATCAATGCCGTCTTTACTGCGCGCAGGGTATGGTCAGGCTGCGGGATGGGGGCGTTGTACCATGCCATAATGGCATCGCCCATGAATTTATCGATTGTGCCTTCCTGTGCGAGGACGGCATCTGCCATGGCCGCCAGATAGCGATTTAGGATTTTTACCAATTGTTCTGGTTCCTGATTTTCGCTAAAAGTGGTGAATCCGCGAATATCAGCAAACAGCGCGGTGATTTGGGTGCGCTTGCCGCCGAGTTGTAAACTGTTGGGGTCAAGTTGTTCGATCACTGCTGGAGATACCATGCGCTCAAAGAGCCTGCGCTGCGCTTCGAGTTTTTTTCTTTCGGTCAGGTCATCCAGTACGATGGCAACGCCTTGAGTTTTTTGTCCAGCGTCTTTTAATGGAGAGAGGTTGAAGCGCCAGTCCACGTTGCCGCGGGTGGGGGAGATATGGCTGATTTCAAGGTCTACGATGGCTTTATCAGTTTCGCGTACTTCTGTCAGATGCGGCTCAAGTTCTGTCGAAACAGAGGCAAGCGTTTCGTTAAGCAGGTGCCCGATAATGTCGCTTGACGCGTATCCTAAAATCGTTTCGGCGGCGCGGTTGGTAAGGGTGATCTGATTCTGAATATCCGCTGTAATCACGCCGCTGGCAATGGATGCAAAAATATTATCCATCAGATTTTTGAGCCCGGTGACTTCTTCAAGCGAATGTTTGAGCGAAGAAAAGAGACGCGCGTTCTCAATTGCAACTGCGGCCTGATTTGCAAAAGCAACCAGCAGGTTCCGCTCTGAATCGGCGAAGATGCCAGTGCGAATGCGGTTGTCTGCATAAATGACGCCGATCAGTTCGTTTCTTACTTTAAGGGGTACGCATAAAATGGAGCGCAGATTGAATGCGACAATGCTTTCCTGTCCTACAAAGCGTTGGTCTTCCTGCGCGTTGGTGGTGATGATGGGTTCGCCCAATTCGATGACACGCCCGACAACTGATTTACTGACAGTTAACTCAGAAGAGTTGACCGATTCCATTTCCCAGTTGCGCCCCATGCGTATGACCATTTCGCCTTTTTCATCTCGCAGCATCAAAAATCCGCGTTCGGCTTTGGTCAGGCGCACGATATTATCCATCACGATGGTAAGTACTTCATCAAGTTCAAGCGAGGAGTTAATGACCTGCCCAACATTAGCCAGCGCCAACAGGTTGCTGTGCTCTTTTTGAAAGGCTTCCACTTTGTCACCGATCAATGTCAGCGTTGCTTCCAAATGATGAAGATCGCCGCTTATATTTTTTGGAAGTTTTAATTTTGCGGCTTCCAGTTCGGTGCGAATTTTCCCCGCTTGCATGCCAAGTGTGGTGAGTTGATCGGGGATCGTTGTTGGGAGGGTTTGTTCATTCATAAGAGGTTATTGTATCTGATTATAACGGGTATCTAGAAATTGCAAGGCTTTTTTCATTTGAGTTTGCCATGTTTTTAGCAGGATGATCGTGGCTGCTTTACGAGCCGAGGTTATGTTTCCTGCGCGTGGTGTGTATAGTGTAGTTTGATATTCCTGTAAAAGTAATAAGATTTGATCCTGAGAAGTAGGCAGGTGTGTGACCAAAATATCTGCGCGTTCCTGCGATGTTACATAGATTGGTTGTGGATGACCAAGCCAGTATAAACTGATGTTGATCGCTTGGAATGCTCGTTCCATGGGTGTGAGGTGTGCCCAACGTACCCAGCGATCCAGCCAACGCGGCGGAGTATTTCCACTCTGTATATAACGGCTGGCCAAGTATACTGGCAAACGGTTTTCAAATGAGCAGCGCCGAGTGATAAAAATGCCGAGACCGAAAAGGAGAACGGCCAATGTGTAGGACAGCAGCCTTCCATATAAAAATAAAATAGATTGGCTTGTTATCGGCGATGCGCCAGAGCCTGCATTCGTTAATAGTTCGAGTCCTGTTTGTAGCACAGGGATTTCGATTGGATTTTCCGCTATGTTCTCTCCAGAATTCGGAGTGGGCGCTTCTTCTGCGGAGTTGTTTTTTGTTTCTGGGCGTTCCAAAGGAGCCTGATTGCCCGTTGGCTCAAACTCTACCCAGCCAATACCAGGGAAGTAGACTTCAGGCCAGGCATGTGAATCTTCATAGGTCACGGTGTATGTTTCTTGAAAATTACCTTCACTCACTGTGCCTTGTGCGAAACCTACTGCCATGCGGGCCGGGATGCCAATGGAGCGTAACATCAGCGTTTCTGCGCTGGCGTAATACATGCAGAATCCTTTTTTATAATCAAATAGAACCCATAGCAAAGGGTCTTTATTTTTAGGCGGGTTGACTGTGATTTTTGTTTCGTATTGGATCTCTTCCCTTAAATAAGTAGTGACGGCTTCCACTTTGTCGTAGACAGTGTCGTAAGGCGCGGTGATTTCGATTGCAAGTTCACTCAATTGCGGTTCTATATTTTCAGGGATTTGCAGATAGCGGTCTATGATCCATTCAGGGTATTCTGTCCCTGCCAGACGCAACTCTTCGATGGATGGATCTGCGATCAAAGCGCGCACCTGATACTTGTTTCCACTTAAAAGGCCTGGAGTGGCAAACCAGGCAGTTACATCCTTTACGTTGGCAGAGATGGGTGTTGACGTGATGGCGCCTGCGCGGTTGGCCCATATGGTTTCTGCCGGCATATACAACAGACTTTGACTTGGGGTGTTGTTCGTGAACGTGAATTCCATTTCATGGCGCACCTCTGGATATTCAACACTTAATTCATCGACATTTGGATAAAATTCTTCACTTGTATTCGAAAGGGTTGTCCAGCGGCCATTGATATACAGGTCATATACCCTGCCTTTCCAATAATTTCTAACAGGGACAAAATCATTTTCTTTTACTTCAACATAAAATACCTGGGTATCACCAGTCGCGGCTTGCTGACCAAGGGAAAGTTCATTGCTGTAGAAATCGCCGCTTGGGCCTTTTCCATAAGGCGATTCCAAAGCGCTGACTGCATCAGATAGCCTGTCAAAGAGCGGCTGCGAAAAACGATTCCACGCCCGGGCAGCAGGTTTGACGCTGCTGATCCAGCCAGGCAGTGACCATGAGATAAACACGGCAATGGCGGCAACTGTCAGCGCTCCCCATTCAAGATCACCAACGGTTTCCGGTGTCAGCAGGAAATGTGACTTTTTCCAAAAAGAGCGATTTTCCAGGAAGTACATTCTTCCAAGCAGTAACAATGCGATGAAAATATAAAAAGCCAGTCCCCAAACGCGTATTGTCACAGATGGATCAAATATCTGTATGATCAACATCACCAATCCTGAAGGAAGGATAACGCTGAGGAAATCTTTATGCCGTGTCAGCCAGTAACCGGCACATAGACCAATCACCCAATATCCAAAAGTGACAAGGGAGATAAAAAATAATTGATCATAAACCGGCTGCCCTTTGACGAACTGCCCAAGTGAGATCATTAAGCGGCTGAATAACACCAGAATATCCTGCCAAAGCCAATCCGTTTTTTCTATGGCTTTAAGCAATTGAGCAGGCACCATTATCAATGTGTACCCAGCCGCGATACGCACTACTGCTTTACGTGAAAAATAACTATACCCAAGCGCCAGTCCTGCAATCGTGCCAAAAAAAACAATGGTCTGTGTAAAATATAGAAAAGGAACCCATTTTGTGATCACCAGCCGCGTACTTGATATCTCCACAAGCGCGAGTGTGAGTAATGCAATACGCCAATCCCAAAGTCGTTCAGGCAGCATGTCTTGTATTGCATTGCGGGTTGAAGACGGCTTATCCATGCTTTGAGTGTACAATGAAGGCGCTCTGTTCGTCAATTCTAAAACCCCGCTATTCGCTGTAAGAAGTGCTGTACTTTATGAAAGACCCTACCAGAGGACTATATGCAGACCTTAATTGAGAATGGTATCGCCTTTATTATTGCTTTGCAGAGTATGGGAGATTGGTTAACCATTCCCATGCGTTTGTTTAGCTATCTTGGAACTGAAGATTTCTTTTTTATTGTCCTGCCCTTGCTCTATTGGTGTGTCGATGCCAGCCTGGGGTTACGAGTGGGTTTAATTCTTGTCACAAGCAGTATGCTTAACTATACTGGTAAATTACTCTTTGCCGGGCCGCGCCCATATTGGGTCAGCGCGCATGTGCGCGCCCTTTGGGCAGAGACAACATTTGGCGCTCCGTCCGGCCATGCGCAACATGCAGTTGTGGTGTGGGGCATCATCGCAGCCTATGGCAAAAAAACATGGATGTGGGTTGTTGCAATTCTTGCTATTTTTCTAATCGGTTTTTCGCGTATTTATCTGGGTTCGCATTTTCCACATGATGTTATTTTGGGATGGCTGTTTGGTTCACTGATCTTATGGGCATTTACCCGCCTTTGGGAGCCGCTTGGCGCGTGGATAGGCAGGAAGACTTTTAATCAGCAGGTGCTTATTGCGTTCGTTGTATCATTTGTCTTTATTGCAATTGGATTGGGCGCCACGACCTATAGAAGTGATTTCCAAATCCCTGAGACGTGGATCAATAACACGCTTCTCGCTGGGACCGATATACCTGCTCCTGTTGACGCAAGCAGTATCTTCACCGCAGCAGGGACTTTCTTCGGGCTGGCAGTTGGCGCAGCGTGGATCATGTCTCTGGGTGGGTATCAGGCTTCAGGTCCGCTGGAGAAGCGTGCTCTTCGTTATGTCATAGGTTTGGTCGGCGTCATCTTCTTTTGGATGGGGTTGGGGGCGGTCTTTCCGCATGGGGATGGTTTGATTGTTTATTCTTTACGTTTCATACGGTATGCGTTGGTGGGGTGGTGGGTGGCTGGCGGGGCTCCGTGGGTGTTTGTACGGCTGAAACTTGCAGGGTATTCGCAGGCCTAAAATCCATCTGATATAATCTCAATTATTCCTGCAGTTTATAAGGGTTTGTGGATGACGCTCGATAAAAATACTCTTCTTCATAATCGGTATCGTATTATAGAAATTCTGGGTCAGGGCGGCATGGGTTCAGTGTACCGCGCCATAGATGAAAACCTTGGTGTGCCCATTGCTCTGAAAGAAAATCTTTTTACAACCGAAGAATATACACGACAGTTCCGCCTTGAGGCTGTGATTCTGGCGAATCTTCGCCACCCCAATATGCCCCGTGTTTCTGATCATTTTGAATTAGGTGATCAGGGGCAATATCTAATCATGGATTTTATTGAGGGTGAAGATTTGCGTTTTCGCATGGAGCGTCTTGGCACGATCAGCGAAGATGATGCGGTTCAAATTGGCGGGGCGATTTGTGATGCAATTGCTTATTTGCATACCCGCCGACCGTCCATTTTGCATCGTGACATTAAACCTGGAAATGTAAAGATCACACCTGATGGTCATATCTTTCTGGTGGATTTTGGGCTGGCCAAGGTATATCAAGGAAATAATCAAGCTACGACAACGGGCGCGCGCGCGATGACGCCCGGCTATTCCCCCCCCGAACAATATGGAACAGCACGTACCGATCCGCGCACTGATATTTATTCATTAGGCGCTACATTGTACGCGGCTGTTTCTGGAGTGATCCCGGAAGATGGCCTTGCGCGCGCAATGGATAATTCTCAATTAACCCCATTGCGTAAACGTAATCCCAAAATATCACGGCGGTTTGCGGCAGCGGTTGAGAAGGCCATGGCTATTGATCCGAGTGATCGCTTTCAGAACGCCGAGGATTTTAAGAAAGCGTTGCTTGGCACGAAATCAAAAACGCAACAACTTGCAGGCGGCTATGCAGTTGTGCCTCCTCCGCCTGAAGCCTTTTTGCCGAACGACCCAAGCGATTCAATGCCCGTTGCTATGGAAAAGGATAAAACACCGCGCCCGCCGGCCGGGCCTGTGCAACCCGCACCTGCCGCTGCTGAAGATCAGCCGTTTGTTTCTCCGCTTAAAAAACAAAAAGAACGCGAGCGTAAACGCCGTTTTGCTTTGGTTCGCTTTGTGATTATTTTGCTGTTGTTGTTGGTGGCAGCGGTGCCATTTTTTGCTCCGAACCTATTGCCAGCCGAGGTGCGCGCTGTAATACCTTTCCTCGCGCCAACAAATACCGCAACACCTTCCATAACCCCATCTCCGCTTCCGACACAAACGCTTGTGCCAACCGCAACGGCTACCGCAACGCCTACCGAAACTGCCATACCCCCAACTATTACATTTACGCCCACAAAAATCCCATTGATTGATGAAACAGCAACTCTGCTTGCTGTGCCTGTGGTTACGGACACACCTGCGTTTACCGCCACTCCAGCAGTGACACCCGTGGGGGGTGGGGCTGGTCAAATTGCTTATGCATCCAGTCGTTCAGGCATACCCCAGATATACCTTTTGGATATGGCAAGTCAGACTGTGATTCAAGTTACTGATATTAATGAAGGTGCGTGTCAGCCTGCATGGTCTCCTGATGGAGAGAAGTTGGTATTTATTTCTCCTTGTAAAGGCAGGGATGAAATTTATTATGATGCGGGCTTGTATATTATTAATGCAGATGGCAGTGGATTAACACCCATAGCGACTGTCCCAGGCGGCGATTTTGACCCCAATTGGTCGCCGGATGGTGAATCTATAGTATTTACTTCGTTGCGTACCGGCCAAATGGAAATTTTTATTTTGAATGTGGCTGGTCAATCTGTTATACAGGTCACCAAGGGCGTGTCCAAAGTTGAGTCTCGTCAGGCGGCATGGTCACCTGATGGCAAACAACTTGTTTATGTTGTCAGACGTGTCGGCGTGTATCAAATATGGCTTATGAATGCGGATGGAACAGAGCCCACGCAGATTGTTCGCAGCGGTATACAGTTTTCAGATTATTTACCGACCTGGTCACTGGATGGTCAGTTGATTCTTTTCAATCAAAGATGCGCCACTACTTTTTGCTTTCCATACTTAATGCGTATTTCCGCGACAGACCGTACTGTGGAGCAAGGGACTCGGCTGCAATTAAACGCGATATCCATTGAAGATGTAGATTACTCCCCTGATGGATTTTGGCTTGTATTTGAGGGGGAAGAACCTGATGAGAATAATGACATTTACTATATGACAGTTACCAGCGCCAACCGGACGCGCCTGACTACCGATGAAGGTTTGGACTTTGACCCTGCCTGGCGACCCGTTGGCAATTGATTAATTCATAATCCACTTTGAACTGACGGGGATTTCCCCGTCAGTTTTGTATTTATAGTACCTTTCAAAAGTATATAGAATTGAAATAAAATAGAAACGAAAATGCCGGCACTACAGGGTAAAATACTTTAGTTATGCGCCCAACTATCAGGGCGGCGGCATACTTATTTACACTACTTGGTTAGAAAAATTCTTTCAGACAGGCATTTAATGATTCTCGAACGCGACTCACTCTTACATAAACGCTATCGAATTCAAGGGAATCTTGGGCAGGGGGGCATGGGATCGGTTTACCATGCCATAGATGAAAATCTGGGCATGGGCGTTGCCGTTAAAGAGAATTTATTTACAACAGAAGAATATGCGCGCCAGTTCCGTCTTGAAGCGGTGATTCTGGCAAATATCCGTCACCCAAATCTTCCGCGAGTGTCAGATCACTTTGTGATTGCAGGAGAGGGACAATACCTTGTCATGGATTTTATTGACGGGGAAGATCTTCGTCAACGAATGGAACGGGTTGGCATCCTTCCGGAAGATGAAGTAATTCACATTGGCGCAGCCATGTGTGATGCACTTTCCTACCTGCACGCACGCAAGCCCGCTATTTTGCACCGTGATATAAAACCAGGCAACGTGAAGATTGCGCCAGATGGTCACATCTTCCTTGTAGACTTTGGGCTTGCGAAGGTGATTCAAGGGAATCAGGCTACCACTACAGGCGCGCGCGCGATGACACCTGGATATTCTCCACCTGAACAATATGGTACAGCCCGTACAGATGCACGCACTGATATATATTCCCTGGGCGCAACTTTATACGCCGCTTTGACCGGTGTCATACCAGAAGATGGACTTGCCCGTGCAATGGACAATGCCCAGCTTACCCCTATTAGAAAAAGAAACCCTGATATTTCCCGCCGTCTTGCAGCAGCCATTGAGAAAGCCATGGAAGTTGACCCTGGCGATCGCTTTCAAAATGCCGATGAATTTAAAAGCGCATTACTGAATTCAAAATCCAAAACCCAACAATTACTGGGAACCTACACAATATCTCCTCCGCCTTCTGCCGAGGAAAGAGAGAGCAATCCCAAAGACACCGAAGCGATTCTAGTTCATTCAACACCGTTGGAAGAATATGCTTTTGTATCTCCACGCAAAAGACAACTTGAGCGTAATCGCCGCACCTTACGCTACTTATTTGGCGGACTAGTTGCTTTTTTGCTGTTTGGTTTTCTTTTCACGGCTTTTTTCTTCCCTGATATATTCCCTGTTTCAGCGCGGAAATTATTTCCATTTCTGCCTGCTGGAAATCCAACTGAAATTGCAATAGAAACTATTTCCACTGTCAGTCAAAGCACTCCTGATTTGAGTTTGGTGGATGTAACCGCAACCATAGACCCTATCCTTATTGAAACAGAAGCGCCGCTTGTTGACCCGAGTGCGCTCTCCACTCCGATTGGCGGAGAGTACTTGCAAATTGCATATTCATCATTACGAACCGGGGTGGCCCAAATATACCTGACAAATATACTTACCGATCAGGCCATTGCAATTACAAATATGCCCGGGGGAGCCTGTCAGGCTTCCTGGTCTCCGGATGCACAAAAACTGGTATTTACTTCCCCGTGTAATATCAAAAAAGACACATACGCTCAATCCAGTTTGTATATCATTAATGTTGATGGCTCTGACTTACAACCATTACCTTCCGCTCTTGGCGGAGACTTTGAACCCGCGTGGTCTCCGGACGGAAAATATATTGCGTTTACATCACTGCGCGATGGATATATGCAGATTTATTCATATAACGTTTTGAACAAAAGAGTTGTAAGGCTTGTAGAAACAGTAAATGGTAAACATGCCCGCCAGCCTTCCTGGTCGGCTGATGGCAAGCAGATCGTGTATGCCTATAAGCGAATTGACACCTATGAGATTTGGACAATGACCAGCGCCGGAGCAGATGAAAAACAACTGCTTCCCAGCGGAAACAGTAAATCAAACTATCAACCCGTTTGGTCTCCTGATGGCAAGGTGATCTTGTATAGCCAGCAGAACGCCACCGAATTCACCTTTCCCAACTTGTTTTCAATTGGCGTGGATAGCAGCAAAGATCCCCTTCAAGTTTTCCTCGGCGTCCTCTCCATCGAAGATGTCGATTACTCACCCGGCGCAGTTTGGATCGCCTATGAGAGCGGGGGAGAGCGTGGATATCATGTTTACTACTCCACACCTTCAGGTGGAAATCAGGCGCGCATCACAGAAGATGTGACCTTTGATGATTTTGACCCAGCCTGGCGCCCAATTCAAACCACTCCCTAAACAATCTCAGCCTCTCACAGCCATGTGGGAGGTTTTCTTACACTCCTCTTATTGACTTACCCCATTGCGACTGTTATCATTATTATTCAACAAATAGCACTCTCATATTGAGAGTGCTAAATTATGAATATGCATACTCTTACCGAACGCCAGAAGACATTGCTTCTTCTAATCATCCGTGATTACATTGATTCTGCTCAGCCGGTTGGCTCGAAGCGGCTGGTAGAACATTACCGCCTTGATCTTTCCACAGCCACCATCCGTAATGAAATGGTCGCGTTGACAGAGATGGGCTACCTGCGCCAGCCGCACACTTCGGCTGGACGCGTGCCTTCCGAGGAAGGGTATCGTTATCTTGTCAGCCAGATGATGCATAATGTTGAGCTGCCTGAAAAAATTCAACATACCATCTCGCATCAGTTTTATCAGGCGCGGCCTGATGTAGATCAGTGGATGACTCTTGCGGCATCCGTGCTTGCGAATCAATCGCAGGGCGTGTCCGTGGTCACCGCGCCGCATGTGGAACAAACACGATATAAACATGTCGAATTGATTTCCACACAAGGACGGCAAGTTTTGATGGTGCTTGTCATGGCAGGCGGAGAAGTAGCCCAGCAGATTCTGACGCTGGCCGAGCCCGTCTCTCAAGAGCGACTCAGTCAGGCCGCCGCGCATCTTAACGCCCTGTTGGCTGGCCTTACCGTGGACGCAATTGCCTCCCTTTCAGCTCGTCAGGATGCGCTTGAAAAAGATATCCTCACGCTGATATCGCAGGATATGCGCCGCGCCATCGATCAGGTCTCCGGTGAAATTTATACAGACGGCCTGACCAATGTGTTATCAGAACCTGAGTTTTCTGAATCAGATGATGCGCGCCGCGCGTTGAAAATATTTGAAGAACGTTCTACCTTGCAAGACCTGCTTGCGCGCACGACCCTTAACAGTAACATTGGCGGGCTGCAAGTGTTGATCGGCGGAGAAGGAGAGTGGGAAGATTTACGGCAATGTACTTTAATCATTGCGCGGTATGGAGTGCCCGGCATGGCAACAGGAACTCTGGGCGTGCTTGGCCCAATGCGTATGTCTTATGCAAGAACGATTCCAACAGTGAGATATGTCGCAGCTCTGTTAAGCGACTTGGTGAACGATACGATTTCGGGCGAGTAGATATTAAATATGGAGCGCGGACTTCAGTCCGCACTTCCCGAAAAAATTTTTTGAGAGTGAGAGTATGACTGATAAAAAGAAACACAAACAAGTAGAAGTAAATGCGACTCAGCCCACAGCCGAGTCAATGCCTATTGATGGCGGGCAGGCTCAGGCAGAGTTGGATGCGTTGAAAATCCAATTGGCTGAGATTGAAGCCAAAGCGTCTGAATATAAAGATGGCTGGGCCAGGTCGCAGGCAGAGTTTCAGAATTATAGAAAGCGCATCGAGCGTGACAATGAGTTGACGTATGTCAGCATGAAGGCCGACATCATCAAAAAAGTTTTGCCCGCACTCGATGACCTGGAACGCGCCCTACAAAACCGCCCCGCCGATGATTCGTGGGCAAGCGGCGTTGAGTTGATCGCACGCAAAATGCAAAATATCTTGGAGGGCGAAGGCGTGAAACGCATTGAGGCAAATGGCGCAGCGTTTGACCCGACCTTCCACGAGGCAATTACACACGAGCCAAGTGATACTGTTGAAAGTGAACATGTGATCGCGGTGGTGCAGAATGGCTACATGATGGGCGAACGTGTGATCCGCCCCGCAATGGTGAGAGTGGCACAATAACGTTTTAACGTTAAAACGTTTGAACGTTTACATGTTAAAACTTAGGAGCAATTATGGGCAAAATTATCGGAATAGATTTAGGCACAACCAATTCAGTGGCTGCTGTGATGTCTGGCGGCGAACCTGTTGTAATTCCATCTGCGGAAGGCGAAAGACTTGTGCCTTCGGTGGTAGCGGTGAATAAAAATCACGAGCGTTTGGTGGGACGTGTGGCGCGTAATCAGGCGATCACGAATCCGAATAACACTATTTTTTCAGTGAAGCGTTTTATGGGACGTAAAGCCGATGATGCACAGGTGGAGCATACGAAGAAGCGTGTGCCGTACGCGGTGACTGCGGCGGATAATGGTGATGTGCGTGTAACACTGGATGATAAGGATTATTCGCCGCCCGAAATTTCAGCGATGATCCTTGCCAAGATCAAAGCGGACGCAGAAGCCTATCTCGGCGAACCCGTGACGCAAGCCGTGATCACTGTGCCTGCGTATTTCAATGATGCACAGCGCAATGCCACCAAAGATGCGGGTAAGATCGCAGGCCTCGAAGTGTTGCGTATCATCAATGAACCCACTGCCTCTTCTCTCGCGTATGGTTTGGATAAAAAGAAAAACGAAGTCATTATTGTTTATGATCTCGGCGGCGGCACATTTGATGTGTCTATTCTTGATGTGGGCGACGGCGTATTTCAAGTGCGCGCCACGAGCGGCGATACCTTCCTCGGCGGCGATGATTTCGATTTGCGTATCATGGATCATTTCATCGAAACGTTTAAGAAAGATAATGGTATTGATTTGCATAGTGATCGTCAGGCTTTGCAGCGTTTGAAAGAGGCTTCTGAAAAAGCGAAGATCGAACTTTCAACGGTCATGCAGACCGAAATCAATTTGCCTTATTTGACTGCGGATGCCAGCGGCCCCAAACATTTGGTGATGACCATGACTCGCGCCAAGCTCGAACAAATCACAGCAGATCTTGTCGACCGGACAATTGCTCCTGTAAAACAGGCCTTAGCTGACGCTGGATTAAATGCAGGCGACATCAACGAAATTGTTCTCGTTGGCGGCATGACTCGCATGCCCGCCATTCAAGATCGTGTGCGCGCTTTCTTTGGGAAAGACCCGCACAAAGGTGTCAATCCCGATGAGGTGGTTGCGATTGGCGCGGCGATTCAAGCGGGCGTGCTTGGCGGCGAAGTAAAAGATATTTTGCTTTTGGATGTTACGCCGTTGACTCTCTCGATTGAAACTCTGGGCGGCGTTGCAACGGCTCAGATCGAACGCAATACAACCATTCCCACACGCCGTTCTCAGGTGTTCTCTACTGCGTCTGATAATCAGACACAGGTTGAGATTCACATTTTGCAGGGTGAACGTCCGATGGCGAGCGATAACAAATCATTGGGCAGATTTACACTGGACGGAATTCCCCCGTCACCGCGCGGTGTGCCTCAGGTTGAAGTGACTTTTGATGTGGATGCAAACGGCATTATGAAAGTCAGCGCGAAGGATAAAGCGACTGGCCGTACTCAACATATTACGATTACCGCGTCTTCGGGCTTAAGTGACAGTGAAGTTGAAAATATGCGCAAGGATGCCGAAGCGCACGCAGATGAAGATCGCAAGCGCAAGGATTTGATCGAGGCGCGTAACAACGCAGATAACACAGCCTATGCCGCTGAGAAAGCCATTCGTGAGTTTGGCGATAAAGTGCCAGCAGAGGTCCGCAGTGAGATTGAGACCAAAGTTGCAGAGGTTAGGTCTGTGGCGGCGGGTGAGGATGTAGAGCAGATCAAAGCGGCTACAGAGTCGTTGGGGCAGGCTATTCAAAAGATTGGCGCTTCTGTCTATGAGCAGGGACAGGCCGCAGGTACGGATGATACGGGTTCTACTCCAAATCCAGATGACGGCCCTGAAGTTGTCGATGGTGAAGTGAAGGAATAAGTCGAGTTGAAGGTCAGAGGTCGAAAGTCTAAGACCTTTGACCTTCAACCTTTGACGTTTTTATTATGGACAATCGCGATTACTACGAAGTTTTAGGTATTGGCAAGGGCGCGTCGGATGATGAGATCAAAGGCGCGTTCCGTAAACTTGCGCGTCAGTATCATCCTGATGTGAGCAAGGAAGAACACGCCGAAGAGAAATTCAAAGAGATCAATGAAGCCTATGGCGTGCTTTCGGATTCGGATAAGCGCGCGCGTTATGACCGTTTTGGAAAAGAGGGATTGGGCGGCATGGGCGGTGGTTCTCCGCATGATTACTCCACCGATTTTGGTGATTTATTCGAGGAGATTCTCGGCGGCTTTGGCTTTTCTTCAGGGCGCAGGCAGTCACGCAAATCTCCGCGCCGTGGACGTGATTTGCAAATGCAGGTCACATTAACTTTTGAAGAAGCAGTCTTTGGTGTTGAAAAGGAAATTGAATTTCAGCGTGAAGAGACTTGTTCACGTTGTACGGGTTCAGGTGCAGAGCCTGGCACAACGCCTGTAAAATGCACCACTTGTAACGGTCAGGGTGAAGTGCGTCAGGTGCGTCAGACCTTTTTAGGTCAGATGGTGCAAACGGCGGCTTGCCCCACTTGTAATGGGCGCGGTGAAATGATTTCTTCGCCATGCAAAACCTGCCGCGGCGCTGGCTTGGAACGTAAGAATGTCAAGAAGAAAGTGCAAATCCCCGCGGGTGTGGATGTGGGTACACAAATCCGTTTGAATAGTGAAGGCGGCCCAGGCGCGTTTGGCGGCCCGAACGGAAGTTTATTCGTTGTGCTGGATGTGAAGCCGCACCAATTTTTCAAGCGCCGCGAGAATGACATTTTGTTGAATCTTGATATTAATGTGGCGCAAGCCGTGCTCGGTGCGGATGTCCATGTGCCGACCATTGATGGTGACGAAAAATTGAAGATTCCTGCTGGCACACAGCCAGGGAAAATTTTTCACATCAAAGGCAAAGGTGTGCCGCATGTCCGCAGTAAACATCGCGGCGACCAAATGGTGATGGTCAATGTCGCCATCCCAGCCAAGTTGACAAAAGAACAGCGCGAGTTGTTCGAGAAACTGGCTGAAAGTTTGGGGACTTCCGTCAAGCCGCAGGAAAAAGGATTTTTAGATTGGTTGAATGACGCGTTTGGGGGATAAGACAGTAATAAGTGAGAAGTAAAAAGTAACGAGTGGATGAGAGTCCGCTCGTTTTTGTTTTTGATTTATGCAAAATTTGATGTTGATTTTTCTTATATCTCTGTTCCTCTCTATTTATCATGGTGCATTAATACTTAAGTCCAATCGTTCATGGTCAGGTTGCTTTATAATGCTATAACCTGATGATGAAAATTTTATTGCAAATCTGGCGCATACTTCCCATGTGGATTCATGTTCTCGCCATGCGGTTGTACCGACCCAAATTTCGAGCGGCGGTTGCGGCGATGGTCTTTGATGAGCACGGGAGAATTCTTCTCTTCAAGCATACATATCGCAAATTCGAGTGGGGCATTCCCGCAGGCGGACTTGAATATAACGAACAGCCTGTTAATGCGATTGTCCGCGAATTTTTTGAAGAGACGGGCATGGAGTTGAAGGTTGAAAAACTGTTATTGGCTGAAAGCTCGAAAGAAGACCACAATATTAGTTTGATATATTTGTGTAAAATTGCGAGCGGAACTTTCAAGGAAAGTAATGAAATTTCTGAAATAAAATATTTTGACCTGAATTCTTTGCCGCAAATGTTGACTGCGGAGAAAAACTTGATTTATCTAGTTGCACACCAGACTTCGGAAGTCTTTTCAGAGTCATCATTACGATAAAAAGTTTAGGCAGACTTCCGAAGCCTTATTATTGTTCAGGGTCTCAATTTGAAAAGGAATTTTTTTGACAAACATTCTCCTCGTTGGTTTCGGCGGATTTATTGGCTCAGTTTTGCGCTATCTCGCCAGCGGATATGTTCAACAATCCACGAAAAGCATTGACTTTCCCTACGGCACATTGGCGGTCAATGTGATTGGCTGTTTTATCATCGGCTTCCTTGCCCAACTTGCTGAAAATCGTGGCGTGTTTGCTAATCAATCACGGTTGTTTGTTTTTACAGGTTTCCTGGGCGGCTTCACCACCTTCTCGTCGTTTGGGAATGAAACGCTCAATCTGGCGCGTGATAGTCAAATCATCAATGCGCTGGCGAATGTTGGCGCGAATGTGTTCGTGGGGTTATTCGCTGTTTGGCTTGGAAGAACCGTTTCGTATTTGATCTGGAGGTAAACATGCATTTACCAGAAGAGGGTTATCTTCTCCGTATCTTCATTGGCGAATCTGATCGTCACGATGGCAAGCTGCTGTACGAATGGCTGGTATTGCAGGCCCGCGAACATCAGCTTGCAGGCGCCACTGTTTTACGCGGTATTATGGGCTTTGGCGCGAACACACGTGTGATTCACACCTTCAAAATTGAACGTCTTTCAGAAGATATGCCGATCGTGGTTGAGATCGTAGACACAAAAGAAAAGCTCGAAGCATTTATTGAAATAATTGATGGACATATTCAAGCGGGATTGGTCACGCTTGAGAAGGCTCAAATCCGATTTTATAAGGCAGATAAAAAATGAACTGGCTTGAAGTTTCACTGACTGTAAATGGCGAACTTGCCGAATCCGTTGCGGACGTTTTTGCCCGTTTCGCGCCGAATGGCGTGATGACCGAGCAAGGCGTAAAGTTTTTGGATGAAGAAGATGAAGGTACCGCCACAGGCCCCATCACCGTCCGCGCTTATTTGGAAGTTAATGATCAACTCGAAGAAACGCGACAAAAACTCGAAGAGTCGCTTTTCTATTTGGGGATGATTACTCCCGTGCCGACTCCCAGCTACAAGCAGATCGCGGATCAAAACTGGATGGAAGCCTGGAAGCAGCACTACAAGCCGATTCTCATCGGACAGAGACTCCTGATTCTGCCCGCCTGGTTAGAGTCACCAGAACCGAAACGAATCGCGATCAAAATTGACCCTGGCATGGCATTCGGTACTGGCACACATCCCACCACGCAATTGTGTTTGGAATTGATGGAAGTCTATTTTGACCAAATGCAACACGCAACACGTAACACGCAACAAGTAATTGATGTCGGCTGCGGCTCTGGTATTCTCTCCATTGCTGCTTTGAAGCTCGGCGCAGATAAAGTATTAGGCGTTGATATCGACATTGAGTCTGTCAAAAACTCACGCGAGAATGCTGAGATAAACGGAGTAGGGGAGGAGTTGATTCTCGGGCAGGGTTCAGTGACTGAGATTTTAAGTGGCAGCTTCCAGTTTAAGTCCGCTCCGTTGGTGGTGGCGAATATCCTTGCGCCCATCATCATCCGCTTGTTTGATGCGGGTCTCGCGGATTTGGTCGAGCCAAATGGTGAGATCATCCTGAGCGGAATTCTCGCCCATCAGGCAGAAAATGTGATTGAGGCCGCACAGGCCAAAGGTCTGAAAAGAAACGATCAACGCCAGATCGCAGATTGGGTTGCCATATCTTTGAAACGATAACCTGTAACTTTCAACCTGCAACCTTCAACTTTTTTGTGCTATCATACGAACCATCATGGATCGTCGTAAACTGGTTTATTACCTGCTTTTGAACGTCTTTATTTCGGCCACGGTAACGGGCGGAATCCTTTTTTGGTATGACCGCAATTACCGTGCCGTGAGTCAACCTGCTATTCAGCAGGTTGCAAATGGTGATGCAGAGCCAGTATCCACGCTCAACCCGCAGACTGATATCGCAGTTAAGATCAGCAGTGTTGTGGGCGCAGGCACAGTAGGCGCTGAGATTGTGGTTGTGAAATTTGAAGGCGAAGGTCAATTGGACCTCGCGAGTTGGCAATTGAAAGACGAAGATGGCAACACATTTAAGTTTCCAAAACTGACCTTGTACCCCAATGGCGCGGTTCAGATACATACAGTCACGGGCACAGACACTGTCATTGACCTATACTGGGGTATAGGCGACGCCATATGGAATTCTGGCGAGAACGCCCGTTTATATGATGCACAAGGTAATTTGAGAGCAGTATATCGAGTACCATAAAGAGGTAAATTATGAGACAGGTAATTATTTACCCTGGTGAAGATGGATATTTCATCGCAGAATGTCCCAGTTTGTCTGGCTGCATCAGTCAGGGAAAAACAAAAGAAGAAGCAGTAGTAAATATTAAAGAAGCAATAGACGCCTACATCGCGGCGCTTAAAGAAGATAATCTTGCAGTTCCTAACCAGAATTTTGACGCGATGGTCGTGGCTGTATGAGTGGACTGCCGAGAATTTCTGGCCGTGAATGTGTAAAAGCATTAAATAAAATTAGCTTTTACCTGAAACCACAGGAAGGCAGTCACATGGTTTTTCGTCGCGATAACCCTTTTGGGCAGTTGGTTGTTCCAGATCATAAAGAATTGGATCGCGGCACGCTTCGTGCTATTATTCGTTAATCAGATTTAAGTGTGGACGAATTTATTAAACTACTATGATCTTTGCCACTCAAAAAACCTGATACCTGAAACCTAAATACCTGACACCTGAAACCTAAATACCTGACACTTAAACTATGACCCAAGCCCTCTACCGTAAGTATCGTCCCAAAGGATGGGACACCGTCATCGGACAAGATCACGTTGTCCAGACGCTAACCAACTCTATTAAAGCAGACCGTGTTGGTCATGCCTATCTTTTCGCAGGTCCGCGCGGAACGGGTAAAACAACAGTCGCGCGTTTGCTGGCGAAAGCGGTCAACTGTCTCAACGAAGACCCCGCGCAAAGACCCGACAACACCTGTGATTACTGCAAAGCGGTCAACGAGAATCGTTTTATGGATTTGATCGAAATTGATGCGGCTTCAAATAATGGTGTTGATGATATTCGTGATTTACGTGAAAAAATAAATTTTTCCCCTTCACAAGGAAAATACAAAGTTTATATCGTGGATGAAGTTCATATGTTGTCTGGCGGCGCTTTCAACGCGCTTCTTAAAACACTTGAAGAACCGCCGCCTCACGCCATCTTTGTCTTAGCCACAACTGAAATTCATAAAATTCCCGCCACTGTTTTATCCCGCTGTCAGCGTCACGAGTTTCGCCGTGTGCCAGTGGATGAAATCGTCACCAATCTTAAATATATTGTCGCCGCTGAAAATCTCACCGCCGATGACGAAGCGCTCACGCTCATAGCCCGTCAGTCAGCGGGGGGCATGCGCGACGCGCAATCTTTACTCGATCAACTCGCGTCCACTGGCACAACCATTACGCTTGCCCTCGCGCAAACCGTCCTCGGCACTGCCACCAGCAAAACTGTTCTCGACATCATCGCGTCCGTTCTTGACCATCAGCCTGCGCACGGTCTCGAAACCATCCACCGCGCCCTCGACTCTGGCGCCGATCCGCGTTCGCTTGCCCGTCAAATTGTTGAATATCTGCGCGGCCTCATGCTCATTCAAATGGGCAACATCGATCAAGTCGAAGCCACGCGCGAAGTCAAAACGCAAATGGACGCACACGCGAAATCATTCAGCACCAGCGATGTTTTGCGTATGATGAAAATCTTTAACAACGCTGCGACAGATTTGCGCGGCGGCTGGCAGCCATCTCTGAGTATTGAACTTGCCCTCGCAGAAGCGCTAGACGCTCCAACAGAATCTCCACAAATCGCCGCGCCGCGTCAGACTCAGCCGCAGCCTGTTGCTGTTTCGAAGACAGAGTCCCAGCCTGAGGTTAAGAGCGAGACGCAAAAGCCTGCCATAAGCGAATCGGTAGTATCTGAAAAACCCGCCCTCAACTCAGGCGACATCATCAAATCATGGAAACATCTCGCCGCGTCCCTGCCCAAATCACAGGCAAATTTGTCTGCATTGTTGAACTCGGTCAAAATGATCGATGTGCAAGGCAAAACGCTCGTGCTTGGTCTCGCCAGTGACGTGCTTGTGTCAAAGATAGATAAACCAGATCAAATTGAAATCATCCAAAAACTGATCAAAGATAATTTCAACGTAGACCTGTCTGTGCGCTGTATCGTCACCAATGCGAAAGGTAAAATCCCTGCCAACGTGGCGCAAGACGGCATGGTCGCAGCCGCCATCCAACACGGCGGCGAAATTGTGGATATGTAAGAAAGAACCGATATTCGTTAGTCGATCAACGAGTATCGAATATCACTTTTAATATAGAGGTAATTATGGCAAAAGGATTTAATAAAGGCCCAGCAATGGGCGGCGGACAATCAGGCATGATGCAGCAACTTCAGAAGCTGCAAAAGCAAATGGAAGAAGAGCAAGCCAAGCTTGCTGATGAATTGGTCACAGCCACTGCGGGTGGCGGCGCAATTAAAGTCACCATGACAGGTGACCAAAAATGCCGCGAAGTGGTCATTGACCCTGAATTGTTGAAAGATGCAGACGCTGAAATGCTGCAAGATTTGGTCTTATCTGCTGTGAACATGGCGCTTGATCAATCACGTGAACTAGCAAACAAAAGATTGGGTCCGCTTTCAGGCGGGTTGCCTTTTTAACGTTTTCACGTTTCAACGTTCAGACGTTAAAACATTAAACCCATGCTTCTTCCCGAATCCATTCAATCCCTAATCACCGCCCTGGAGCGTCTGCCAGGTATCGGGCCCAAGTCTGCCTCGCGCCTGGCATTCTACCTTTTGCGCGCCTCTGAGGATATCTCGTTGGATTTATCCACGGCGCTGGCGAACTTAAAAGTCAACACTGCCTTTTGTCAGGAATGTTTTAATATCACCGAAGCAGGCCGCGAGCGCTGCGAAATCTGCGAGTCAACCAAGCGTGACAGCACTCTTATTTGCATTGTTGAAGAAGCTCTGGATGTATTGGCGCTTGAACGCACAGGTGGCTTTCATGGCAAGTATCATGTCTTACAAGGAGTCTTATCTCCCATTGAAGGCATTGGCCCCGACGACCTCAAGATCAAACAATTGGTGTCTCGTGTTGCGAGTGGGGGAGTGAAGGAAATCATTCTCGCCACCAATCCCAGCATGGAAGGCGATGCGACCGCACAATATTTACAGTCACAGTTGAAGCCTTATGATGTACATGTCACACGTCTTGCGCGCGGCTTACCTGTTGGTGGCGATCTTGAGTACGCTGATCAAAATACATTATTGCGCGCTTTATCTGGTAGACAGGAAATGAATTAGCAACGGAGTAAAGAGTTGGTTTTAGCAAGACAATCACATGCTCAGGAAAAAGACGCGAAGATAAATATCGCGGGATATGATGTGTAACTTGGTTTCTCAGTTCGCAGAAAATGTCAGATTTATTGTTTAAAAATAGTGGCTTGATCGTTTTGTAATCTTTAAGGTTGAGGCGTGAGATATTTTAAGGTTGAGATGTGTAGAAAGTATTGACAGGGGCGGGGAAATGCATATAATTGTCGTTCGCCAGTAGAAACGAAGAAGATTTCGTCGAGAGACAAATCGATAACAACTGAGTAACCGTCTCCCATCAGAGACTCAAAGCAAAAGTTTTGCAGTCTGATGACCCGATGCGAAATAGAGAGCATCGGTATTTTTGTGTCTGTAGAGACTTGACAGGCGGTTATGGAGCGGATAGAATAACGTTCGCCCAAATGGCAAGCACCTTAACAACTGAAAAGTGATAGGAAACAAAATTTTTTGTTGAATCAGTAAATCCGTAACTTTACCACTCGTAAGAGTGAAGTTTTTTTTGCGGAGAGTTTGATCCTGGCTCAGGATGAACGCTGGCGGCGTGCCTAATACATGCAAGTCGAACGAGGTGCTTGAGTAGCAATACGAGAGTATCCTAGTGGCGAACGGGTGAGTAACGCGTTGGTGACCTACCCCAAAGTGTGGGATAACAGTTCGAAAGGACTGCTAATACCGCATGTGATTATTGGAATTAGAAACTGATAATTAAAGGAGCAATTCGCTTTGGGAGGGACCTGCGTCCCATCAGCTAGTTGGTGAGGTAAAGGCTCACCAAGGCTACGACGGGTAGGGGACCTGAGAGGGTGACCCCCCACAATGGAACTGAAACACGGTCCATACACCTACGGGTGGCAGCAGTAGGGAATATTGCACAATGGGCGAAAGCCTGATGCAGCAACGCCGCGTGTGCGATGAAGGCCTTCGGGTCGTAAAGCACTTTTCTGAGGGATGAGCAAGGACAGTACCTCAGGAATAAGTCTCGGCTAACTACGTGCCAGCAGCCGCGGTAAAACGTAGGAGGCAAGCGTTATCCGGATTCACTGGGCGTAAAGCGCGTGCAGGCGGTTCGGCAAGTTGGGCGTGAAATCTCCTGGCTTAACTAGGAGAGGTCGTTCAAAACTACCGGACTTGAGAGTGATAGAGGAAAATGGAATTCCCGGTGTAGTGGTGAAATGCGTAGATATCGGGAGGAACACCAGTGGCGAAAGCGATTTTCTGGATCATTTCTGACGCTCAGACGCGAAAGCTAGGGTAGTAAACGGGATTAGAGACCCCGGTAATCCTAGCCGTAAACGATGTAAACTTGGCGTCGGTGGCTTAAACTCCATCGGTGCCGCAGCTAACGCGATAAGTTTACCGCCTGGGGACTACGATCGCAAGATTAAAACTCAAAGGAATTGACGGGGGCCCGCACAAGCAGCGGAGCGTGTGGTTTAATTCGATGCTACACGAAGAACCTTACCCGGGTTTGACATGCAAGTGGTAGTGATCCGAAAGGTGAACGACCCGCAAGGGAGCTTGCACAGGTGTTGCATGGCTGTCGTCAGCTCGTGTCGTGAGATGTTCGGTTAAGTCCGCTAACGAGCGCAACCCTCGCTGTATGTTACAAGTGTCATACAGGACCGCCGGTATCAAGCCGGAGGAAGGTGGGGATGACGTCAAGTCCGCATGGCCTTTATGTCCGGGGCTACACACACGCTACAATGGTCGGTACAATGGGTTGCTAAGTCGCGAGATGGAGCCAATCCCCCAAAGCCGGCCTCAGTTCAGATTGCAGGCTGCAACTCGCCTGCATGAAGCTGGAGTTGCTAGTAAACGCGCGTCAGCTATAGTGCGTTGAATACGTTCTCGGGCCTTGTACACACCGCCCGTCACGTCATGGGAGTTGGTAACACCTGAAGCCGGTAGCCTAACCGCAAGGAGGGCGCCGTCGAAGGTGGTGCTGGTGACTAGGACGAAGTCGTAACAAGGTAGGTGTACCGGAAGGTGCGCCTGGATCACCTCCTTTCTAGAGTTCTTGAGTGAATCTTTTCGGAGATGAGCTCTACTCAACATGTACTAAGCCCATACGGTGAGCTTGGGCGCTGTTAAACAGAATAAAAGAGTTTCCTATCACTTCTCAGTTGGTAAGGGAGAATCCCGGGCTTGTAGCTCAGTTGGTTAGAGCACTGTGCTGATAACGCAGGGGTCACAGGTTCGAATCCTGTCAAGCCCACTAACCCAAGCAAGTTCTGGGGATGTAGCTCAGTGGGAGAGCAGCGCGTTTGCAACGCGAAGGTCGCGGGTTCAAATCCCGCCATCTCCACTGAGAGAGTAAGAGAAAACGGAGAGAGATACGAGTTTGACAAAGGGCAAGAAGACATAGGAAGTGGAAGAAGCACCGCGAGAGAAGGTTGAATTTGCGACCTGGCGGTGATTGCCGGGTCGTTTTGTGTCTAAATGTAGAGTGATTTGAAAAGTGATCGATGTTCTTGATGGAAATCGAGGATATCAGTCACCGGTCAAATGGTGAAAGCACCTTAAAAACTGAATAGCAAATGATGTAGTCTGATAAATAACAATTTATCAAAACAAAAAGAAAAGTATCAACTTCTCCGTATCACGTGGAGAAGCTATTAAGAGCTTATGGTGAATGCCTTGGCGTCAAGCGCCGAAGAAGGACGTGGGACACTGCGATAAGCCTCGGGAAGCCGTGTACAGGCGTTGATCCGAGGATTTCCGAATAGGGAAACCAACTGTTGCGAACCAACAGTATCCCCGGCTGAATATATAGGTCGGGCGAAGGGAACCTGGGGAACTGAAACATCTAAGTACCCAGAGGAAAAGAAATTATTCCCCTAGTAGTGGCGAGCGAACGGGGACCAGCCCAAACCGGGTCTGCTTGCAGGCTCGGGGTTGTAGGACCGGTAACACGGAAGTTACAAAACAATCAGTTAGCGGAAAGGTGTGGGACAGCCTGCCAAAGAGGGTAATAGCCCCGTATGCGAAAACTGATCGTCTTCCACCGAGTTCCTGAGTACTGCCGGGCACGCTAATCCGGCAGGAATCTAGGGAGTCCACTCTCTAAGGCTAAATACGCTTGACGACCGATAGTGAACAAGTACCGTGAGGGAAAGGTGAAAAGTCCCCCTGTTAGGGGAGTGAAATAGAACCTGAAACCATAAGCTTACAAGCAGTTGGAGGGCTACGGCAAGTTGAGCCCCCTAGCAATAGGGAAGTTCCTTGTCAAGCCTGACAGCGTGCCTCTTGGAGAATGAGCCTGCGAGTTAATCTCAGTGGCGAGGTTAAGGGAGTAACACCCGAAGCCGTAGCGAAAGCGAGTCTTAATAGGGCGTATAGTCGCTGGGATTAGGCCCGAAACCGAGTGAGCTACCCATGGGCAGGGTGAAGCGAGTCTAAACACTCGTGGAGGCCCGAACTCACTAACGTTGCAAAGTTAGGAGATGACCTGTGGGTAGAGGTGATATGCCAATCGAACTCGGAGATAGCTGGTTCTCCCCGAAATAGCTTTAGGGCTAGCGTCGTGCGTTTAGTACTGGAGGTACAGCACTGAATGGGCTAAGGGGCTTACAGCTTACTGAACCCAATCAAACTCGGAATGCCAGTACTCCATAGCACGGCAGTCGGACTCCGGGAGATGAGTTTCGGGGTCGAAAGGGAAACAGCCCAGACCATCGGCTAAGGTCCTCAAATCTATGCTAAGTGGGAAACGAGGTGAGGTTACTTAAACAACCAGGAGGTTGGCTTAGAAGCAGCCACCCTTTAAAAAGTGCGTAACAGCTTACTGGTCTAGTGACTTCGCGCGGAAAACTTAACGGGGCTAAGCATAGTACCGAAGCCATGGGTCTCAACAATAGTTGGGGCAGTAGGGGAGCGTTCTATCAGCGGAGAAGGTCGATCGTAAGGGCGACTGGAGCGGATAGAAGTGAGAATGCAGGCATGAGTAGCGTACAAATATGTGAGAACCATATTCGCCGTATATCTAAGGTTTCCGACGCCAGGTTGTTCCGCGTCGGGTTAGTCGAGTCCTTAGCCGAGGCCGAGAGGCGTAGGTGATGGACATCTGGTTAATATTCCAGAACCGCTAGAGAGTGCGATGGGAGGACGCAACGAGGTAGGCCAGCCCATTATTGGATTTGGGTGCGATCCATCTAGGCGTTGAGATTGGCAGGTAAATCCGCCAGTTGAGCTGAGGTGAGAGCGAGCCTTAAGGCATAAGTGGTTGAGCCTTGTTGCCAAGAAAAGTCTCTAAGCATAACTTTCTAGCGCTCGTACCGCAAACCGACACCGGTAGATGGGTAGAGTATACCAAGGCGAACGGGAGAACCCTCGTTAAGGAATTAGGCAACATGACCTCGTAACTTCGGGAGAAGAGGTGCCCTCTAGGGTGTTAAAGCCTTGGAGGGTCGCAGTGAAATGGCTCTGGTGACTGGTTAACAAAACCACAGGTCTCTGCTAAGCCGTAAGGCGATGTATAGGGGCTGACGCGTGCCCAGTGCCGGAAGGTTAAAGGGAGAGGTTAGCGCAAGCGAAGCTTTGAACTGAAGCCCCGGTGAACGGCGGCCGTAACTATAACGGTCCTAAGGTAGCGAAATTCCTTGTCGGGTAAGTTCCGACCCGCACGAACCGCGTAACAATTAGAGCACTGTCTCGACGAGGGACCCGGTGAAATTGAAATGGCTGTGAAGATGCGGCCTACCCGCAGTAGGACAAAAAGACCCCGTGGAGCTTTACTGCAACTTGGCATTGTATTTGGATATGATCTGTGTAGGATAGGTGGGAGGCTTTGAAGCTGGCGCGCTAGCGTCGGTGGAGCCAATGGTGAAATACCACCCTGATCATGTTTAGATCCTAACCCCATTCCGTGATCCGGATGGGGAACCGTGCCAGGTGGGCAGTTTGACTGGGGCGGTCGCCTCCCAAAAAGTAACGGAGGCGCCCAAAGGTTCCCTCAGGTGGAATGGAAACCCACCATAGAGTGTAAAGGCATAAGGGAGCTTGACTGTAAGGCCAACGCGCCGAACAGAGACGAAAGTCGGGCTTAGTGATCCCACAATACCGAGTGGAAGGGTTGTGGCTTACCGGATAAAAGCTACCCCGGGGATAACAGGCTGGTGAGATCCAAGAGTTCACATCGACGATCTCGCTCGGCACCTCGATGTCGGCTCATCGCATCCTGGGGCTGGACAAGGTCCCAAGGGTCGGGCTGTTCGCCCGTTAAAGCGGTACGCGAGCTGGGTTCAGACCGTCGTGAGACAGGTCGGTCTCTATCCACTGTGGGCGTAAGGGATTTGAAGGGAGCTGCTCCTAGTACGAGAGGACCGGAGTGGACAGACCTCTAGTGTGCCAGTTGTTCCGCCAGGAGCATCGCTGGGTAGCCATGTCTGGCAAAGATAACCGCTGAAAGCATCTAAGTGGGAAACTTGCCCTAAGATTAGATCCCTGTGACCCGAAAGGGTGTAAGACCCCAGATAGACTATCTGGTTGATAGGCAGCGTGTGTAAGCGCAGTAATGTGTTAAGCTAAGCTGTACTAATGGTCGAGGGCTTCCTTTATGTGATACGGAGAAATTGGTACTTTTCTTGAAGAAGAAGACATCATTGTTTTGCTATTCAGACCAACATTGTGAAAATGTCCCTTGGTGATTAGAGCGACGTGGGTACACCCGGTCCCATACCGAACCCGGCAGTTAAGCATGTCAGCGCTGATGGTACTTGGAGGGCGACCTCCCGGGAGAGTAGGTCATTGCCAAGGGGCTTTTCTTTTACACATAACACGCGCGGGATTTTTTGATCCGCGCGTGTATGTGTATGTGGACTTATTCGTTATTTATGTGGAAAGTAGGTGATATTCAATGGCTTCAGTAAATTTACGCAATGGCGAGTCACAGGACTCGCTGCTCAAGCGTTTTCGTAAAAAGATAGTAAAGAGCGGCATACTAAGTTCCATTCGTGACAAGCGCTGGTTTGTCTCGAAGAGTGAGCAGCGCCGAATGGAAAAGAAGAAGGCAATTCGACGCATCAAGCGTCGGGCGTTCAAGGATAGTGAATAGAATGACAAAAGAAGAAGGCAAGATCAAGGTGGATGGTCTCGTGATTGAGGCGTTGCCCGGGACACAGTTTCGGGTGCGGCTTGATAATGGGCATGAGGTACTGGCGTATCTGGCGGGGAAGATGCGCAAGCATTATATTCGTATCTTGCTGGGAGACCGCGTGGCCATGGAGATGTCTCCGTATGATCTGACCCGAGCCCGAATTACTTTTCGTCAGCGCAAGAATGCACCGGTTAATATTAGTAACAGTTAGGTTGAAGAATGAGAGAGCTCTCTGCGAAAGCGGAGGGCTCTTTTTTTGTTATCTGGCGGCAGGCTGAGGGTAAGGTTGATCCGATTGTAGGTGGGCGGGATACTCTTCCAGCCTGGCGCATTCCCCTTGAGTATCCAT